>Ga0126342_10010967_pt1 | contig 16198 bp, 11 predicted proteins | sample Cyp1metagenome_FD_92528 | JGI IMG/M metagenome (GOLD analysis project Ga0126342, IMG submission 92528) | Coral microbial communities from Lord Howe Island, Old Settlement Bay, Australia - Cyphastrea 1 metagenome | ecosystem: Host-associated > Invertebrates > Cnidaria > Coral ... | reverse complement strand
TGGTTGAGGTCCGGCAGGGAACACTGGGCGTGGATGGTCGTGGTTGAGGTCCGACAGCGAACACTGTGGATCGCGAGTCGCAGTTGAGCAGGAGGACGAGGAGGACAACGAGAGGAGGAGGAGAGGAGGAGGAGAGGAGGAGGCGGCAGGAGGAGGAGGAGGAGGACCAGGCAACTTAGATAAAATCTAACAACCCTCACCTGGCAGGTGGGGAACAATCGAGCAAGCAATCTGCACGGGCTCACCTCCAATCCGCATGAGCACCCATCACCAATGTAATCTTGGAACTGAACGCCTTGCAACCAGTCACGGCCACGAGGTACTTTGCATCGATTTTGAAATCTTTCTCCTTCAACTTGCGGTGCATGTCCAAGCAAACGAAGATCCGCTGCACATCCGCCATGAGGCTCCAATTCAAACCACTTTCATTCTGGTACTTCTTGAAGTCACCTTCTTGATCTGGCGTAGGCAGCCTGGATTGTGTGATATGAGCTGTGGGACAAGGAAGTCCGAAAGACACAAAGCACGCTGGCAGTGGCCCCGTCTTTACAAACCCATACAGTTTGCTCCCTTGATGCCCTTTGAAAAAATGAAGACTCCATGACCCCAATGTGCAAATAAGTCACCATTTGGTTTCGTCACGGAAATCCCCAGTGCGCAAATCATCGGGCAAACATTTCTGCACAGCGTCAACATCAATGCCAGTCCGGAAACGATCGAACCACTCAAAAACGGCCTGCTGCTGGATCCTCAGCAACGCCTTCCAATACTTCGCGTCATCCTGGTGCTCTAAGATACTAAACCACAGCAAACTGAAGGTGGCCTTTGTTTTCTCCGCTTCCTTGCAGATCCGGATGAAATTGAAGAACACGGGGTCCTCACATGCAAATGATGCAAAAAAGTTTGAGCTGATATGTGAATCGACACATGTGACAGCCAAAAAAAAACTGGAAGCCCCAAAAGTGCAGCAGCAAGTGTCTGGGGCTACAAAACTGAATGCCTTTCAACGCCTTTGCCTTCAGAGAAGATATTCATGGTAGAAATTCCCTTATTCTACGACCTATCTCCTGGCTGAAAAATAATTTGACAATGCCTACTGAGACAGATCTATCACGCATTCAAGGTACTTATCATCAAAAACATAATCTCAAGAAATGGTTGCATCAATGTTCTATTGATTCACAGCCATGCAGCTGTATGATTTGATCTGCATCGAAATGTGGCCATATCAGATGGATACGATTGCAAAAAAGTAGATATATTGACAAAATACCGACGGCTAAATCCAGCTCCTAATCCTAAAGCCCAGGCACGTCAAGCAGCTTTTTGGCCACAAAGCCCATGATGTCCTGGAAGGTGCCGGTGTCAGCTGCCAAGTGTTTGCCAAGCTCGCAATCATCAGCAGACATCAGTGAGCAGAGCGAACCTGGAGAGTGCACCTCAGAAACCAAATCCGTCAACTGGATGCCCCGCAGAATCTTACAGAACTCCTTGAGCTTTGTCACAAGTCTGGACTGATTCTGGATATCTGTCACCATCTGTTTGCCCTTGGTCACCACGTCCTCCGGGCAGCCGTCATAGGACAGGGCACTGTCTAGCCCGTTCACCACTGTGGATTCTTTGGACAAGCGGCGATCGACTTCGTTGGAGCGCACACAGCTTTTCCAAAGCGTGTGCACCTGCAGTTCTTTCAAGCTTGCTAAGAACTTCTCGGCCGCCTCCATGGACTTTGCTACTTCGGCTTTCTCCTTGTCCTTCTTTCCCTTCTGCTTTGCCACCGGCTTTGGTGCTGCCTTTGCTTTGCTGGAAGACGCTGCACTCTTGCGCTTCGAATTCTTCTTGGCCGGCTCTTCGTCCTCCATGGCTGCAGCCCCAAAGCTGGACTTAGAGGATGCCTTGCTGCTCGAAGAGGAATCGCTGTCAGAGTCGTCATCACTCCGGTCGTCCTCCTCAGCATCCTTCTGAGCTCGCTCAATATCCTCCTGGTACGATTTTGCAACATGGACACGCTCTCAAAGTTTCAATAAATGGGGAAAAAGGTGAAATATTGCACCAAGTAGCAATTCAAAGCAAAGAGCCAATCTAAATTACACAAAATCAAAGTGCAGCCTGACAGAGGCATCTCGATCTGAGATTTATCTCAAAAATTGTCAAGAGGAACCCTGTGAAACCATATCTGAAAACTTCTTTGCAGGAGCAGGGAGCCATGTGTTTTCCCAAAGGAAACATGGTAACATGCTGCAAAAGAATGGAAGGCTGGAAATCTGGAAGCGAAAGATCACAAGCGGCCAAAGAAAGCACAGTGCCAACATGCGTGAACTGACAACCCCCCAATTCGGGAACCCGGGCCACACCATCATGCAGGCTAAGAGCTCTGTCCTGCGTGTTGATATTTGCAGATGCAGCAATGCTTTCCTGAGCTCGTGCGTACGCTTCCTTGGAACCACCTTTGTCATCTTCAAAAGTCTGGTTTTTGACCCTGGCCGCTGACATCCGGAGACCTGTTTTCATAATTGTCTTGCCTGCTACTGGCACGCACAGCTGGTTTTTCTTTGGGTCCCGCTGCAGCTTCAAACCCAAGGTCTTCGTCAAAAACTCCTTTCGTTCCCTCTCGTTCTTGAAGGTCTTGCGCGTTTTGACATGTTTCTGGATGTAGTCTGCCATTGAAAGGAGCTCTGCTTCCTGCCCAAGAGCCACTTAGGAGTTGGTATGGATCTGTTTCTAACATGGAAGTTGCAATCCCGCTGTGTCCGCGGAAAAAACCGCTGCGAAATGCTGCGAAGTTATTTGCGTACGATAGCCACAATCACAACAAACATCGACAAGGAAACCCTTGATATCGAAGTTTCACTGACATCCCGCAAAATCCACACATGATATCTACATAATATTGTGCCTATACATGGGATGAATTTCTGATAGACAGCCATGACTAAGACATCTCTCATTCAAACAAATCTATCCGGGCAAGAGACCCCAAACAGTGTGGGGGGTAGCAAATGAATGTACGAGATGCAAGCAACAGTAGAAACGGGAACAATAGCAAAATCAAGTTTGGCGTTTTGGAACCTGTAGCAGCAGGAAGTTCTTTTTTTGTCACACCGACAAGCATTAGTCTACTGACGAGGATTTCAATTCGGTCTCAACAAAGACTTGTACAAGATCATGCAAGGACCTCTTGAGAGGATGTCATCAGGATCTTTGCCAGGTCCTCTTACAACGATCCCTACAAGATCTTTCTTCTCACAAGAAGATCTTGTCAAAAGGACATGTGCAAGATCGTGCCGTCGTGCAAGATCTCTTGCGAGGATTTCGGATTTCAGCAAGATCTCTAGGAGATCTTCTCACAAGGATCTGGACAAGATCACGCAAGGACCTCTGAAGAGGATTTCCTCATGATCTCTACAGGGTCTTCTTAAAATGATCTGCGCTGTACAAAAATCTTCTCACAAGAATCTCTACAAGATCTTGCCACAAGGCCCTGTACAAGATCATGCAAGGACCTGATTTCATCAGGATCTCCATAAGATCTTACAGACAACCTTGAACTCCTCGCGCTAAAACTCACCCGCAACGTATACATACTCACGTCGTAGGCACGAATACATATGACCTTATATGCGCATACAAACTTATAGTGAACAAACTCAAACTAGAAAATTTTAGCTCAAAAATGCAAAACGGAAAGACGGCTTTCAGCATGAGATGAAGAATGCACCAGATGGGCAAACTTGACCTTTTCACCATTGGCAGCCACGGGGAAGGATCAACCCTTTACCATTGCGCCTCATGTTGAGGCTAAGGATTTGTCTCAGCTGCTTTGCATGAGATAAAGTTGTTGTACCATCTTGGTGCTGCTTTTGTTTCTTTCTGAAAACTACCATCCGCCAAATTTGGGGTGGGAGACGACAAATTGTTGGGTGGGACTACAAATTTGGCGTACACTATAGGGCTTTCCCACCCACCCACCCACCCACCCACCCACCGACCACTTGAGTTGGAAGATGTCACATATAAAGACTTGATTGAAGTTCAGCTCAAACAAACATTTAAAACAGATGGCTAAGAGCGCCTGTCCTGCTTGTGTGAGGCAAAGCCTCGGGTGTGATGTTGCTGACGCTCCAAACACGTAGTTTTGTTTTTGATGGGGATGCCATATACACACACATGACACCCATAAAATTTTCGCGCAGCTAATTTACCGGTAAGCCACAAGGGGACAGCTTCAACAGAAGCACACCGATCAAACAAACAGCTTGTAGAGTTTGAAACGCGTGCCTTGCTTGTGTGGGGCATAGCCCCAGGCGTGATGTTGCTGACGAGGTTGCGATTTAGCTACATAACAACCTTAAATATAGGCGCAACAAGTTTTTCATTTGCCCCACGGCAAGCACCCACTTAGCAGGAAACATCAGCAACTTTTTGTCGCTTGAAAGTTGTGACCGCAGCAATGCCCCTATTAAAAGATCTTAGAAGCATCCGTAATTCATTTACCGCGCAAGTGTGTGACCAAAGGTCAGGACGAGAGGGTTAGATTAACCCAAATTTAAGAAAAAGTGCATAAACAACCATTGGTACGCCAGCGGTACTCTTCTCACAAGGACCTGTACAAGATCGTGCAAGGAGCGCTTGAGAGGGTTTCATCAGGATCTCTCAGGGATCTTCTTATAAGGATGCCTACAAGCTCTTCTCACAAGGACCTGTGCAAGAAAATGCAAGGACCTCTTACAGAGTATTGGATCAGAATCTCTAAAGATTTTTCTGATGAGCACCTGTACAAGAATCTCCTTGACACAATCAGCACCCAAGAGCTGGATGCAAGTTTGGCACGGGAATTCACAACGAAAACGCGCATGGACATGTCACAAGAGCCCTTTTTGCGCGAGAACTTACAGGAAAAATACGGCAGCCACAGATTGGGACAATGGAAACGCACAGGGACACGTCACAAGAGCCATTCTGCATCAGAACTTACAGGAAAATGCCGCCCCAGATCAACCCCCTGATCAAGCACTGGCCTTTACTCTTGCCGTAATAACCCCTCAGTGTGGACACACTGTTGAGGAAAAAGCTACAGATTTGAGTCACAGAAACTGAAACGTCAATGTTACAATGTTTGTATCGACATCACATGTAACTGGTCAGTGGAGTCAATAACCCAGGGGTAAGAAATAGAACGTCCTGCATCCTGTGCCACTTGCTTCAGTCACAGCACATTGCGGCAAAATGAAAAGGCCCTTTCACATACATGTCTTGCACTTCCCAAATTTTCTTCATCATGCTCCTGTTACTTTGTTCACGAAGGCAGCAAAGCTGTCTTGCAATATTGCATTCAAGGTCAGGTCCATCCTTTGTCCTAATTTGCAATCATTAAGCTGATAACTATACGGGCGTTCAAACAAAATCGCAAAAAAGCTTGGCTGAGAAGTTGCACTCATAGGAAAATGCAAGACCAATTTCACAAAGTGGAACCGTCCATAAGAATTTGCCAATGGGTGGCCTACAAACTGAAACTGCTTCACTACGAAGCCCTGCGAAGCCTGGCAGAAGTCAACATAGTCTTCCTCTGATTTCTTGATGATCTCTTTCAAGTTTAACTTGGGGTGCCTTGGTTTCTTGGTGGGCCGCAGAATCTTATCGTGGACAAACTCCTTCCTCCTTTCATTGAACCTTGGGCATCAGACTACGCAACGAAGTCTGAATCATGCAGCCATAAATGAGGACAGGACAATGCTGCTCTTTATTTCAAAATGCTGTAAAATGCAATCATACAGTATGATTCGTATGATACGCTTCCATGTTCATATATTCGCTCTGAAATGTTCAACACGTAACGCAAATACAGCAGAATTACTTTCGTCGAGCGATTTCCGCCAATTGACACTCTATCTGACAAACATTCTAACATTATATCTAGCAGCATTCTATCTGACATCTAGTCTGACATTCTATCTGACATACATTCAGACAGTCATCTGATGTTCTATCTGGCATGTGTCGGGTTCCGTACGTGCCCTGCAGACGATCTGAAGCTCGCAATAGGGCTGGGGCTCGGCTGAGCCACGATGGGGCTCCCGTGAAGCTCGCTGCGAGCTGTGAGCGCGAATTGCTCCACTTGAGCTCGTACTTGCTGTGTGATCCGGGTCCGTTGCTCTTCCCAGGAACAACAAGTTGGCAAAAGGAGGAGGAAGCGAGGGATAGAGACCCTCACAAGGCAGGAGGGGAAGAAGCAATCCATGTCAAATGTGGAGAAAATCAATAGGTAAAGTGCAAATATGCAGCATATTTTATAATGCACCATGTTCCGCATCATCAGCCACTGCATGATTGCGGTTCACCTTCAAAAAAATACATTCCTTCGAGGAGTGCAAATTGAACGTTTTTGCCAAAAAAGCAAAATTGCAGCAGCCACTTGTCAAAAGCGCCAACTCACGCTGACAACCTCTCACTGCAACCCTGCGCTATGAGTGCTCTAGCAGCACAAGGAAGGGGCGGTTGATATCTATCTTTGTATAGCTGCGCTAAACTACGCAAGGATCGCGGGGACTTATACCTACAGAGGGCGTTGGAGGAGCGCAAATTGAAGGTTTTTGCCAAACAAGCAAATTTGCAAAAGCCGCTTGTCAAAAGTGCCAACTCGCTCTCACAACCTCTCACTGCAACCATGCGCGGTGAGTGCTCTAACAGCACAAGGAAGGGGCAGTAAATAAAATAAATATGTAAAAATATTTAAAAAAAAATGTTTCCCCACCTGCCAGGTGAGGGTTGTTAGATTTTATCACAGTTGTTCTCGGCTAGCTTCTTCTCCTTCTCCTCCTCCTTCTCCTCCTCGTCCTCCTCCTCCTCGTCCTCCTTGTCCTCGTCCTCCGCCTTCTCCTCCGCCAAGCTCTTCGCCGAGCTCTTCGCCAACGTCCGAGCTCAGTGAGCACCGCTGGACCCCAACCTGGGACCTGCCCAGCTCAGTGAGCACCGCTCGACCTCAACCTGGGACCTTCCCAGCTCAGTGAGCACCGCTGGACCTCAACCTGGGACCTGCGCAGCTCAGTGAGCACGCTGGACCTCAACCTGGGACCCTCCGAGCTCAGTGAGCACCGCTGGACCTCAACCTGGGACCTGCCCAGCTCAGTGAGCACCACTGGACCTCAACGACCAGATAGAATGCCAGAAGATATAGAATGCCAGAAGATATGCCAAGTAGAGTGCCAGAAGATATGCCAGATAGAATGCCAGATCGAATGCCAGAAGGTATGCCAGATAGAATGCCAGAACATATGCCAGAAGATATGCCAGATAGAATGCCAGAAGATATGTCAGAACATATGCCAGAAGATATGCCAGATAGAATGCCAGATAGAATGCCAGAAGATACGTCAGAAGATATGCCAGAACATATGCCAGAAGATATGCCAGATAGAATGCCAGAAGATATGTCAGATAGAATGCCAGAAGATTTGCCAGTAAGAAAACGTATAAATGTCATGGTGGGGATGACACGAAGTAAAGTAACTATATATATATATATTTAAATAAATATATATATATACCCTAACATTTGTATAGCTGCGCTAAACTACGCAAGGATCGCGGGGACTTATACCTACAGAGGGGCGTTGGAGGAGCGCAAAGTGAGGGTTTTTGCCAAAACATTTTACGCATATATGTATGTGAATGTATAAATAACGATATTCCCTATATAATATTGTATTATAAATATATATATATATAGTATATACGGGGATCATAGGACATACGAAGGTCCCAAAGCAAGTCTATATAAGGTGTCAGGATCCAAGCAAAGTCAAAACGACAAGAAATATTTGGAGCCACAAGAACTCACAACCACAAGGCCATAGACCATAGACGAAAGATTGTATATCACACTTGCAGAAGCACGCAACTAAACCAGCAGACATCCGGGATACTGGTTCCCAGATCCAGGCATTGCACAGCTCAAGAAATTATGTGCTTAGTGTTGCGCTCAAGTAACAAATGTGAGCCCACTAGCGAATATTGAATAACAAATCCTGGCCCAAGCAAGTCTTAGCCCAGAAGCTTCTCTGCCACGGCAGTGTGGTCTTTCATGCTAGTGACCAGTTCTTCTTGTTTGACTCCAAAGCTTCCTCGTTGTATGTAGAAACAAATTGAACATACCGAGGACGTGTCCTTCACCCTGTGAACCTCCATCTCACTTTCGTGGCCGGAGGGACAGTCCTGGCAGAATCAACAATCTGGATCAGAATGTGTTAGATTCAGCGTGGCTGTAGAAGAATTGAACTAGCAGCCAACAAGAAAATTAACCAGACTTGGCCAAATCTCCAACTAACCGACTTGCCCCGCTAACAAAAAATATTGTCCGTCCTTGTCAGGATCACCGAATTTTTGAGAACACAGAGGACATGTCTGCCCGGAGTCTGACTCCGCCATGTGCCAATCTCAAAGATAAAACTGCGCCAAAAAAATTGGCCAAAACTCTACGCTGGTGCCTTCCGTTCAGCCTGAACAAAAAGGATGACAGTTTGGAGTCGGACATGTGACATCCAAAGTGCTGTGCTGCTATTGGCAATACTTGGAAGTTTGGCCGTTGGCACAATTCACAACATCAAAATCAAAGCTCCTTGAATGAGCACAACCAACCCGACTGACATGACAAGAGTACCGCATTCAACATTCAGGCCAAAACCATCCACCTGAATGGAAGAGAACAATCCCATCCTCATAAGTGCTTGTGACACGTGCTGCGTTCTCAGCTTTTCACAGGAATGCACGCATGTGCCCGCTTGCAAGTCAAAGCGGAATGGAACGCTACGATCCTTCCGTCTCACAAGAGATCCAAAGATAGGCAATGTGAGAAGTCTATGGGCTAATCTCTTCGAACCTGCAATGAAGAAAAAACTCCACCCCATGGAATTTCGACGTGCACAACACACAAAGGCTCGACGTTTCTCAGGCAGTTTCCCGTTCGTGAGAGGAAAATGAAAGAAACAAACAGTGAGACACTGAAATCAATTTGATGCGAAGTTAAAGCAAGCAGTGTGTCCACGTGACTCTGCCATCACAGTTTGGAACAGTAGTCTGAAACAAATCCACTGTCATGCAGAATCAGAAGTTTTGGTGTTCGGCTGGTACTGGCTACTTTTACCCCAGAGCACCAAACAAGATTCTGTCAATCACGGCCGCTGCAAAGGAACCAATCCTCAGCGGGATTGATATCTTACTGCGGTCAAGACACCTTGCAAAATCCCAATGACTCACACTCTCAGCCATATCAAGCGCCCAGAGTCCTGCAGCTAAACTACGCTTTCGGCAATAAACTTTTGCCACCAATCATCTAGCACCAATCGGAATCAACAGCATAGATTATATCACATCAAACAACATCGAGGCTATAGCTGCCATGGAAAAGTTCATATATCAAAAACCCAACTCTGCGACCCCCACACATCGAGGAGAGCTACCGTGGTGCCCCTAACTCCGGCACAGCAAGTAAAATCCTTCAATTCCAGCCCATCTTCATCATGTCAGCATGTAAGACAAGCAGCATGGTTGGTGATGAATCACTGCTGTGGCAGTCCGAAGATGAAGCTGGAGCCTGCAAGCCAACAAACATTGGCAATTGGTAGTTGAAAGATGGTCGAGGAAACTTGTTTCACTGCTGCAAACATCTCCGGCCAGAAAACGGTGTGTGTGAAAACCGCTTGGTGTTTTGCGGTCTGGGATTGAGTTCTAGTCATCAATACGCAGGGGGCCAATCTCATGTTTGCAGCTGATTTGCTCAACGAACAGGGCTGCATTCATGACTGATATCACTCTGGGACGCTGGGGTCACGTACCTGCTAATGTCAGAATGGCAAGGGGCCAAGAGCCGAGAACCCCACAACACATGTGGTTTCGAAACATTGTATATCAGTTGGACTCTGTGGTTTGTCAGGTTGCAGTACTTAGGAAACTAGAAGCGTCCACGATCATATCATCATACAGTCCCTTATCAGAGCAAGAAACTACTCTGTATGCAGTGTGTCAGTGTGTGCATGTGTGCTGCGAGGGCCATGCCCCCGCTGATGGAATCAATATGCAATGCTGCTTGCGCACTGTCGAAATCAATGCTGCCCCTGCACTGCCAGGCGGGCCTCCCAAACCGATCTGCTGCCATCAGGGTCACTTGTGCTGGATTTGCTATCGTCGCTGTCCTGACGGTGGGTGAAAAAATAGTTTTTTGTTTTTTCAAGACTTGACAGGCTGACCAGGAATATGATACGGTAATATGCGGCAGGTAATATGTCGGCGTGAAAATGGAAAGTACAAGACGATCAGTATCCAGCAGCAAAATAATGCAGTCTGATAACACCATGGAATACTAACGCTTGACTTGAACAATTCATCAACTGTCAAAACTGTTTTACTTCGTGTGATCCCCACCGTAGAAAATATTCGGATCTTTTCTGGTTTTTTATTTGGCATGAATTTTGACGCTCTGTGTGAAATCTATTTTGACATGCGATCCGGCAGCCTGAACTCTCCGTCAGTATCTGACATTTAATCTGACATTCCACGTCACATAAACTGTGACGTGATGTTCTATCTGACATGTTCTCTGGTAATTTTTTGGGACATGCCATCCGGCATCTTATTTCACTTTAGACCTAATATTTGCCAAAATTTTCGGGTCCGGGTTCGAGTCCAGTGGGGCCCAGAGAGCGACATGGCAAGCTCGACATAACGAGCATTAGGCGTGGGTGTGGTTGCGTGTGGGTTCTTCATTTGTTAGAATCTAGAGACCCTCACCTGGCATGGGGACAACGAAAACCGTGCATCTGACTTGATTTTGTGTTTTGCTGTCAAGGCCATGAAGCCTTCCCCGTCGTAAATTTTGAGAGCCAACAGCCCAAACAATCCTCATCTCCGCTATCTGTCTCTGAATCCGAATCGGAATCGTTGGTTGGAGGGACGTAAGTCTGTGTCAGAAACGGCCTCGGTTCATGTGCTCTTTTGAGAGCAGGCGTCTGGCAAGAGAGTTGTTGGAATTTCCCATTGGCCCGTTATTTCAACATATGCTTATGTAAATTCAAGTCTACATAGATCGAAAGTATGACCTGTCAAAGTCAAACAATGTGCAAAAGCACTATATCAAAGCATGGTACCGTTTGTGTATGTACGGCCCAAACAGCGACGGGATATTGTTGTGGTCAAAACTTAGAAAGCCCATACAAGCAAATACGTAGGTGTAGATGTTTTTGCGATTGCGCGGCTTCATTATTTTAGACATATCTATATATATTAAATTATTATATATATAATATGTATATATATATATATTTACATATGTTAGAATCACATGGTCTAACGACAGTGCCATTTATGCTGCTTCTAAACAGTAGAATTTTGAGGATCGCTGTTTACAACATGCTTTCATTGAGTTGATACAAGCACTGATGAATTGTTTTACACCGTTTAGTATGAGCATCGCTGTATTCTAGCTTATGACGAATGGAAAAATATCAAAACCGAAAGACGTTGGAGTCAAACGCAAAGAACCTTGACTTAGGCCTTGACAGCTGCTAAGGGTGACATGCGGTGCACACTTAGCCAAGGCACCTTCCAGAGTCATCCTTCAAGAGGATTCCCAGAGGATTCCCAGGGTCAAACCCACCACCAGTGCGCCCAGCACGGACGTTGTCACCGTGTTTCCCGCAAGCCGGTTGTATACTCGATAGCTTTTTTCCGTCCAAACAAAATCGGAAACTTCGAAGCCCTGCCCTGCCATCAGCACCTGACAGGCGATGGCACTAGTGAGGCTCCAAAAACAGTTGATCGTGGCTGCACGCCAAGCCATTATGAACCGACCATGGGACATGGGGCAATCCGGAAATATTGAAAATTTTCTGCTCACGCATGTGCAAGTCTAGCCGACCACCATCTTTCAAAACTGTTTTCACAACGAAGTGAACAAATCAGGCCTCCGCTGGGACGAAGGATTTGCGGCCCAAATGCCACAACTTCATGCAGCAGCTGAACGCCGATCCAAGCCCCTGGGGGTAAACGCCCATGCCGATTGCACTGCTGCCTCAGCGCTGTCGCTGTCAAGGAGCTGCAAAGGTAAATCTATTCAGCTGATTTGGTTGACTGCATTGGTGTCCTGGTGGGTTTGACACAATCGTATGTAAAAACATCTGTGCTTCCCACGGGCCACATCGACGTAGGTGTCGAGATGCTGGATTCCACTGTCCTTGCAGAAAAAACAGGACAGGGGAAGCTAACTAGACTCAAGAACACATAGCGCACAAAACCCTAATGATTCACACATGTTCATTCTCAATGAAGTACTAGTTAGCCCGGCCCGAAACCTTCAAGACAACTTACTTTTTAGACCACATGTATCTGCCAAAAATGGCATTGAAAATCTGCATCGTGGCTAGTCTTTGCTTGCACAAACTGGCGCCACGCAGGTGATGCAGTGATGGAAGCTGCAAAGCCGGAAGAACGTCTTCAACCCAAGAAAAACAAGTTCGAATGCAACATGGCATGAAGGCGAATGACAAACAACATGACAAGCAATATACTTCCAAGTAATTCAGCGACCGGCAACGACAGTGTCCTGAAAATGGTACAACATACTATGAAATGGCTTGGGGACATCACATCTTGCACAAGTGTGAAGCATAAATGCCTGAACTAATCTGTCAAAAAAACGGCGGTATAGAAACAACGCTCTAATACTTTTCACGCATGGGAAACGCTGCAAATTTTGAAAACCAAACGTCTGATCTATTCTGCTGTCCTGCGTCTCTTTACAATATGATAAGTTAAGCATTGGTTCGTTTTAGCATCAAGGAAGACACAACGAAACTGCAAGTCAGAGGCCCAATCTAAAAAGAAAAGACGGAAAATGAGTTAATGCAATGAAAAGGATGCAAGCAGGACAAGAAGCTACAAAAGGCGGCATGGTGTACGACATGGCATGCATCCTGTGTAAACTCGAAGTCAAATAAGTGGTACAGTATGTTGGGTTTTAACACATTGAAACATTTTAGGTTATACGAATGAAATTTTATTTAATATGACATAGGTAGTCAAAGAAGAAAAGTTGACAGGTGTTCAAGGTTTTCAGGATTACGCACGTAACACTTTGTCAGTGGAGAAGGTGGAGACTGAAAATGATGTAGCCAATATGTGGTTAGAACAAATCGACATATAAGTTATGGGCAGTTACGGGTTAAAGGTTGCAGTGCTTAAAAACTAAATAACGGTTGGAAAGAGCTGAAAAGTTGAGAAGGAAAAAGGCAGGAAAAGGTACTTTGTAGCTGAAAGGAAAGTAAACAAAAATTAAGTTGCTAAGTCGTTTAAGGTGCAAGAATGTTATATAAGTTAAACGTTGTAAACAACAACTAGATATAAGTTTGTTTTAAAGAAACAATCTACATATACGTTGTATATAAGTTATAGATAAGATTTTGATAACAGTTAAATATAAACATTTCAAACTAAGTTAAATAAAATATGATATAATAATATACTTAAATCATATATGATAAAAATAATATATGAAAAATATATGATGAAATAATATATGATAAAATAATATATGATGAAATGACATATGATAAAATAATATATGATAAAATGATATATGATAATTCATGAAAAATAGCAATATGCAGAACGGTTCTAAACGGTTCCGGTTGATAGTTTTCCAATCTTCCAGAACGGTTCTAAACGGTTCCGGGGATGAACTTTTCTCAGAACTATTCAGAACTATTTAGAACGGTTCTGGAACTATTTGTTTTTATGCCTCTGTGCTCCCAGAACGGTTTAGAACGGTTCTGGGGGCCCTTGTTTTTGATCTGAAATATGTTAACTTATTGATATATGTAAATATATATTTAACATATGTTAGCATATGTTACTGAATATGTTCTCTAAGTATCATTGAACATATGTTAACTTACTGATACATATATATATATATATTTTTTTATTTAAAAGCTTCATCTCCAAGTACTTGAGAAATGAAGATAAGATAAAACAATTCAGAAACCTCCCCACTTCCCAGATCACTTTTCTTTTATCACTTTTCATTGCTTACTAGATACGGTTCACTTTCCCTTAAAGCAATAAACAAGCTTAGCAGGAAAAACAAAAATTAGGTTAAATCGGCTGTAACAAGACAAGGAAAGTCAAAGATGAAAAGGGAACCTGGGAAAATACCACCTCGCAGCTAAAGAACACAACAAAAGGACAGTAATTTTGAATGCGCCGGCAGCCACAGACCATTCCACACTTCAGCAATGACACTCTGCCGTCCTTGCTCTGCTGCTTCAACTTGGCAAACTCCACATCCAACTTCACTTTTTCACGTTGGTTCAGAAGGTGCCTCTCGTGACGTTCTAAATTGGAGCAGTATTGCCCCCAACCTCCACCCAAGACCCCAAGGCGCTTCAACAATTTCTTCTCCTTCTTTTGGGCCTTCTCGCACTTCCGTGCTGCGTGGTCCTGCCACAGACATGCCGGCCAGACATGCGACAAATCGCCAAGGGTCCAGCCAGAACCGTTCTAAACCGTTCTGAACACTTGAAAAACAGGTTTGGCTGTGCGACTGGGCAGCGCAAAAGGTCGCGCTGTCCTTGGACACTGGAGGAAAAGACAAATCCAATCCGCTGTCCACGCAATGCTCCCAGCCTCAAGTAGAGACAGGATAGAGTGCGCAAGCTTTGGGGACAACTATAGTACCTTTGGTAAATCACCCAGGTCAAACTAGATACCAGTTGCATGCGTGAAAGCAAGCAGCTAGAACAATGCATGCCAACGGCAGATCATGCGCTGCACAATCAGTACAGGCAAGTTGATACAAACATACTTGCGTTGGAGTTTGATGGTGGTGCCACCGTCACCTACAATTTTGTGGCCCATCAAAAGGTTCTATTGATCTTTACTTCTACAACAATGTGAAAATGATATGGTCCAAATGGCAAAAAGATACGTATAACAATGAAAGGGGCAAAACAAAAGATATAACGATTACGATGTTATAATTAGTTTTATGTTCTTGGATTCTCACGCCTGTAGGTGTTTTCAACTTGCGCACGACATCTCTGGAAGTCATTGTGCCTGCATCGAAAATTAACACATGTCTAAAAATAGATGAGTTGCCTTCAATAAGTCCAAGAGTGATACCTTAAAAAAAAATCTATATAGTGACTGATATTGGTATTCTTAGCTCAGCAAAATTCTACACAAACAAATTGAGCATTCAGTGTTTGACCTGTGATATGCTTCAAAGTCAAATTTACACATTGACAATAGATAGATTGCTGCCTAAGTATACTTATGGCCGGTAGGCTCGAAAGCTAGGTATCAAAGAATACTAGCATCGCTATTTCATAAGAATACTAGCTAGGTATCAAAACGACAGGGTTACATGGCATTGTGCATGCCTGAGCTTCAACACGGGCGATCAATAAAATCATCTAGTGACACTGTCCTGACCGACCCCTTTCCACAAGGCAAGAAACATTTGTCCAAGGATGCTCTTTCGTGAACCGTGGGGCACTCAAGCAGAACCCATGCACACAGACGCTCCAAATCCATCTCGTCAGAAACATCTTGCCGCGCTCCAACAATGAAGCATCTCTGGCGGGTATTGGGTGATCCAAACCAGCTGCTCCTTACAAGGAAGCACAACATGCTGTGAAAAAACACATGCATCCACACATGTCTACTCAGGTCATGGCACCAGCTGCAAGGATCTAACATGTTTACGGAAAAGCTGTGATATTGCCAAACTTCATTTGACAGGGCCAACAAAGCCAAGACGCTTCAGCTTCAACACTTTCACATAGTATGGCTTGAAGCCTTCGCTCCTGCAAAAACGAATGTCTATTTCAAATCTCCTGTCATTCCAGACATCATCTTGATCATGGGAAATGCTGAATCATCGTGTCTGTGGCTATGTCCTCATGTGGAAAAGGTACCTGGTGACTGTACCGGGTGACTGTATGTATGTATGCATGCATGCATGCATGTATGTATGTATTTATGTAAATACATATGTAAATATGTTTGTATATATGCATGCATGCAAGTACGTACTGGATGATTGTATGTATGTCTCTTGGTATGCATGAATATCCGTATCTGTGTATGTTTGTTTGTTTGTATGTATGTATGTATGTATGTGTGCGTGCACTGCGTGTACTGTGTGTAT
>Ga0126342_10010966_pt1 | contig 16199 bp, 25 predicted proteins | sample Cyp1metagenome_FD_92528 | JGI IMG/M metagenome (GOLD analysis project Ga0126342, IMG submission 92528) | Coral microbial communities from Lord Howe Island, Old Settlement Bay, Australia - Cyphastrea 1 metagenome | ecosystem: Host-associated > Invertebrates > Cnidaria > Coral ... | reverse complement strand
TTTCGTGCGAAAGGGTTGCGTTTCGTGGCGCTCCGGCGGCACCGCCCCCGCCTTAAGAGAGAGATAGAAAGAAGAGCGAGAGGAGATGTGCAGATGTGAAGGTGTGAAGATGTAGATCTGCAGGTGTGAGGGTGTGAAGATGTAGATCTGCAGGTGTGAGGGTGTGAAGATGTAGATCAGCAGATGTGAGCGTGTGAAGATCTAGATCTGCAGATGTGAGGGTGTGAAAATGTAGGTCTGCTGGTGTGAGGGTGTGAAGATGTAGATCAGCAGATGTGAGGGTGTGAAGATGTAGATCAGCAGATGTGAAGGTGTGAAGATGTAGATCAGCAGATGTGTGAGGTTGTGAAGATGTAGATCAGCAGATGTCGTGTGAGGGTGTGAAGATGTAGATCAGCAAATGCGAGGGTGTGAAGATGTATTACAACGGCTGCTTTTTTACGAAGAACCCTTCGCAGGCGCTCTCGGGAATTAAAATGTATAAATTCAGAAGTCAAATCGGTCCGCATTCACCTTAAAAAAGGTACCCTCAATTGGGCCCATGGCACCATGTCGGGGCCACCATGGATACAGTAGGCAAGGACTAGATCATTAGAGTGATCCGTCGGGAACTGAATCCCATAACGTGCAATTAGACAAGAGAGAGAGAGATATATAATAAATAAATAAAATGCCTAGAATTTATGTGTATCTATGGTGGCCACCAACTGCGACTTAAATGCGCCCAGGTGCACCACCAAAGCCCAGCAGGTACGTTTACACGGGTCCCGGGGAGGTGTCTTCGTTGATCACCGACCCCCCGATAACCGGTGATTCCCTGCTTTCAAAAAAAAAAATAAAATAGAAACATGAGCTGCCAGCGAAGTTTTACGTCTGTTCAGACGTTCGACGCACGCGCACGCACTTTCTCACACACACAACTTGCTCACTCGCACCCTTCTCACAAGCAACTCTCTCACACGCAGCTCTCTCACACGCACCTCTTTCACACAATCTGCCTTCCGCCATCTCCACAGAACTCACACATACTTTTTCAAATGCATAGTATAAACCTTCTCACACACACACAACCTTCTCACACAGAACTCTCTCACTCGATCTGTCTTCCACGATCTTCTTTCTCTTTTCTGCCTTTCCCATCCCGTCTTCACCGTTCTATTGCTACTTACTGGAAGAAGTTGACATGTGGGGTTATCCGGCCTTTTAATGCCCCAACTGTCGCTTTCATTGAGCTGTTGCTTGCCTCCATGGTCCCAAGCCCCACCAAACATTCTAACCCGGGCCTCTGAAGCCGATCTTGCTGAAGAGTTGCCATGCGCCATAGAAGGTGGGATGAGGGACCTGGTGGCCATGAGGCTCACACTTGGGCCCGTTTTTGTTCCACGGTTTGAAATACAACGGTGGCAGTCCTGTGGACTGGCAAGGGAAGCTTTTGTCCAGGTAGTCTTGCAAGGCATGCCAGCCCTCCTGTGCAACTACTTGCCCCCGACGCCGCTGGTGCCACTTGCACACCCTTGTCAATCAATGCAATGCCTGCGTCGGGGTCCTGCTGCGAACTCTGCTATGGGGAGGCTTGTGGCACTCGTGACTGCAACGCGGCTCTGTGCTTGATGGAATCTAAGATTTGTTGAATTCAACATGTCACGAATCAGCGGCGCATGAGAAATACACGCCGCCAAACGCAAGTGACAGCAAACACGGACCCAAGACTGGGACAGGAGGGGTTCATAGTTGCCACGTGCGGCGATGCCTTGCCGCTTGCGCGCCGGCCGCCCTGCTCATCAAATGTCACACCAATCTGTTTCTGAGCTGGGCGCCTTGTCCGGCTGCGCTTCTGCAACATCTTTTGAAACTCCTGACCCGAAATTGCCCCAGGCGGAATCAAGTATATCTGGAAGTCAAACCTTCTCTGCCTTCATTCTTTCCACGATCAGCATGTATGTATGAAAGCAGCCCGGCCGCAGCAACTTGATGCAAGTTGGCCTTCCAGCTCCGTCGCCCGATTGTCTCGGGCCTCAAGCGCTTCTGCACCAACTGCAACCTTGCAAGCTTTGCACAAGCCCAAAAAAACATTGAGAAAATACCATAAAATACCAACACCAATGAATTTATCCTACCCGGCATGCAGGAAAAGACTTGCCGTCAAGATCATTCGCGTTAGCCGGATGGCCTTGACAGTGTCTGGCTTTGGCAAATACGGCTCCTCAACTCCTGTGCCATCCTTCATGCCATCGCCTTGCCTCAGTCAGCAGGCTGCAGAAAACGAGCACCGACAGAAATCAGCTTCACACACATATCGCAATCCGCCTCAGCTCTGAGCATTTCAAACCTCTGCGTTTTCCCACCTGCGGCATGCAGGATTGGAGAGCCCACGCGCGGCCAGACCGTTCCTTCCGTCAGCAAGGCAATTTTGGTTTCGGTTGGCGAGTGACATTTCAAGCGATCGAGGCATGAGGTGCACGTCATGCATGGAACTTGGAACAAACGGGAAATCGCCAAACAACCTTGCAGCATGTCAAGTTCAATGTCTGAAAGATTTCACACAGCCATGCACGGTTGAGGCCAAAGCTTCCGGTGCGCTTTCTGCTCTGCGAATTCCCATCGGTAGACGCGCTCCTCCAAAAAGCAACATGTCACTTCACATGCGGCGCGCGTTCAGCAGGATGGGTGCTGTTCTCAAGCCCCGCCGCCGACATCCGCAAATCGGTGGTCCGAATGCGCAACGCCCGAAATCCAAAAACTATGAGCTGAAGCAAGGTGGAGAACACCCAAGCCACGTCAGTGACCGCATGCCCTTAGGTACCTTGAATACGGGCCTCTAGGATTCTCTGGGTTTTGCGCCAGGAACAAGGAGAGTGAGAGGTGACAAGGAATCCATTGTACTCGAAGCCATTGTCAATACATGTCAATACCAATGCCACGAAGGTCAGCTGGAAAATTAAAACCCATCAAGATTTGGATTGGTCCTCCCCCTTTCAGATCACGGCAAACGTGCAAGACGTGAAAATAACATGAAATAATAACGACATGAAGTTGACAACCGTCCCATCATCGAAAAATAACCACTTTGGATTCCAGCCATGGCACGCTAACCAACGAAATTCGACCTGCCGGTTCTGGGCTTAGCCGGTTGCCAGATGTTGCCAATGCCTGGAAAAAAGGACATCAGCCAGATACTGACGATGAACCGGCAAGTGTTTGACTCCAGCGCCCCAGAGTTATATCAGTCATGAATGCAGCCCTCTTCCTTGGGCAGGCAATCAGCTGCAAACATGAGATTGCCTCCCTGCTAAATTTAATTTGCAAAAGAGGAAGACAAAACCAGGTGGACGTTTTAAATCTGTTCCGATGTTATACACGCAGGCACACACACACACACCCACACCCACACGCACGCCACGCCCCAGCATGCCGCAGCGAGGCTGATTTGGGAATTGTTTTGCGGGTGCCAGGATTAGAATGGAACAACGTAGAAAAGGAAACCGAAAAAGCAAAGGATAAAGGACAAAGACAAAGTGAAGCAGCAGATCAGAGGTTGTTTTCTCCTTCTTGCTAGAAGTCGGAAGGTTTCCAGTGCCCATTCCGAGCCGATTGGCCCCACTGCAAAATCACCTGAGGGTCCTTCTTGTGGCATGTAAAGCGCATGATGAAAAGGTGTGGTAAAGCCTTTGAAATTCATCGAAACCAGTCCATTGTATTGACAGTTATACCAGATATGGAGAGCTCACGAATCGAGAAAAGAGGGCCGATATCAAAGGCATCACCCGAGAGGTCAAGGAGGCTGAATTTGCTCAGGATCAATTTATACGTTCCATGTGATGTGACAGTGACCTGGTCGGACACCTCTCCAACATGTAGATTCCTTCTCGAATTCAAAGTGTCGTAGGACGGGTCATCTTGAGAGAAGTGCCGGCGCTCATCAAAGTGGACCAAAACAAGTACTGGACGGGCGCGACTGGTGGAGTATGCAGCCTGTCGCCTAGGACCAGGCCCATATAAGTCATCTCTTGACCATGAAGACGGGCCATCGCGAGATCGAGATCGGCGCATGATGGGCAAATTGAGACAAGGAGTTGGGACACTCTAAAGCCATACCAAGAAGGATGGACATGAAAAGCAATGGCAACAGGGAAATCAAAACACAACAAAGGAAAGTGAGACCAACGGACAGAAGCCTAGTAAGTAAGTACAAGAAAGGACCCTGCACTGATCCTGCTTCTTATAGATTTCTGGCCATTGCTGATCTTCATGGCCTTATTCAAGAACAGTTGCTCATGAACAGGATTGCCAATTCCATTCACAGGTCCATTGAGTGGCACCAAACTGGATATCGGTTTGATGCACGGAACCACCACTTTACTCTCTGCTGCCTTCTACAAGAGTATTCTTACTGGAACCGGTGCTTTATCGCTATTTTTGCTGATTTCGTTCATGCTTTTCCACGGTGTTGGCGGGATGCTCTTCTCTATGAATGTCACCAAGTGGTTGGTTTAAAAGATGGTGCGTTTGCTTTGCTTGGCTCTATCATGAAAAAGGATGTGTGGCGTATTTCTTTAAGTGGTGACTCTTGTCTATCTACGACTGGAGGAATCCCTGAGGGAAGCAAGTATGGCCCGCCATGCTTCAATCTTCTACCTAACTCCCTTATCAAAAGGCTTCAGGCTGAACAATGTGGGATCAGTACTGTTGCGGATGTGCCTCAAGTCTGGAAAGGCCATGTGTGGACCGGTAGAGGTTCGCCTAACCCTGTGCAGGGTTAACACTGACAAGCTCTGGGAGCTTGGTGGCTCATGCAACAAAATGCTGTTGCACCTGCTCTGGCTCTGTACAAGCTTTGTGTGCACTAATAAAAACGGGAAGGATTCCACTGGCAATTGCCTGTGTCATCTTTAATCTTAAAGTTGAACCTGTCTTACGTTTTGCAAGGCGGCTCTGGGGTATGGACAAAGAAGCAATTCAGATCATGAGCGACGCATATGATCGGTGGGCCAGGGAATTGCTCGGTGTACCACACCGTTCAAAAACGCAGAGGTTTGCAAATCAGAGATTGGTTGGAACCTATCTGCTGAAGGTAAGGCCGTCTATGAAGCGGCCCTTGTGAGATGTGCTTTCTGGAAACAATCACGGGATACTCTTGCAGGACATCATTTTATTCAAGCTCATGTTGTAACTGCGGAGAACTGGGCCAAGATCTCTTTGGCTCGCTTAGAGCAATGGGACTGGCCCGAGTGGGCCTCTGATACCAGTGAACATGTTTCATATAAGGAGTAGGCGCGAAAATTTCATGCGCGCCAAAGTAGCGAGTCATGTTTCTCCCTTAAAGAATTTTTCTCTGCCACCTTCTGATATCCAGAAAACGTTGCAACTCAAGTACACGTGGGACACGCTGGTGGGGCATCGTGACTTCTTGCTCCTGCGGTGTGGCTATATCCAGCTGGGGCATGTTAATTTTCGACCTTCTTATAAGGCTTCTATTCGTTGGTGCATTTTTTTGCGGAAAGCGATATAGCACTATTTACGCACATGTTTTCAGCAACTGCTCTGCTCTCGATACTGAAAGAGCTCTGGTTCCCTTTCCGGATCTAAGTTTATTTTATTGCAACGTGCTTGAGGCATCTTTCCTTCTTGTTGTAGCATTTGCTCACGCTACCGCCCAAAGGGCTTGGGCTTTCTGGCGACAGCATGGAATGTGAGTATAAAAATTTCAGATGGGCGCAAGTGGCTGTAGGTGGCATAAGCTTCTGCTGAGGCAGATGTCTGGCCTACCGGCAGCCTGGGACACCTTGCAAACCACCATCCCCATCACATGTGGCCCCGTGTCCGGGTCTGTCACATTTGGGTCTGTTAACCAACCAACCAACCAACCAATCAACCAATCAACCAATACAATCATGATGGCAGAGAAAAAGAATACGCTTACAACTGAAGGCCGTGGGTGAAATTCAACGAGATATTTTCTACCGGATCATTTAATCATCACCCGGCGATCTTCATCGCCTGGACGGCAAAGGTCTGGTCGGGTGTTCATAAGAAACACCCAACGAGCACGGCAGCTCTCAGTCAGGGGTGCGTCGAAGAGGTTGGCCGAATGTTTCCACGATGGGCGAAAGCGAGAATCCTGCTTGTAGTTGATCAATTTGTCGTCGTCGATGGCATTCCAGGCCCGGTTTCCTGGGTTCACAGTGGCCGCTGGGATGACTGGGTTGGCTGGTTCACGTTCAGGTTTTGGAGGGGCAAGTGCATGGGCCAGAAGTGACCGAGGTCGATGCAAGCACCGCAGGATCTGGCTCTAAGAGGTCATTGCGGACTTGTTGACGTTTTCGAGGACGCGACTCAGAAACCATGGCCGGAGTGGCGGATCAGGAGTTCGGGTTGTAGACAGAGATGCTGGAGGTCGTACTCCTGGTGTGTCCACGCGGGGTTGAAGGATTCAATACCAGGACGACTGTGGGATGACATCGGCAACTCCATTGGCCGTAGATGATGTTCAGGGTTAACCACCATATGGGAAGGGAAGGTTCGAGGCATTGGAACGAAGGTATGAAGGCTTCTCCCACCGACAGGCATGCCCGGACTAATCGACGGGATGGCAGGAGCCCCCCATTTGATCTCAGGCCCAAAGAAAGGCAAGAGGCTTGCGATGTAATTCAAATGCATGATTGCCCATGCCAGGTGAAAATATAGTTGCCGCCGATGATTGTCCATGACGTACAGCAATCGACTCGGAATCAAGTGTCAGGGGCGAGTTGGAACCAGGAAGCAACGCAAAATGGACAATCACTCGAGATCAAATAACGCAGAGACATGATGAGGAGGAGCGAGGTACATCGCAACAGAGATTACTGCGGCAATTAATTTTTAAACGTGCAAGGTCAAAATCTGCGAAGAAATGCTGTTGAGTTCAACGTCGACATCAAATCCGGCAAGTGAATACATTTCGGTCAGCTGTTGAAGACCGAGATGTACTCGATGACGAAGGTAGGCACCTTTCAACATGCAATGTGACATCGAGACCGAAAGCCACTCAAGAGAATGGCTAGAGGAGACGCTGAGAATGGCGGCAGGATCAGAGACTTATTCGTTGGACCACAATAGATCAGTTCGAAAGGTTGTGTTTCGAGCATGAACCTCCATAATTCCTGATCGGGTTCGGTTTCCGACAAAGTGGGTTTGCCGTCGAAAGCCTCATCGAGCAGGGTTTCATACGGAGACAAATCTCGAAGACGAGCATCATCAATAACCAGTCGGTTATCCACATAGCCGACGCGACGGATGAGCAATTAAGTTACGGTTTGCCAATTTGCCAACGCCTCCTTGCAGTTGATCGACCAGATTTGTTCACTGATCGAGACAGCATGAGACAACCATCAGGCATAGTGCCGGAGACAGAGGGCTACCCATGAGGCTGCTCGTCGTTGTCGGACACATCGTCCCCAGAGGGCAAAGATCGCATGTTCAAGGCCGCTTTGATCAAGGCTGGAGCATCTCGAACCGTAATCTTCCTGGTGACAGTGAGCTTCCGAAAAGTACAGCCCTTGATGAAGTTTCCAGGGTTGTTGGACTTACCCGGGTAAACGGAGAAGATCTCAGCTGTCGCTGACATCCGTGATGGACCTCAGGAAGTTGAGGAGCATGTACCAAGAGCCCAGGAATCTTTCTGGTTTGATGCTTGGAAAAAACTCTGCAAGGTTTTGGTTGCAAATCGCCAGGCGGTCATGATCAGGGGCTTCCCGAAGGATCTTCAGCAAGGTGTAGACGTCGCCAGCGGCAAAGTGTTGAGGATAACCTACTGGAATCAGTTGAAGAATCATCTGAGCCAAGATATTGAGCATGGGCCTGAATGGGGAATCCACAAAGGATATGATGGGCCGTCCGCTGCGATATTCCTTTCTTCCCTTGCCGGCGGGAAGTTTCCGGCCTCTGCCAATCGCCCAGGGATATGTTTTACCATTTCGTTCCAGTTTGGTGACCATAGGTGGACCGGGCTTAGGCAAGAAGTGCAGCTATTGTTGCTATGTCCTAACACCTATGTGGATAGTCGGGCGCTGTCACCGGAATGGGCTCGAACAGGAAGGTCTTTTCGATGGCTTGGTAGTATAAGCAAGGACAGAATAGCCTGAGAGAGGACGCGTCCTTGTCCTCGCAGTGGAAAACTGCTCCTGAGAAAGCAAAGCGCAATGTGTCGATGCTGGATTTAGTGATGCGGCTTGTGACTGCCTGGAAGTGTTGGGCTAGAGTTGTTGGGACAATTCTTGAATCTGGCTTTTGGGAATGGATGGTAAGCCGTTGGCTTTGGTCCAGTGTTGAACATCTTCTTAAAGGAGGAACTGATAGTCCTTCTTGGAAGGGAGCACTTTGTTCATGAGAAAACCTTCGGCTAAGGTGCCCAGCGTGGGAGGGAGCATGGAAGCAAGCAGGGATCCAGACAGGACCCAGTGGTCCGCCGCTTGGTTGAGACTGGCCTTGTTGCCAATTGGAACAGTAGCATTTTGGCGTGTCACCTGTTGACCAGGCTTCAATTGTACCCTTCTGGTTGCACAAGAGGTCCATCACAGAACAATGTTTGACAAACACCATCTTGAACGATGGGTTGAGACAGGGAACTTGGTGGGAAAGAACGCGAAGATGCCATGGTCGAAGAGAGCCTTGAAGAAGCTGTTGATTGGGCGTGAAGGACCAAGGTGCTCGAAGTGCAGCGGTACGACGAGGAGCAGGCTTGCCTTTGAATGGATGCATCGATAAGGCGAGGGTGCGGTATGGGGCTCCTGGATGTTGACCCCCAGCTGACGGAGTGCAGCAAAGAGTGCGTCCATCTGCCGAGGACCGTAGCAGACGTAGCATCTTGCTCCTTTCGAATCTTGATTTTGTATTGCAACCCAAAGAATGGATGATGTTCCATAGTTCAAGCCTGTTTGGAATCTAGGTGACCTGAGTATCTCTTGCACGGGGTGAACCGATGATTCGATCTTCTCAGCAACGACGCCAACCCAAATTGCGCATTGGTGTTCATGGCCGGTTTCTTCAAGAGACCCTTCCGAGGATGGAAGAATGGGCAAATAAACGGATACTTCAGACGGGGCTGCCACTCCTGTATGACAATTCCAGACAGCGATAGCCTGGCCGTCTAACAAAAAGAGGGATTGGGGCCCAAGCATAGAGGTTTTGGTGGTCTTCTCCAGTACCTCAAGGAAGCCGTGATCAAGTTGCAAAAACCTGCGGACCCGGCTGTAGTCACGATCATACGATCTAAAGTGTGGTGGGTCGCAGGCCCAAAGTAGAATTTGGGTTGTATCCTGGCGATGCTTGTGAATCTCAAATTAAGACGGTTGGGTTTGTTGGGTTGGAAAAAGCCTCACATGAAGAGAGTGTGGGATTTAAAAGTTGCTCCCCAGAGGTGTGAGAGATTGGCACATCCTCCAAAACCGCTTTTGCATTCGAACAAAAACAATGAATGACCATAAGAAACATCAGTCAGGTGTGTGTGTGCGTGTGTGACCCGAAATCAATTGAAGAGCCAGCGTAGAAGACATACTAGTTACCAAGACCAAAATCATCGAATGAATCTGCTGGAGGAAGGTTTGAAGGACTTTGTGTTTGAGCTTCCGTCGGAGCGACGGGGCTAGTCAACAACTCATCGTGATTGCGACCCTCCAAGTTTTTAATATGAGGACCTTGTCATTAAAGTTTCTCTGCAACTTAGCTGCCCATCATGATAGCTACTTTCTGCACCGTGTCCACGGGCAGTTTCTGGCTGCAAGTTCCACCACTCTTCGGTACGGGCTAGATTTTTCTGGAGCACCGATTTGGAAAGGGGAGGTTTTTGAACCAACTGTTATATACCCGCTCTGTCATGCTTGTCGAGAGATTCGATGTGAGCCAGTTGTTGGATTGTGCTGGGATCGTGATAGGCAAGCTGGACCATATGTTGGCGCAGGGGCCGAGGTTGGTGAGCCAAGCAGGGCCCGCTGCATTAGAGCAGCCTGAGAAGAAGAACTGGCCGAAGTTCAGCAAGTTCGTTCCTAAAACTGGTGATTTCATGTTGGGCATCTGGGCCCGTCACCTTCATGGGAAGCCAAGATTGCATGTGCTCCGCAATGATCTGCGCAGTGTATTTGGTGTTGGAAGTCTTGTCCGACGTTTTGCCGTCTTGTCTTGCTCGTATCTGGAAAATACGGTCCAAGTCGACCCCCTGGTTTCGTAGCTGTGGGAGTAGCTCAGTAGAAAATGCTACTGCTGCAATATCCCTTGTAGGGATCAAATATAGCTCGCGGCCGTGGGCCAGTTCTCAAGCAATGGTTGTGGGCCTGTCGGTAGAGAAGGGCCGCCACCAGCAACGCCAAGGGTCGCACCCTTCGATGTCCAGTCGTTGGGTGAATGCCGAAAATCTGATCACCCGCCGAAATGTGATTCCATTGATCTTCTGCTTGTCGCAATCAGCACTGTCCCCTTGCCAATGCTCTTGAGATCAAAGCCGTAAGTGCGCAAGTCACTTGTTGGAGCTGGCGGTGGGCTGCCATGAATGGACCCAGAGGATGTTGATGGTGGGTGACGTGGACATGCTGCTGGTCTAGTAGTGTTCGAGCAAGGCATGTTGGAAAGCAAAAGGTGGAGATTGATTGAGAAGAAGGTGGGGGCTGTGAAAGCGGAGGGGGCAAGATTGGTGGAGCAAATGGAACGGGGTGGCATCCAACTGGAAGGTGGAATTGGCAAATTGGTGGAATGAATCCCTGAAGTGAGGCATAGGCCATCGTTGGATCATCTGAGGTCTGGACGCTGGGATTAAGGTTCTGACTGCAGCACGTAGGGAAGCCTCGTAGTCCTTGAAGATGTCGTTGAAGGGCCGGAGAGGGTGAGCGCTCCGAGCCCGCCATGACATGTGGCAGGAGGCAAGAACGCGTGCAAAATTCCATGTATTGTGTGAAAACACGAAAACATTAAGCAAAACCCTGCCAGAAAGAAGTTGGGAAACAACGTGACGACAAAAAAGGATAAACAGTGCAACTCACATCCACCAGCACATGGAAGCCAGTTAAGACAGCCCACTCTTGATGAGAAGAAGTACAACCATTCATCAGATTGTGGCAACCGTGCAGTGTCCTTGCCAAAGGTTCGCACGGCAGCATCAATCGTGACAGGTACGGTAAAGCCATTTTTCCACTAGCTCATAAGGGTCCAGGTGTGCACGCCTAGAAAGGAAGACAATGTCTGTTTTTACGGCGCTGCAAACATCAATGGCCTTCACACACACCATAATCAGGCAACTCTTCCAAGGCTTCAGAAGGATGCTGCATCGGTGATTGGGGCCCCTTAGTATCTGCAAGTCTTGAATCTGAACGGTCCCTTGCTGAGGTGATGGGTGATGATGAGGCTAGCCGCTGTGGTGTGTTCGCTCCTGTTGTCACTACTCCTGTCACCACAGTCTTGAGTTGCGCTAAATCGTTCCCACCTGCGTTCAAACGAAGATGAGGAAACGCCCCTGCGCACACCAACCCAAGCAAGACAGGCAACTGCCCTTTGACTTGAGTCGAAGCACGATACACTAGACCTGACAGACGCCAGCCAAGGATCTGGGAATCTGTTCTGCCGATGGGAGCTGGGAAAAGCTTCGGTATGTTGGCATGTCCGACTTCGACAAGTCACTGCAATAGGAATACCATCCCTCCAATAGGATGTACATGGCCGCCCGGACATTGGTGCCATGGACGAGTCCCCGTGTATACAATGTCTTGCGTCTGCGCGACAGGGATCTTTTGTCAACGATCACCTCCCCCGCCGGTGTGGTGAAAGGATGAAGTAGATCTTGGAGACGATGGGCGTCTTGGAGTTGGCAGGCCGAGGCAGCTGCTGTGGAAGAAGATGGCTCATGCAGGCTCAGGCTGGACTGCGGAGGCTTGATAGTCAGGAGAAAGCAGATGCACAAAATCCAAAGCTCTTGCAGATGGCCCAGAAACACGGATACGAAGCCCTTGAAATTGAACAGCCAGGTTAATCCCGTCGTTGCTTGAACCTGGTGCGGGCCCCTGACTCATTCAAGTAGGCCCGAACTATCACTGGGTTGCCGGCTGTGGGCCAGCTGGGCAAAATGGTAATGTGCCGGACTTGCCAAAAATCCACAGACAGGCACAAGCCCCCAAGATGAAGCCCAAAGCAAGGCGGAAGAGGGCAAGAGAGAGGATGACGGTCGGAAGACCACTGGCGTGACAATGCGCAGGACAGCCAATGCCCCACCAGTTGATTTGGGAACCCTGAATTGTTAAACCAAACAGTCTGGGGACCCAACCCATTCAACACACTAGACTTGAGCAGGAAATCGTTCGAACGATCAGTCTTAGTGATGCCAATTTGGAAAGTAGTGGTGGTACGGTGGGTAAACGGAGAGGGTGTACGATTGGTACGGTACGGAGGGTAGAGGGGTACGCGCCCACCGTACCCACCGTACCGTACCCGCCGCACCCACCGCACCGTACCCACCGTAGAAAGTGTCATATGTATCTACCTGTGCTGAATCATCAGAACACATGAAAACATGCTCTTCATTGCTCTTGAAAATAGATAAGGCATATAGAAGCCTCTTGGAAACCAGATTTAGAAGCCGCTTTGAAGCAAGACGTAGAAGCCTTTTAGAAATCAGACATAGAAGCCAGACACAGAAGCCTCTCAGAAACCAGACGCAAAAGCCGCCCAGAAGCCATTGAGGCCAGACGAAAGAAGCCACTTAGAAACAAATCATAGAAGCCCCGTAGCAGCCACTTAGAAGCCAGGGGAAAGAAGCCACTCTGCAACAAAACATAGAAGCCAGTTAGCAGGCACTTAGGAGCCAAGCATAAGGAAGGAGAAACCACGTAGAAGCCGCAACTCCGCGGCACGAGCGATGCAACAGAGGAGGCATAAGCGACGAAAAACCCGAGTCCGAGTCACAAGCCATGTGCCGACCACACCAGCAAGGTTGACAACACTACCAACCAGAAAACAGGGCTGGCATGAGGCCAGCAAGAGGCCACCAACAACGCAAACAACAAGTTGACAATGGTCGGTCAACAGTAAGTTCAACAACAACGTCGCTAACAAGGCCAGCACCAAGGCCAACAAAACCACAGGGGCAGTTAGAAGCTGAACAACAAGACCCACAATAAGGTCAACATTACGGTTGGCGAAAATAATACAAATTACAACAAGCAACAACATGGTCAACAGCAATCAGGTCGGCCGCAGCAAGGTCGGCAACAACATGGTCAACAGTCGCAAATTCCGCAACAACAAGGTCAGCAGCAACATCAACAGCAAGAACAAGCAACAGCAACAGCAACGGCAGAAACAACGACAGCAGCAACTGCAACAACAGCCTCAACAAGAACAGAGGATTGACGTGCGTCAGGGTCGCATGCAGAAGCATCAGCGCAGCCGCCAGTCAACAAGAATGAAAACAAATAGCAAAACCAATGCTAGTTGGAATGGCACCAAGCGCTCGTTCTTACATGGTCAAATGCACGCAGGGGCCTGCAAGGCTGTAAGTATGGTAGGGGATCGTGGGCGTCATTGTGATTCATGGCCGCACACGCTGTATCAATGGTCGTAAAGCCGCGGACAAAAGGACCCATTCCCAACCAGGCCCCCATAATGTCAATGAGCAGCCCTACTAAAAAGGCAAGAAGTTTCGCATAGATAGCCAATATAATGTTATCCTGCTTCGCAGCCAAAGAGGAAGCAGAATTCGCAAAAGCAATTGTGGTGAGACACCTGCCAAGATGAAGCTGTCCTCGAAGAAGAATTGAACGAACTTCTTGCAACCTCCGCATCCTGCTAGGCAGCAATCATGCCAACCCAGGAGACATTGGGTTCAAGACGGGGTGGCCAGCATCTGAGCAGCTTGGAAGAAAGGTAGTTTTCCACCCCCTACTTGGCAGGCTCTATTTCATTTGGGAAACGGGTGAAAAAACACCGATGGTTTTCCATACGTTTGGACTGGGTGCGCGTTCAAACTGCTTTAGGGTAGGGTTCAAGAAGATTGGAAGACTTCTTTTCCATTCACCTTTTCACACCTTGTCTGGCCTTTCTCAGTTACGCAAGGGAACAACTTGGGGCCCACCTGGCTGAACCAGGGGCCCCACTTCAAAGTATTCACATTGTTTCAAAATCTTAACTTCCCCCCGCCCCCCACAACAACTTCCTGCATTCATATGGTCTGAATATTAAGACTTCGCCCCTCCTCTCCCAACAACTTGTTGCATGCATCTAAGCTTGCCGCCGCTGGGTCTCGCAACGGCTTCCTGCAAGAATCCTCCCTGGCCTCGCCGCAACTTCTTGCCTTCATCTTGTCTCAATTTCGAATTTTTCCGGCCCCGTCCCCTGCTACCTCTTAACAACTTCCTGCATTTATTCGGTTTCAATATCTAATCAATCTAATCTAAACTTCCTTCCCTGGCCTGCCCACGGCTTCTTGCATTCATATTGTTTCAATACCTGAATTTCCCCACATGTGCCTCGCAGCAACTTCCTACATTCAAGTGGTTTCAATATTGTCTAGATTTCCCCTCGCGACCTCTCCGCGCCTTCCGGCGTTTATCTTGTTTGAATATCCAGATTTCCTGCCATCTAGAATCTCCGCCCCTTGGGCTTCAGCAACTTCCTGATTCGTTTGGATGCAATACCCAAATTTGAACTTCCCCCTGGCCTCTCCACAACTTAGTGCGTTCGTGCGATTTCAAAATCTAGACTTTCCGACAATATCTGCACTTCCCCTCCCGGCCTCTCTACAACTTCTTGCGCACATCTAGTTTACAGGTCTCAGCTTCCCTTTGATTGGCCTCTCAACAGTATCTAGCATTCATCTTGTTTCAATACCCCGCTGGGCCTCTCGACGGCCTCCTGCATTCATTTAATTTTGAATTCAATATCTATACTCCCCGCCCCTTCGGCCTTTTAACAACTTCCTACGTTACATTCGTGTGCTTTCGATATGTATGGCACACGTGCTTGAAGTTACATGGGGGTGGGGAGGCCCAGGCAGCAGGAGCAGCAGGAGCAGCAGCAAGAACCCAGGAGCAGAACACCGCGTGCACACACGATTCCAAGTAGCAAAGCGCCCGCAAATACTTCCAAGTCAAACTCCGCGGGTGCATGAAAACTCCGGCCTCATATATAACCTGTATGTTGCGCTCCTTCTGTTTTTTCCCCGCAGCAGCAAGGTCCGCAAAGCAGATGCATATAAAGCTTCGAAATACAAGAGGACCAGGGCCTCAAACAAAAACTTCGCTATCACTAGACGACAAAGTGGCCCAAAGGAAAAGCAGGAGGGAGTAGACCTAAGAGACTGGAAAAGAAGTTATGAAGATTATGGATGATGAATGGTGAAAGATGATGAATGACGATGAGTGATGAATGAAGTTGTTGATGCATGATGATTCACGCTGAAAAAAACCAGCGTTTTATTTCACGCACAGTGAGTGACAATGAAGTTATTTATCATATGTGTACCTGTATTGTATCTGTATTGTATCTGTATATCCCCATGCCGTCTATTCAGATGAGGGATGGCCCTTGTGAATCACGATGTGCGACGTCTGAGTATATAGGGGTCGAGAAGCAAGGTATGTCGCATCTTGTCTGCAAAACTGGAACTGAAGCCAAACCCAAAGAAACAAAAGATAGACCCCACAGGTCACAAGTCCAAGTTGCACCCCAAATTTTACATTGCGACCCTTTGGCACAAAGCAGCTTTTACACAGAGAAGCCTTTGCACAGAGCAGCGTCTTACACAGAGAAGCTTTTACGCATAGCAACTTTCACACACAGAAGCATTTACACACAGAAGTGTTGACGCAGAGAAGATTTTACACACAGAAGCCTCTACACAGAGCAGCTTTTACACACAGTAGCTTTTACGCAGAAACGTCTTTACACACAGGCCTGTAACCCACAAATGCTTTTGCACAGAGAAGCGTTTAAACATGTTTAAAAGAAAGAGCTTTTACACATAGAAGTCTGCACATTGAACACTTCACACGCAGAAACCGATTTACACAGAGACGCTTTACACAGAAGCTTTGGCGCAGAGCCTTTACACGAAACAGCTTTTTACACACACTTGCTCAGAAACATCTTATCGAATTACTGATGTGGAATGCATCGCACGTGCAAAAACACTTCAGTTAAACCTGACAGGAATGGTTTGATGATTGGAAGTGAGAAACTGTGCGAGG
>Ga0126342_10010965_pt1 | contig 16199 bp, 18 predicted proteins | sample Cyp1metagenome_FD_92528 | JGI IMG/M metagenome (GOLD analysis project Ga0126342, IMG submission 92528) | Coral microbial communities from Lord Howe Island, Old Settlement Bay, Australia - Cyphastrea 1 metagenome | ecosystem: Host-associated > Invertebrates > Cnidaria > Coral ... | reverse complement strand
GTTGGGCCGGCTATAGGGCTGTAGGTTGGCGACCTACGGGTCTTATGGTGGTTGTTGGGTCGGCTATAGGGCTGTAGGTTGGCGACCTACGGGTCTTTTGGTGGTTGTTGGGTCGGCTATAGGGCTGTTATAGTGGTTGCTGGGCCGGCAGTAAGGCTGTTATGGTGGTTGTTGGGCCAGCAGTAGGGCTGTAGGTTGGCGACCTACGGGTCTTATGGTGGTTGCTGGGCCGCCTTTAGGGCTGTAGGTTGGCGACCTACGAGTCTTATGGTGGTTGTTGTGCCGGCTATAGGGCTGTAGGTTGGCGACCTACGGATCTTATGGTGGCTGTTGGGCCAGCTATAGGGCTGTAGGTTGGCGACCTACCGGTCTTATGGTGGTTGTTGGACCGGCAGTAGGGCTGTAGGTTGGCGACCCCCTCTCCACTCACCCCGGGTCCGTTGGGATACGGGTGTGGCTCTCCACTCACCCCGGGTCCGTTGGACGGGTGTGGGTTGTGAAAGAAACGAGGGCAAGGGCAACCCGTGTATAGGCGGGCATGTTATCCCGCATGTTCTGTTGGTTGATAACCCCCGAATTTACCTTCTGGGGCACTGGTGGATGGGTTCCAACAAGGGGTGTTTCCGGAGGGTAGGTTTGGAAAGGGGATTGATTCCAACAATACTCGCCAGTATTGGCTTCATCTAAAGATGAAGATTTTCGATGTGTTTCACCAGGTACAGTTTATTTCTAGGAGAGGCGGGTCGCTTTGTGTGTCTCCCTTACTTAATTTTGTTACGTTAAAACCTTATCAGGACATGTTGAGTGTTAAACACTCTCCAATATTCCTGGTCAGATTTCCTGTGCTTATTCAGAGTTGGTAGGTGCAAACCTCTTTGTAAGTATGTTTGGCCCATAATTATGGCCCCAAAAAGCAGGGCGTATATCCCGAACCCTCCTTCGCAGGAGGGAGTGGGTGAGCCCCTTGACCCCACCAAAGGGCTCGTGACACTTGAGGCGTATTGAACTGCTATTCCTCCAAGTCTCGCCGGCAAGTTTATTGTCACCAATGTTGGGAGTAATCCGGAATCCGGGTCCAAATTTGCAGGAGAAGGTATATGATTGTGTCTCAGCCCTTCTCCTTTCTCTTTCTGTAGGACTGACAAATCTCGACGCCTCGTCTTCCCGCACAGGCGCGGTTGGGATTTGTCATCTTTGAGATTTTCGTTTTACCTGGAAGTAACCTCTGGAATCCCTGATTTTTGTCCGCCTCCTTGACCAGCCTACTGGTCTTCTTGTCAGGAGGCTGATTTGCTCGGTACTTGCGGTGAAGGGGCTCCAGGTTCCGTGGCACTTACCCCGCATCCGCAGATGTGAAAAAGCATCCGCTCTCCACACCAAGGCTGGGCCTCTGTGGTAGGTGGAATGTTCTATGGATAAATTCTTATCCGCCCCCAAGATACCGAGAAAGGTGTCCAAGAACCTGCCTTTGGTGGATTCTTTGTTGCCTTTGAATGGCTTCACTTCCAATGTGTTTCTCCGTCTTTTTACGAGTTCAGTCCTCTGTTAAGCCCCGTTCTCCGTTAAATTCTGTGTCCGTAAAATTGGGGCTCAATTTCATCAGGTATCAGGAGGCTTCACCTAAAAGGGTGAGTCCCGTCGCCTCCTTTTGTCATTGAAGAAATGGGGCGACGCATAGTTGATGGTGGCACGCAGAACCATCGCATACAAAGGAAAAAGGTTCTTGGATCATTGCAATCCCTGTTGCTGAAGCCTTCCACCATTATACGATACGAAAAGGCTTTTGCTGTTCCTTGCCTTCCTCCTATCCCAAAAGCTCTATCTTGCCCAAAGCTTGACCCTTTTAGATGACCAAGTCCAATGTTACTTGGATAAACCTTTGGCAAGATGGAGAATCCTTGAGCCTGGCAGGTGATACAATCTCATCCTTGCAGTATTACCAGCCTTCATGCAAGAGGAACCTGCCAGGCGCCTGGAAGATGCTGCAGGCCTGGCAGGTGCATGAGCCCCCTTTGCGAGCTCCACCGTTCACTTGGCAAACCTTCCTCGTATCCTTAGGAAAGTTGTATGCAATTTCTCCCGTTGCCGCGCTAGGAGTTTATCTAGGCTTTCGAGCATTGCTGCGCACGGGTGAACTCCTGTCCCTTGAAAGTCAGTGGGCCAAAAGCCTTTAATGCAGTATTGCACTTGGGCCTAACAAAACAGGCGTCCAGAACCCATTAGCTGGGTCCATTACTTTAACGGATAGCGTTTGGCTCGCTGGAAAGCTTCCTTAAAACACAGTACTCCTCTCATCCCATGGTCTGCTGCAACATTCAGGAGTATATTTCACCAATGCTGTGCTGATTGTCAACTTTCCTCCTATCAATACAAGCCGTATAGTTTGAGGAGGCATGGGGCCACCGACTTGTGGATCTCATCGCAAAATTATAGTCTGGTGGCCCATGCAGGATGGTGGACTAGTGAAAAGACCCTTCGTATTTATGTTCAAGACAGCATTGCTATGCTTACGTTTTTTCACTTCCGCCCATCTCCTTCTCAACGCCAGTGGCAAAACTACTATCTTTCTGTGAGTCGTGTTGAGCCTCCGCTGCCGCGAAAAGGGAGGGGTCGTGGAATGAGATGATTTTTATATCTCTTCACAGCCTCTCTTCACCTCTTCTCTCGTTTCAGTCAATGCCAAAGCTGATGTTTTACCCACGAACTGTTTGACGTTAAAGAGGCTGACTTGGGGAAGTTCCCGTTTTGTTTTGTTTTCTACCAGCTTGTCTTGCGTAGCAGAAAGGGGAGGGCATGCATCCTATATTTTGGAGTGAACTTGCAAAATCCCCACAGCTGCAACTGTTGATTCGCAAGGTTCATGATCGGGGCACTTTGGGAGGGTACTATATTTGGACTTCACATCGTCATTGGCTTCGTCTTGCTGGCCGTGGGACTGCATCATTCCAAAGACTCCGGGCAGGAGTTCAGCGGCGATTTCTTGATTTCTGCGAAACATTTTTGAAGTAATATGGTAAAGCCAGAAACAAAAACCATCCCAAACCATCACCATTTTGATGGGCTACAGTAATCCCTTCCCCCTAATACTAAACGTCCCCCCTAATAATAAACACCTCGGGTAGTTTTTATTTTTACGGGGGTATTTATTATTAGGGAACCCTATTAATAAATTAAAAACCTTAATAATAAGAACTAGTTTGTTCGATTTCAAAATCACGTAAATTTCTTTATATAACGCAATTAACATATAACCAAAAATTGGATTTAGAAGCGGACCTTATTAATAAATTTAAAGCCTTAATAATAAAAACTAGTTTGTTCGATTTCAAAATCAATTAAATTTCCTTATATAACGCAGTTAAAATATTGCCAAAAATTGGATCTCGAAGCGCCCTTTTTAATAAATATAAATTTTAAAACCGTAATAGTAAAAACTAGTTTGTTCGATTTCAAAATCAATTAAATTTCCTTATATAACGCAATGAAAATATTACCAAAGATTGGTTTTCGAAGCGGGCCCTAATAATAAATTAAAAACACAAATATAAAAAACTAAAAATTTCCGGACGGACCCTAATAATAAACACCCCAGGGTTGATTAGTTTTTATTATTAGGGGGCAAAACCCACAAATGGTAGCTTAAAGGGGATCAATTAAAAGTCAAATTGGCCAACCTGAAATTTTCCATACTGGGAGATGGACCCTAGTTTTTAGTATTTGGGGGACGTTTAGTAATAGGGGGAAAGGATTATAAACCATCCCCAAATGGTAGGTTACTGGCATGTGGTGTACTCCATTATATAGGTTCTGGCGTATTGACGTCACATCCAAAGACCTCAAGGAGCGTTTTTGTTGCGCAATCTCATCAGTTAGAGATCGATACGGCTACCGTATTGACCTCACACCAGCAGTACTGATACCCGGCTTGATGCAGCTGACCATGCGGTCTTGTCTGGTTTTGTAATGTTTTATGGACAAACCCACAGCTGAGGAAGTGGTTCAACTGGGCACTCATGAGAACTCGAGATTGCTGAAATCTATCAGGAGACTTTGTGAAATCGATCAGGGTTGGTTGCAAATTGGCCTTGCGGACATGCGGACACGTGTGTCAAGATCCAGTCTCTTTATTCCATTTGGGTTCATTTGTGGATTCTCTCAGTGATACAGTTACAACCATATCATGCCATTGTTATACTTTTTTTTTCCATCGTTGGTTTTTGTACTTAGGCAGAGGCAGCATGCGAACAGTATTCATGTAAGCAAAACCATTCTTTTCGGTGCCATTTTGGGTATTGATATCCGGGCCGCAAACAGATACAGCACCTTGGACTGTTGATGCGCCTTCCACCTTACCTTAGGTATACCCCAATTTATTGTAATTTCAAGGATGAACATCATGATTTTTCTGACCGTGATTCAACCATTTTTCGCAACAGCGGGGGTTGTATTCCCTTTTTCAGACACCCAGTTCCTATCGTTCTATTCTTCGAGGTGATCCGCTGACCACAATTTTGTGGATGTTTGAAGTCGCCTCGTCGCCATTTTGAGGAAACTCTTTGACTTTGACAGCTTCCTCATTTGTGTCACATTTGTTGCGTCCTCGCCGCATCTTCTGGTGGAAATTTACGACTTGTACGTGACTTGGGTTCAACTTTCACAGACTTTTTTGGGGGTCAAGGATTTTTTTTTGGCAATCTTGGGCCGATGGATGACACAAAATCCAACTTTCCAAGGCTGAGAAGATGTACACTTTATGGGCCTTGCAAATCCTTTCCAGCATGTACCCCTTGGGCGTTGCGGTTTTCACCTTTGCAGCATGGAAGCAACCACCTCTCCACGGAATGAGTCGCCGCTGCTTGTGGCCTTCTGGATGCAAGGTTTCACAGTGGAACCAGCCTCACAACGGCGGGATTCAATGGACCTGAGAAATGGACAAGAACCAACATGGATGGTGTAATAACCTTAATATGGCTGAAACATCTACTTATTTTAATGTACGCGGTGACACGACCAAGATGTTTTTTGTTTTCGTTTTGGGCGGTCATCCGATCTCCCATCTTCCGGCCCTTAGGTTGGCTTTAGCTTCCGTGTTTGAAACCTTCATTCACAACCAGCTGCTGGAGGACTGTGAGTTTGCATCCGCCACACCAGGCGAGAAAATCCATCCTGAACGGATTCTTTCCGTGCTCTAGAACGGTTGAGAAGAAATGGTCGGGAAATCCAAAGGAGATTGACGGATTCAGATGGCCCCCTGGAATTTCCAGGCTGCTGCGCCTTTCCTTCTATGCATGATGTGAATGCTGAGGGAGGACTTGAGGGTTCAAAGGTTTGCTTTCTGCTAGACTGCAAGAAATTCATGAAACAAAATGTCCAGGGGAGATTTCTGGAATCTCACCTGTTGGGGGGTTGTGCACATGAGGTTACACAAGTTTGCTTTTAAAGAATCGCACATGCTGACAGCACTAGGACACAGACTCTGGGAGATGTGCGCATTGGACCATCGTTGTAGGAAGCAAAATCCCGCCTCCCGTTCAGACGCTTGGCGCTGATGTGACCAACCGAGGTTGTCTTAAAATTGGGAAAAGCACCGAAACCCACGATCAATGATCAAATTATCCCCAAGATGCTACAACTTGGGATTCATCCCCCCTTTTTGTAGAAACCCATTTTGGGTTTGCCAAGGACAACAGCAGCTATTTCTGCAAGCTGCCACTGGACTTCCACGAACATGGCCATGGCTATGGCCATGGCGAGGATGGCCACAGCGGCCATCCACAAGTCGATGTCCATTCTGAGTTCCACCTGCGATGGGTTCCGCAGTGGCAGAGAGCGACGGTCCGATGGCCATTGATTCTAGCCATTGGATGAATATTGATGAATGCAGATGAGTGAACAAAGATCTTCTTTCCCTCCAAGATTCTAAAGATGTTGATTCGAAACCATTCATCAAATCATTGAATCTCCTGTTCCACTGCCTGGGCCGAGGGCGAGCAGCTTCCGAGTCCTACGTGCGATGAGATGCGCCAGCACTGGTCAGATTTTCCGGATGATTCTCAGCGCTTCACAAAGGTTACCACGGTGCCACAGTGCCACGGTCCATTCGTTCCATTCGTTCCATGTGTTCCTGGCCATCCGAGGATCTGAAAATCCAAGAGACCAGCAACCTGGATTCAGATTCTGAAAATTCAGGGTTCGGAGGGTGAGGTTTGATGTGCCTTGAATTCTTCTACCACTGAGTTTAAACTATGGCAATGGCATGGGCATTCTCTTGAGGTGAACATGAAGAATCATTCTCTACAGCCTTCAAGCAGTTCAAGACCATTGGGGCAGCTGGTGATATCGAGTTCAACTTTGCAGTGCTAGGGATTCTGATGAAGGCTGCAGGGTGAAGGACGGGAGTCATAGACTCGGCATCTGGGGTTGTAATTCTATCCCTGCCAGTATCAGTATCAACTACCCACGATATGATATATGGGCGAGCAAAATCAATAGATCATAGTAGATCCAAAAAAAATCATCAGGAGTTTGGTTTGGGGGTATGTCATTCATAATCTAACTTGAAACTTTGCTTGGCTGATCTTCGACATGTTCAAAAACTGCAATGCGCTGTCGTTTTCCATTGGTTTTCAGCTTCTTTCGATGCGGTTTTTGGTGACAGCTGCCTCGGACCTTGCCTGGTGCAGGTGATCTTGTTTGTTGCACATCCCAACAGCGATGAAATTCTCCAGTTGAGACGCTGGCACCTCAGGGCGAAAGCCACAGCCGTAAATGGGGGATTTTCCATTGCCGTGTTTGGTTACCAGAGGACAATCTGCTTACCCTCTGGTAAACTAACATAGCTATTGAAAATGGCCATTTGATAGTGGATTTTCCCATTAAAAATGGTGATTTTCCATAGCTATGTTAAATTACCAGAGGGTATCACCCATTGCATTTCAGAACATTCCCTTGACTCCACAAGTGGGAACCAAGGACATGCACACCCGCAGCATTGAGCAGCGACGAGCTGCAAATCAGAAGCAGCCTAGAAGGCTGATGATACACCATACACACACATTTTTTTTTGGTTGTCATGGGGGTAGCCCCAGTCATCATCCCATTTTTGTTGGCTGATTTTCCATGACATAAACCATCCAGCGATAAAGGGAAACGCTGCAACCATCCAGCGTTTCATCGGTTTCACCTCCATGCCTCGATTGAAAAAGGTGAGCCAGGTGACCTCATGAACCAATGACCCATGGTGAACCATCATACTGGTAGTTTTTTTCCCCATAGGATGGCCATGAATTGGGTGGAAAATTGCGCATTTTTGGACAACTCCCATGGATATTGATATGTATATATATACTGTAATTATATATAATATATATATATGTATATATATATATATTACATATAGATGATATTGATAATAGAATCCCATTGGTTGGTGATATAAAGTTATATACCACTATACCATTATTGTTCATTGGGTAATATCCCAATGTTTGGGCAAACGTATGTTCATCCTCCCATATCAGTGTCGGCCGGCCTGAGGTCTATATCACCCAGCTGCGACGTAACGCAATGGGTGTTGGTCTGGTATTTGAGGCAAATCTTCACACCAAGGAGACATGATTGAAAGGGTTACAAAGTTTCTTGAAGTCTCTTGAAGTTTCTTGATTGATTCAGCCACTGGATTGGTTGAAGGGAACATCTACACCGAAAACCCATGGGTTTTTCCCATCAGACGTGTAGGGGTTTCCTGTAAGTTGTCCCTTAAACTCCAGTGATTCAGGATCGGATGGGTCATCTTGAGATGGTGGCCAGGAGCACCCAAGCATTTGGGTCCTGCAGGGCGTGGCCATGATGTTGAATGATGACTCCTAGTTCTGATCCTCGGTCGCAGATGATGTCTTGAAAATGGAGGGGCATTAAATTTGGGCAATAGCTGGTGATTTTATGTCTCTGCTTGCTTTTGCTTCTCTTCCTACTTCTTAGCTGCTTGGCTTTTCTGCCTTTCTACTTCTTCGAAGTTCCGCTTCTCCGCTTCTCCGCTTTCCTCACGGACTGTAAAGCCCTAAAGCAACATCAGACCTGAACCAGCACTAAATAAACTATAAACCCTAAAGAAACCGCTAATACCCCTGAGCAAACCTTAAATAAACTTGAAGCCACACCTGAAAACACTGAACCAGCCCTAAAATAGATTTTAAAGCACGCCAAATAAACCTTAAACTAACCCTAAAGAAACCCTAAAGAAACCCTACACAAACCATAAACCAACCCTAAAGAAACCCTACACAAACCATAAACCAACCCTAAAGAAACCCTAAACAAACCATAAACCAACCCCAAACCAACCCTAAATAAACCTTGAGATAACCCGAAATAAGCTCCAAACAACCCTAAACCAATCGTAAAAAAAACAATCGTAAATAAACCCTATCATATAAACCAACTCTAAAGAAACGGTAAACCAGCACTGAAGAAACCTGAAACCAATCCTGAATAATCCCTAAACCAACCTTTAATAAGCCCCAAACCAACCCTGAAGAAGCCCAAAACCAATCTTAAACAAAACTTGAACCAACTTTAAAGAAATCCAAGCCTAAATCAAAGCTTAACCCTTGGATAAACCCTTAACCAGCCCTAAAATTAGCCGTACACCACAAATAATCCCAGCCTAAACCAAGGAAGTGGTGGCTCCGGGAGCGTCAAAGGTGAACACCTGGAGGCAAGAGATGACACTGTTAGTGGTAAATGATTTTGTTTTTTGTATGCAGCAAAATTAGGATTCCAAACATTATATATAATATATGTACCAATATATGTATATATATATATATATCTAGTTATTATGTTTTGTTTTTTTGACACAATTGAAAACACGAGCTACGATGGCACATATCTTGCAAGAAAATCAGCCCTTGTGAAGTCAACTGAGCGGTGGTTGAACAAAGCCTGGGCACCGCGAAGCGTGAAGAGTAGAAGTGTGAATCTGCTCAGCAGATTGGACGTCACAGAGCAATGTGCCAATGTGCGACCGCATCACATGACTGGCAAGGGAAAAGTGCAATGTTTCCAGTAAGATACAAGAGGTCAATGAGGGCAACCCGAAAACCCGAAGCTCTGGGTCCAATGTCCCATGCAACATCTGCTGTGCCTGTAAAAATCATGCAGAACTCGGCAGAGCATGGGCGCCTTTCAGCTGCAGCTAATGATCTGCTGCGTTCGCCGCGCATTCGTGCATGAAAAATAGCATGGGAACAAGGGGAGAGGTGGCAGCGTGACAGCAGTGACGGGGGGATCAAGGGGCACAACCTTTTTTTTTGTTGAATATCTGACATTTACCAGCTTGAAGCTTGGAAGTACATGATCCGCTGCTTTTGAGAGCATCTGAGTCATGAGGACTTCACTCTTTTCCGAGCCTTGTAACACTCCGCAGATGCCCGCTTCATTAGATCATATTAGATCCAGCTGTGGAAATATCATTACATCTGCAATACTCAAGAGCTGACACTCTCCTGTGAAGAGGCTTCTTTACCATCTTGAGGTACCAGCATCCAGAGGTTTCAAGGCTTCACTGGGCCGACAGGTGCACTGTTTGCAGCCATGGCCTTGTCGCAACACTCCCAGAATTCAACTGGGAGGCTAGAAAACTACGAAACAGAAAATCCTGAAGGCCTTGCTCAGTGCCTCTCCACTGAAAGCCCACCTTGTCCTTCAGCAGTTTCAGGACTGCCAGTGAGAGTTCCTTGGCCAAACCATGCATTGTGAGATGACTTGAGATGCGTTGGGCTTTGTCTTCCTCGCAAGTGCGTAACTTCTGCGTAACTTTTGCTCAAGTAATCCTTCTTCTCGTGGGTTTCGCCTGATCGAACGGATCCGTGTGGGTTTCCCTCAGGCTGCAGTCACAACCCTGACGCAGAATGTGCTCGGGTCTGGCGTCCTCGCGCTACCTTTTGCAATGTGTTCAGCGGGCATCTTTGGAGGTTCGCTCGCTGGTTCCGAAGTTTTTGAAGAACTGAGCCATGATCAAAATATATAAACATATATCAATCTACCCTGGTTGATTGGTTCATATAGGGAGTTATACTACCTAATTTATTGGGGATTATGATAATCCATAATTATTAGGGAACGCTATCAACCAACTTGAGCAATGGAGCCAAGTTGCAGGCCTTGCTTTGCTGATCTTCGTCTATCTTCTCTCCGTCTTTACCATGTCCATTCTGGTTGCGCTGAGCAACACCTTAGGAACCTTCAGCCAGACACTCGGCCCATCAGAAAGTTCAGCAGCAGCAAAGAACTACCACCGTCCTGAGGTTACTATGGAGCAGCACGCCTAACAGCTGGACGTCGAACAGCGATGTGGGCTGAGAAGCTTGACACGACTGGGAAAACGTGGCATCTCAGTGAGAAATCCGTGATCAGTAGCTGGGAACATCATCCTATAACTGGTGGATCTTCCAGCGTTGATGAAACCGGAGTTTCCATCCATGCTGCTCATGCTGATCAGTCTACTTAGGATTTGGGTGTTATGCACCAATGTTGGTTTGTGCATCAGCATCTTGGCTTCAATCAAAACTCTATATTTCATTATATTTTGTTGATCATTTGTTCACATTTCACATACCAATGCATATCAATGTGTGTATATATAATTATAATTATATATATATATATATATCCATATGCTTATATAGAATCACACAGCAACATTTTGCTCCAGAATCCAGTTCACAAGGGTACCCCCAGAATATCTTCTCCACAAATGACATGAAGGGGACGTGGGGACATGTACAGGAAAGCTCCTGTGCAATGATGTGGAAAGACATTGGTTTCCCGGCATTTCCCCTCAAAACCAACCCCATGATTTTCAATTTTGTGCGAACCCACACAGGTTTTCCTATTGAAATCAGGGTTGAAGTCTCCCAAAGATCTTCAATTCAATACCTGGGCTTTTCACGCGAAACCCATGGTTTCCGCTGGATCTTCCCAACTCCCAAATTCGGAGGCTATGGTTCATCATTCCAATGGTTCATCATTCCAATGGTTCACCATTTCAATGGTTTTTCATCATCATCATCATCATCATCATCAAAATCATAATTTTCCCTCTTTGAATTGCCATCTGAGCAGTATTTTCCAGTTTACTCATTTTTGAAGTTCATTTGGTGACTTCAAGCCATTTTTGGTAACATTTTGAGGATGGCCAACGTTTTACTTAAATCATGCGGACAACTTTCCAGGCTACGTCATCGTTTTGGGTGACTTTTCCTTCGCCTTGGCGCAGAAGTACGGCGTGCACATCTCCAAAGAGGAGTGTATGGCGGCACTGGTGGGCTTGATCTGCTGGCCGTTGTCATGTGCACCCAGCCTGGGTTTCCTGAGGCACAGAAATCCTTGGTTCAACATGGGAGAGAGTTTTCTGAGGAACTCAATAATCAGTCATCCCCAAACTCACTATAAATGAGTGGTATAGACCCTCTGAAAATCGAGATTTATTATTGGGGTTCCAACATTATACTGTCCCCCCAAATTGGCAATTTTGACATATGTATATATATATATTATATATATATTATGTATATATATATTACTGGGGAAAATGATGAGAAACCGAAGAATTGGGGGTACCCCATTTTCAGACAAAGCCACATAATTCAACACTCATGAATGAAATGATTTATCGATGTATCCATGGATCTACCTATTGATCTACAGGTCTACTTGCCAGGACCAAAAAAGCGCTGAAAACATCAATCCGTGCAACTTTCTTCAAAATGAATGACATGAAATTCCAAGGATGGATGAACATATGGTCTACATCCAAATGGAGGTTTCCTGAAATGGGGGTAGCCCCCAGTTCTCATCTTCAAAATATTTTCGGATTTTCCATGAAATAATCCATCCAGCTACTGGGGATCCCCCGTGCAGGTGGATGAGCATGTTGGGCTTGGCCAGCGTTCTCTTCTGCACGCTGGTGGCTGGGGTGCGATACTGGGACGGCTCGTACTTTGATGCTTCAGGCCTTGAGTCCCGCGTGTTTTGGGGGATGCTTTTTTGGGTTTGTCATGTTTCAAAACCTGGGAATTACATGGATCTAACCCAAATATATGGCGATTGTTGCGAGAAAAAGGGTTTCAACCATTGGATTTTGGTTGGACATTTTGAGACAACCCCAGACCAATATCAAGCCTAAAAACGAAGTTCGCAGCGTTGCGAGGGCCTCCGAGCCTTGCCGGCTTTAAGCTGGGCAGCTTTGGGCACTGCTTCCCCATCCTTGTTGGCTCCTCTGCATTGATTGGGCTTTTCAGCTGCGGATCTACGCATATGCACGGTTTCTGATGCGTCGTAGGACGGCTTGCTGTTCCTTTTGGATGAACGACACTTGAAGGGGATATAGATCCAACATGATCCAACATCTGAAGCTCAGAGAAAGAATGTGTTCTCTGAATCTAGAATGCGATTGCCAGTATCCATGTCATGAGTCCGAATGGAAGCGCTGGAACTCTGAGGGGCTTTTGGTGCTCATACAAACATTCCCCTTCTCTACAAAGAAGTTGCTCCCGGTGCTGTGACTCCAAATTGGGGCCGAACTGAGGCCAGGCCAGCCGATGTTGACCCACGGGGTTTATGACACTTCGGGATCCCAATGAATCATCATGAAGTAGTATCCCACCGTTTGATACCTTTCGGCGGTCCATTGGGTTTTGTTTTGTTCTTTTTTTTGGGGGGGTTCGTCAATGTTGCGAAACAGGAACCATTTTTCACCACGCAAAACATGTGATTGAAGACCTCAGAAGGAGTAAACAACCGCAAAATCCAACCAGAAAAACATCTTAAACAACGAGAATGAAACATCAACCATCAACAAACCCGGCTGATCGACAATTCGATCCAAGATCAACATGGATGGTCGCAGGGTTGGTGCAGGCAGGGAAGGCCGACTTCTGGAAGATGATCAAGGTCGGATCTATGGCGTAGCTGAAACTCCGATGGGCGTTATTGAGTTTGGGCTACACGGCTACGGTTTTTTCCAAATATGACATGTGATTTCAACCCATGAAATGGCTGTAACATTTCTTCATGTCCATTTTATTTCACCATATTTCACCTTCGACAAAATGGCTCGACGTTATCAGATCTGGGGCTTCAACATGACCAGGTGATCACCGTCTCCTTGACCATTGCCTGTTTGGTGTACGGCTGGGTTGGCATCGTCGTGTATGCCACCTTTGGCTGCTCAGCTGTTTGGACATGTTAACAAAAAGACAGCTGTTGGATGAAGATATTCGTGAATCATGATGAATCGCTAATCACTCTTGATCATGCATGATCATGCGATATGGATCTTTTCTCCATTGTTTTCTAATCATTCTTTGTTTTGTTTTTTCATTTGTCGCATCTTGCAGGATCGAAGACCAAAGGGGACTTCTCGGAGAATTTCCGTCCAGACGATCAGCTTCTGGCCGCCTCCTCGCGTTTCGCGCCGCGTTTCGCGTCGTTTCGCGTCGCAACGAACGAAGTTCTGGCTGCTTCCTGCGAGGTCGCGCTTAGAGCAACCATGACCTGTGCGTCTCCGGCTTAGAATGGAAACATCATGTCATGTTGGTAAAGTAATGTCACCAGCTATTGATGGTTGAAATCCAGTGAAATCAAAGGCTGTGATTCAATGATTTTATGGATTTTTATGGTAGGAATAGTGGATTTTTTTCATGGTTTAGTAACAGCAGTCATGTCATGTCCTGAGCCAAAAGGCGTCATGCCCAACAAAAAAACACGCCTGCCGGATAAGCCCTCCAGCCTCGGTCTATGAAGTGTTCCAAAAAAAAATCCGCGAATGCTTTGGTTCTCTTGTATCCAGTTGTATCCTCTGCTTCCTGTTTTGAGGATTTGTAGCACTTTTGCTTTGATGATGATGTCCGCTAGGCGGGCGGGAGGTAGATGCTGTAGCATTCTGCAGCTGCCAGCACTACCTTTGCGCCAGGGCGGCAGCTTGCAACTTGTTTTTGGAACCGCTTGGCTTTGCTGCATGCTCAGCTTCCACGCAGACGAGCCTGGGAATTCTGGGGGTTTGGCCGCGCTCGTTTCTTGCAGCTACGAGGCTATAACATCAGTGTCGCGAGCGATTGTGGCTACTTTCCTCACAGCCCTTTGCTTGGGTGCGCTCCTGACAGTCGAAGGATATGGTAAGATCATTGCAAGGGTAGGAGTAAATTTGTGTTTTAGCCTTTGAGCTGCAAGAATGCAGCCAGAGAGACCAGTTCTCCGAAGAAAAAGCAAGCGATGTGGAGTGGTGACATTAGAAATTTGGGTTGTAGTGGGTTGTGGAAGGCCAATTTTCACATGCTTTCTCAGAAACTGGCAGGTGTGGCTGCCGTTGCCAAAGAAATCGACATAGTTCTGGCCTACAATGGTTCCGCGGTCCAGTCATGTTTAGTGATATGTGAAACTCCATAACTCAGGCGAGCAGTACTTGGCATGTGCTGAAAACTCCATTTGGGGGTCAAGTCATCCTAAAGAATGGGACGGTTCAGAATTCTGAACTACAAAAAACACACCACTGGGCGTTTCCTACAATGGGGGTACCCCCAAATGGATGGCTTGTAAGGGAAAATAATGGAAATCCTATTAACATAGATGATTTAGGGGTACATCCCTCCATTCTAGGAAACCTCCATATCTGATGAAATCTGTAGCTTTTCTGAGGCTGAAACTTTGGCCCTGATGTGACAGGTCTTTGCAACTCCAGTGTGTTTTGTGGCCCCGCCCATCATGTACCTTTGCTTACCCAGGCATCCGAAAAGATCCACCCAAATCTACAGTCGCCATGATAGAAACATCAGTCTTAAGTTATCTTAAGATGTTTGATTTTATTCATGTTCCATTTATTTCCATTTTAGTTTTTAGATGTTTTTAGTTAATCTTCGTACATGTTGCCTGTGCGGAGGCAATCTCGAAAAAGATCCATCAGCACTTTGTGCGTGCTGTCTGTGTCTCCGCCATGGTTTCCATGGTTTCCCTCACCGACAAAGATCGCTGATATGTTCGGCGGCCAGGCCTTGGCTGGCCTCGTTTTTGGCCTTTATGGTTTTTTGGTCACCTTTCGCTCGTGTGAACCTCGGACACGCGACACGCGAGACACGCGAGACACGCGAGACACGCGACACGAAATGGAGACCTGTGATGACCTGTTCACCATCAGCAAGGTCTACCTGAAGCCTCCAGGGAGATGGGTTGAAGACTGAGAGAGGTTTGCATCTGCCATTGAAAAATATTGGTGGTTTTATATTTTTGTTTTCAATGCATTTCAATCCTTACAATAAGAACAGGATAATGATCCCAACTGACTGTCCTATTTATGAGGGCTGAAACCACCAACCAGTTGAGAAGTCTGCAGGTAACGCCAGTGACGCTGCTGTCCGACACCTTTGAATGACATGAAAAATGCCGAACGCAACAACTGTCACCGTTGGCTGGAAATATTGTACCCCGTGTGATGATTGTTCATCGCTTTCCCAAATAAACATCAATTTTTGGACGAAGCCGTTTGATGTTGTTTGTTCATGTTTGTTCGCTGCACGGCACCCAAATCCACTGGTTTATCACCATGTTAAGACAACAAGACAACCATTCTGGGGCACTCCCATGGAATGAGACCGTGGCCGCCGTGGATGGCCGTGGATCAAGCGGACACAGTTTTTTCGCCTCGTGACGCGTCGATCTGTGCCAAAGTTGAGCCACATCATGGACGCTGCCGATCTCATCGAGAAAGAGGTGAGACTGGAGACTGATGGTATGAAACGTGTTGGCCGCCGCTCAGCCACTTTTGGAAATCGCGGCAGTTTGACCTTTCAAAGCTGGTTCCTGGCCTCAAGTCGTTTTTCGGGATGCGTGAGCTGTTCGGACGCATCAAAAACATGGACTTGGACCCTCGGAAGTTCGAGAAGAGAGAGGTTGAAAAAGGGTACGGTATAATTTGCAAGTGCAGTGTATGTATGTATGTATGGATGGATGTATGGTATGGTATGGTATGGTATGGTATGGTATGGTATGTTAAGGTATGTTAAGGTATGTTAAGGTATGTTAAGGTATGTAGGTATGTAGGTATGTAGGTATGTAGGTATGTAGGTATGTAGGTATGTAGGTATGTAGGTATGTAGGTATGTAGGTATGTAGGTATGTAGGTATGTAGGTATGTAGGTATGTAG
>Ga0126342_10010964_pt1:0-15000 | contig 16199 bp, 17 predicted proteins | sample Cyp1metagenome_FD_92528 | JGI IMG/M metagenome (GOLD analysis project Ga0126342, IMG submission 92528) | Coral microbial communities from Lord Howe Island, Old Settlement Bay, Australia - Cyphastrea 1 metagenome | ecosystem: Host-associated > Invertebrates > Cnidaria > Coral ... | reverse complement strand
GGTTTTTTGCCCAATGCTTGGGTACTGCGACCTTGGGAATGTCAAAACAAACCAGGTTAAAGTTTGTCACAGATGATGACCACCAAGAATACAGTTTGAACGTTGCTGTGTTGAGTCTTACGCCATCCGAATTTTGGAATCTCCGAGAACAATGCCCAGTTGGCTCCCAATTCAACTAATGGTTTTACAGTCACATGCCCAGAAGCCAAATGCGTGGGCAATTTGCACCACTTTTGTTTGGCGGGGTCAAGGTTCCCTCCTCCACAAAGGACAGCGGATATTTCATTTGGGGTATTTGAGATTCCCCATGCATGGAATGATTTTACCCCCCCATATATCTGAAAGAATTCTGAGAGCCAGTACCTTGAGAATTCCTACCCATATGTTCTGTAATTATTTCATTATAAACTACCATAGGCCGGCCGGAAATCCCTGCGCTCATCATGTGTCATCATTTCCCCGGCCACGGTTGAGGATCTTGAGACGGAGATCCAGGAGCATTTACAGAGCCTCGCGGCCGGCCGTTTTGCCAAGGACCGTAGGTTTCAAGGATGGGCATCCCAATGCGGGAAGTGAGTAAATAATCATGTTTTATACCCCATGGAATATCCCTAGTGCATTATATGGATTTATATGGGTTCGAAACCACATCCAAGCGGATGTGTCTGAAGGGCAAAACACAGACATTTATCAGACGCAACTTCTTGGGGATTTACCCGGTCACTACAGTAGGCTTCAACCCCTTTGAGCAGTGTTCAAACCCTGGTGGTTGACGGTAAGAGGCCTATCCAGCAGATTGGGGATACCCTCTGGTAAACTAACATAACTATGGAAAATCACAATTTTTCACGGGAAAACTCACTATAAATGGCCATTTTCAATAGCTTTTTGTATGTTTACCAGAGGATAAGTCTCAATCCATGGGAATCCCGTTCTCATCCAGGAGCTGTCGCAAGCAAAGGTCTTGCCATTGGATCCCCAGGCCGCAGCGCTGCAGCAGTTGCTGGAGCAAGTGCTGAAGGCCATTCAGGTGTGGCCGATGACATCTCTGCCTTAAAGAACAAGGGAGTACAGTACAAGTAAGTACAGCATTTGCATTTCAAAACAATGGTTGCTGGAATATCACAATGTATATATATATAGAGATATAGATATAGATATATACATATATATATATAATTATATACACACATATATATGTATATATACATATATATTTAATGAACACACATTTTCAACTGATACAATTGTATGCGTAGATAAAATAGCCACGTGTGAGGTGAGTAGACTATGTATGAGTGATATTGGTTCATTTTTCCTCTTCCCTTAGAGAGGCTGTCGGTGTCCTTCCACGGTGGTAGCGACTTGAGGAGCAAGACCAACTTCGCACGGATTTGGCGAAAGCGTATGCCTTGTCCAGAGATTTGCCGATCCTTCCCGGACAGAATGATGCGCTGGGACAAAATGTGTCTTATTTGCCCAACCTAAGATAGTAGGTAGATGTAAGTAGGCAAGATTTACAATGTGTATCAATTTGTTAGGTTGAGTTCATGATGCTTTGAAGATTTTCATGCTTTATCAAACAAAAGTGTAAACCCTGCGGCTCAAAGCGGTGCTAAAGGCCCGTTGGTGTGTGAATTGTTCCATTTATGAAGAGTTATAGTTGTACAACCCCGCTTTTATCTTTGATCCACTCATGAAGAGTTATAGTTATAGAATGTTATAGATCGCAATTCACCTACCATGCGACTCCGTCTTCAAAATTGCCGTGCGTTGAAGTTCACCCCAGGGAGTACGGAGGGATGACTCAGGAACCCAGCCTCACCAGACCAGATGACCATGTTTTGCAGCGGAGCCACAACTCATGCACACACAACCTGTTTTTTCTATCTTTTGTTGGAAGGCATAAGATGATTCGTATGTTCTATAATCGTTTCATTTGATATCAAATTATGCAAGTCAGTAGGCATGTTCGCCATAATATGTTGCACATATAGTTATATACAAAAGATATCCCTTGGATGATGGATACTTGATGCATTTCTAGTAATTATACAGACCATCTCCAGTAGCCCCCCAAAAAAATGGAAAGGTAATATTTCCCTATTTTAAAGTAAGGTTTCCCTTGTCTATCTTTTTGGTGTTCGCTAGTTACTATCAGTTACCCTCTGGTAATTTAACGTAGCTATGGAAAATGACCATTAATAGTGGATTTTCCCATTAAAAATGGTGGATCTTTCAATAGCTATGTTAGTCATTACCAGGCCGGGTACTATAAACAGCGTTTGATGCAGCTGTTGGCTTGACATTCTACAAGGTGCAGCGATGGGGTTGGACCCTAGCCAGCTGGCCGACTTTGAAAATCTGAGCCCTGAAGAGCTCCAGAAAGAGGCGGATCAAACATGGCTAGCTATGGCTAGCTGGGCAATCCCCGAAGTCAATGGAGGCTTGAATGTGGCTTAAGGCTTAAGGTTTTTTTTGAGCCAGTTCTTTTTGAAAGAAATGCGCAAAACCCATCAACATTCAGCATTTCATTGAGTAGATGACCGGGCTTTGTTGGACTACAGCGAGTTGCTATCAGTAGAAATCAGTAGAAACAACTGATAAAGTTTGGCACCACATTGACACTCTAGAAACAATATATGTCTTTTGATTTTAAAGTGGGCTAACCTGACAAGCATCGAAGTAGTGCTCCAGCGGTGAAGTGGTGTCGCCTTCGGTAGGCAGAGAAGCGAAAACAGCAGGTCCAACAACAGTTGGAAGAGTTGGCTATGGCCATGGGTCCCTCGCAAATTGGGAGGTGTTACCACTGTTGTGGCGCTGGATGCGATGCTCAGCCATTGTAAGCCCCATGTACGGAGGAATATCAGAACACCATGTATAAATGGAAATTGTATACAGTGGGAAAATCAACTATGAATGGACACGTCCATGAGAATAATGTGATCCAATAACTAATCAAGCATCCAATTAGCCAACCATTTGAGGATAATGTTGCATCATTTCTAGAAGTTTAACCCCCAGTTGGTTGAGGATGGTTTATTATTGTGCTTACCACATGTATATAGTGGGCAAGTTCAATTGCTGGGTGAGATTGCCAGAGTTTTCTTACCGACCATGTGAAATTCCCAGCCGCAAGCAGGAAGTCATTTTGACATGTTTAGGTATTTTTGCAACCAGACGTCATTTAGACGCATGTTCAAGATTCTTGAGGCATGTTTTTTGTTTGGATCAATGACATGGGTGTGGGGTAAGAAGTTTAAATGTTAAAAGCGATCTAGGATGGCCAAAATGTCTCAATACTAACTGCATTAACTAAGAATAACCAAACTCAGGCTCTATGAGTTCTGACTTCCCAGATGTCATCCTGGAAGTCTCTCCTTGCTCTCCTTCCCTTGGCCTTTGACATACAGCTATCTGGTGCTTGAGGTGTGGATGTTGCAGATCTTCCACAAGATGGAGATTTAGGTGCATCACTTAGCACTGGTCAAGCATCTTGAGTCGAGCGTTTGGGTACTTCTAAAATGTGAAATTCAGGGGGGGACCTCCTGGGCTCCTGGCGATGGTTACAAGGTGCAATGGCAGCGAAGTTGAAAGAGCTGCAGAAAGAGACTGGTCGTGAAACCGTTGCACTGTTGTTGGTTTATAGCGGTACGCTCTTGTGGTTTATGAGGCACTTCAGTCGCAGACGACCCCCAGGTAATCAACTAAGGGTTGTCAGCTGACACCTGTTTGTTTGGTTTTTTACTTGTAATACCTTGTAATCAGGGGGAACTTACAGTGAGCTTGTTGATCATCATCCATTGGTGGGAGGTTTGTATCGCTTGATATCTAGTCAGATTTCAGAAGCCAGTAGTTGAGGGGTTGTGGCTTTCATTGCTTTCTAGGATCCTTTCTATTGTCAGGATGGGGCACCGGCGCTAAGGACATGTCTGATCTGAAAGATAGGACCCTGGAAAATGCCAGACGCTGCAAGGAAATCTGGGCACCTTGGCAGTTTTAGCTGTTGGGATCCGAGAACTGCAGTTTCTTCGGGCGTCCCACGGACCCTGATGGGAACCATCAGTGTCATGGCCGCCATGGCCTAATCAAGCAACCAATTGTAAAAACTGCATCTTTTGGTTATCACACCTGAAGAAAATGGAGAAAGTTTTTTCTACTGGAAAACAAAATGCTTCCACTTTCATGGGTCATGTTACAGAAGGTGAAACTCAAATAATGTTAGACGGTCATCCCAGCAAATCACGCTTGGGATTCTTTATAAAGTGCATTGTCATTCTCTAACAATGGGTCCTGTTCACTAGCGCAGATTAACACCAAATACATTCCGAAAGATATATAAATATATAACATCCTGATCCCAGAAAAGCAGGTTTAGGATATATATATATATATTATATATACGTTTACTGAAAAATAGTAAAAGATAAAGTCGCAAAAGGCCTAGAACTAATCAACAAAAGAAGCCCATTATATAAATCAAGTCTCCATATATTTGCATATCTCAATGGATTGGTTTAAGGGAAAATGTAGACCGGAAACCGTGGATATTCATCGAAATATATCGCAATATATGATGTTTGCAAGAAAAAACCCTTACACCAATCCACATGATCCAAGTCAATACACAGGAAACCATAGATTGTCCCATGAAAATATCGGAAGTTTTCAGGGAAAATCCATGTGATCCAAGTCCATCCAAGTCAAATCCCCAACTTTTCCCAGCTGCTTCCAGGATGAGCTTCGCTTGGGGCCCACCTTACCCCGTGACGCCGCTGCTGAGCACCTCAGTCTGGCGCGCAGCGCGGTGGTGAATGCCGCCATGGCGGCGCAGGTACGACGAAGTCTGGAGGCATGGGAGGCGCAACGTCGCTGGGCGAAAGCTGGGCGAAAGCTGGGAACTGTCCTTTGGTACCCAGAAAACCACTGCCTGGTGGACAAGTCATGGGAAAACATGGTGAAAATATGTGAAAATCGGTACCCTCTGGTAATGACTAACAGTTTGCGAACTTGAACATGGCCCATTTCGAAATTCACTTGATTTACTGAACTTCAAGATAGTTATTTTCCAGAGCGAACTGTTAGTTTACCAGAGGTAGGTGATTTTCATCCATTTTCCATGGGAGAATGATGGGAGACTGATGGAAGACTGATGGGACCACACGGAAAGAGATACCTTCCATTACCATCCAAGATTTTAATAAGCATACATGCTGTGCAAATCCACAGGAAGAGATAGCTATGTTAGGTTGCTGGAGGGTAATCCTTAGGGAAGTTACGTATGGAATAACTATGTCATGGGATCATGGGATAATATGGGATAATTATCGGATGATTTCATGGAAGAATTGTGGGACAATTATTTGATCATTAATGGGATAATATATGTAGGAATTAGGAACTTAGGAACTTGACTTGGGGAACTATTTTACTGGTTTTATACGGTTTAAGTATGGTTTATATTATATATAACTATCAATTGGGGTTTGAACTTGAAATCAACTTTGCAAAACAAACTTCAAGATATACAGATATACACCCCAGGACGGGATTTCCCCTGGCTTAGCAATTTTTCATTAGATGGGTGGGCTCCCAAAATAGCGAGAATTCGACTGCGAATTCACTCCCCGAATCCATCCAATGGGCAATGGCGTCCGCATGGTTTTGGTTCATCCTGGGTTGACATTTCCCATCGGATCCATGTATGCTAAATATGGTAACATTTACCATCAATATACCCCAGTCATGTTAGCATATATACCAGCACCATGGATCCTATGGGTTTTTGGATCCCAGGTGAGTCCTCAAGGAAGGAGGCAGAGCTTTTGCATGAGCAGATCAGAGGCCATGCGGTGGATGCTGATGCTGAGGCCCACTCTATGGCGGATTATGGCAGTGCTGGTGGCCCAAACTTCCAGGAATCGGTTTTCATGGAAACTTACCCTCTGGTAAACTAACATAGCCATGGAAATTCACAATCTTTAATAGGTAAATCAACTATTTCAATGGGCCATTTTCAATAGCTATGTTAAATTACCAGAGGGTACACGAAATAAGGGGTTCCTGTGAATTTGCCTCAAACATTGCCCCTCAAATGACTCAAATCAATCCGTTGAACGATATCGAGGATTTGATCCAAAAAGATGGTGACATTCTCCGTAGGTTTATCGGCCACTACTTATCAAGGTCAAAAAATCCTTCTCTACAAGTAGGTGGTTCCTTTACAATCAACTTCCTGGGCTTGCAATTGCGTCGCACATTCTACGTTTCATTATTTTATAGTCGCTCCGCGCTTATATTCTGGGGCATCCTGGGGCATCATTTCAAAAAATGCAGGAGCTCTTAGAACATCTTAGAACTCTTTGTTATTATGGGCACCCAGTCAATACTTTCAACATCTTTCAACACGTTGTAGCAGTGGAATGGTCATCCGGGTCGCTTTTTGGGCGCAGGCCTTTCTGACTGAGCACGCTGGACTGCATCAGGAGGACCTGGAGAGTTGCCGTGTCAAGCTGCAAGATCTCAAGGAGGCAATGTGGCCGGTAGCCACTGGGAGGTTGTAAGATGTACCAGCTGGTTATTTGACATAGCCATGGAAAATCACCATTTTTAATAGGTACACCATCTATAAATGGGCCATGTTCCATGGCTATGTTAAATAACCAGAGGGTACCGGTAAGTATATTGGACACGGTAACTCAGGAAACCCAGGGAAAACATGTGGTGTTTGTTGTTGTTTGTGCGCATACGGAACATGGGGACTTTGCATGGTCATGCTGGATCAGCAAATGGTGCACATGGAAGGGGAATTGCAGGTGCAAATTTGCTGGACAGCCAGGGCACGCACGGATTTGACTTTCCTTTTCTTGAGCCCAACATACTGATTGTAGGGCCTTTCACCTTTCCTTTTTGATCTTTCCCTTGATGCCATGCAGCCGCAGGCATGTCGCGCGGCAGAAAAGCCGTTGCGGCAACACTTGCGGCAGCTCTATCACAAGACGGGATGTGACTGGGCTGTGCTGCATGGTGCAGCTATGGGGCTAATCCATGGGATAAAATTATATAATTGTTTTAAACAACAAGAAATAATGGTGTCTATTGCCCCATGATCATGATCCAATCAAAAGAGACACCTCATGTCAACTAAGCAATTGTACGCACTTGTGCTTTAGCTGTGTAGCTCACTGGCAATTGGCTTTGCGGCAGCTGTGTGACCATCACAGCCCATCAGAGATTCAAGTCAAACAACCGTTTGTAGTGTATCGATTAGTTAGAGTTTGTTGCAATATAACCCATCTATTTGTTGGTGTGACCCCATGGTATCAGGATGAATCAACCAACTGGCTCCCAGAAACCCACTCCCACATTTTGCAGACAGACATCAATGACCCTCTATAGTCTGTATTCGCTCACGCGTTGGGTGCAACTCCCCCGATACAAAGGTTTCAACGTTTCAAACGATTCATTGATTCCTCATGTGTTGGTGTTCTACCCAGCTTTGATGTTCTTCATATGTGTTTTTTGTTGATGCGCACGTGGCCCTTTTTGTCATTGGTCACACAACTATATATATATATCGTTCATCATTTATGGGCCAGGGCTTCCCTAACTACGTGGGTCATAACCAGGCCAAAGTGAACATTCTCCGTTTATAGATGATATTAGATGATTTTCCTAGCTTATAAACCTCCATTTAGACTGAATTGACGAAGATTTGATGATATTCCAACTATAAACCTCCATGTATATTCTAGATAGGATAAACCCCCCTGGTGTGTTCCTAGGTGACACAAAGGACTTGGAGCAGCTCTTCCGTGCGGTCGAGGACGAGACCACTGCGCGTGCTCGTCGGATGCAGCTGGAGAACGAGCTGCGGCGCATGGAGGACTACGCCGAGTCCATCAGCGTGGCCGGACGGAAACCAACCGGAAACCGGTGGTGGGGCTTGATTTCGATGAATTCAGTAGGAAAAGACATGGAAAAATATGATTGAACATGTAGGGACCCCCCTGTTTTTGACCAACACGGAGTTTTCAAAGCATGGCAGATAGCGGTCAACCGAAAAATACACTGTAGATTCTGTAGATAAGGATGGTTCCTGTAGATTCGTGTCCCAACTTGACCTTTGCATACGTTGTTATTTATGTTGTGGGGTTAGATATATCGGCCGCGACTCAAAACGAAATGGGGTTACAGAGTTAGTCTGGTTGGTGGCTTGGAACATTTTTTCCATAATATATGGGATAATCCTTCCCATTTACTAATATTTTTCAGAGGGGTTGAAACCACCAACCCAGGTTAGTGTTTAATAAACCAATGCAAGTTATGTAAGTCCCTAACAGGGGTTAGTGGCTGTTGACCTCGAAATTTATGCGTGATTTGTTTCGCTGGGAGGTCCCGGCTGCGGGCCGTGGATTGAGCTCGTTCGCATTAAGCTCCACTTGGAGTAGGTTAGCAAATTATAGCAAACTCACCTAAGTTGAGGATAGTTAAGGATGGATGGTCCTTTTGTTAAAGAAAATGTCAGCAAACCTGACACTAGAAATCCCAGTGTTCAATAATGTTCAATAAGACCATCATTTACAAGTGGCTTCTTGTCCCATGCAAGGTTGCATTATCAGAAGGTGTCAGAAGGTAGATTTTCTCAAGCGTTTGAATCAGAGGCTGAATCTCTTTTAAATCATTGCAAGGTGGTGTGCGCCCCTGCATTTACAAATTGGTTTTAAGCATCGTTAACTAAACTACTATAGAAGGCTAAAAATCTATGATAAATCGGTTAAGTTAATCCACTTTTGTAAATTAATGTTCGCGATTGATCTCACTGGGGCACCATGGTGCAATCGCGTCGGATCGAGGTCATTCTGGGTCAACGGGAGGAGCTCAAGGCCCTGGTTCTGGCAGGCGAATCCTTTGAGCGCGCGGCTCAAGCCGGAGAAGGACTGTCTGGGGGCCCACTCTGGGGTTGAGCTGTTGTGTGGCTACTTGGAGCGGCTACTTCGGTCACAGATTCTCTTGGAACGGAATATGTGTTTATTGTTGCGTCGGTGATTTTTGTGACGATCTTATTTTTTTTTGGGTGGATGTTTGTTCTTTGACTTGTTTGCATTGCTCTTGTGGACGCACCTGAGGACGCTGGGTGGGAAGTTCTAAGCACTTCCTCGAGGAAGAGAAGTTCCGAAAGCGTCGCCAAGCTTCTCATGGGTTGATCATGTTTACTTGATGGCCGCATTGTATTTCAGGATTTTAGACTGCAGATTGTATACTGTGACATTAGTTGATTCAATATGTAGACCGAACTTATGATGAAACTGATATTTTTGTCTATGCATAGTATAGGCAGTATAGGCATATTTTTCCAATTTCCAAAATTACAACGCCACATTTGATTCGACATGCATTTGTTGCATAGACATCCCCAAAACAAACACTTAAAAGAACTCACAGAAACCCAGAGAAAGGACCCCCCCCCATCCAAAATCTTCCCATCCAGCTATTTCTGGATCCCATTCGGTCCCATCCCAGGTTTCTTGCGGCAATATCCTCAGCTTCGAGATCAGCTCATCGAATCCATCGAGCACTGGGAAGAGGGCAACTCCAGGCGCTGTGGGCGCCCGGCGGAGCCATGGGGGGATGGTCCAGGTCCCCCATATATGGGTCCCAGTGATTCCCAGTGGGCAACCTTTTCTCTGAGGACAACTTGGGAATGACAGTGATAGCTATGAAATGACTGACATCTTTGGGGAAGACTTTCATGACTGGCCTATCTCGTTCGAGTCAATAACTGTTCGAGCTTTGGGAATGAACATGGACCCAAAACGGGTACCCAAGGACCGATCCAAATGGGATAAATGATATACATTGGATTTAGGGTACCCAATTTTTAGACATCCTTCTTGGGGAGCTTTGACATGCCACTTCCTTCACCACCAGGTTCTTTTGACATAAGGAGTTGGGCCAGCGAAAGGTTCATTTTGTCAAATGTGTGTTCACTATTTAGGATTTAAGCATGTTAAAACTGAAAACAAAGCCTTAAATGGACCAGTGAAACCACTCATTTCATTTCGCTTTTTATCTCACTTCATCTCGCTTCATCTCACCATTATTTTACATCATCTCACTTTTTTATCTCGCTTTTTATCTCACTTCATCTCATTCCTCACCATGAAACCTTCCACTTCATCTCAAACCACTCAAACCACTCATATCTTCCAGCGTTTTTTCCACATGAATCATTTGAACCTCCGGTCACTCCACCTCAGGCTCCCAACCAAAAAAAGTCCCACGGCAGGACGTTCAGCCACAAGGGCATCCCTCTTGGAGAGCCTTGGGTCTTGGGCGTTCTGTTGATGTTCATCCCTTGCCTGGAAAAAGATGATCACAACAAACAAAAGAATTCTAGGGTTGAAATCATGCGAGACCAACTGGATGTCTAGTTTTGCACCAACTCTACGGGGGCATATCATATCAACAAATATTTGCTGCATATTTGTATGACTAACCAGCTAAATCAACAAACGCAGAGTATCCAAGATGGGCCATGATGTCAACAAGCAATATCTTTCTACCAAAGAAAGGCCATTTGGGTGGTGTAACCTGGTCATTAAAAAATGATGTACCCCGAGGATCGACTTCGAAGCCTCCGCGAGCATGAAGCGGTGCTGGCGTCGGCCAAGGGCGATTTGTCCATCATGGGGATCTTGTTGCAGCGTGGCTGAGGTTTTGGACGGAAGGTTCAACCTTCCACCCAATCCAAGTTAAACACCTTTTTGGGGATTTTGAACATAACTTTCAAGTATTTGTTGGAGATAATAACCCCAATATTTGGGTGATGTTTAATGAGGACATCTACCCACCCTTATTTAAGGCCAAAAAAGGTCAACAATGGTGGGTTTGAAGGGAACATTTGCACATATATAATTATATATATATTTTTATTATATATACATATATATATATATGTATATGTATAGCACAGCACCTTGCGAAGAAAACGAAAGATGTTAGGGAATCGGTCACCCAGGGACCCAGCAAATGGCCATATTCTCATGTGACTTTTTCGCACTTTGCCCAGATAAGTGGATGCATCTTCGGCATATCCACTTTGTTTATTGGGGACATCCAATTTAGGGACCATGTACTTGACCCGTTGACCCTTCACCAAGAAAATACTATGTGTAAGGCTGGCAGATGGGGATGTCTTTGCTCAGATCATCTACATGGGGGTTTCCATCTTCATGGGGGTACCCTTAAATCATCCACTGGAAATAAGATTGTTCCGGACATAAACCATTCAGCTATTGGGGTACTCCCATTGATGGAAACCCCCACAGTTTTGGGTGATGTTCAAACCAGCCATTGAAACTGATGGTGGTGTCATTGAACTTAGGGAAGAAACTTATCGGAAAGATGCGGGAACAGTTTTGTTTCAAGTACGAGTAGCGTTTATAGTAACACCACCCAAGATAGAACATGATAGAAAAGTTAAAGCTAACACTATTTTAATGGGATCATTATGGGGTCAGTGGCTGAGATTTCGTAGAATGGAGAGTCCAATTTAAATGACGTTATGCATTGTGGAAAGAGCCCCCCTGTTTTCTTGACTTTGCATTAGACACAACCAGCACCCCCATCCCTGTAACTGGAGAGGGATTATCACACTAATTCACAATATTATCCACTAATAAACCGCAGTTAACCCAGTTCTAACTCCCCCAAAATCATCGTAAATTTAGTAAATCGCAATTCTTGCTGGTGAACTTCCTTGTTTTACCATGTTTCACCTATCTATGGGACGCCTCTGCCGAAACGCCAAGAAAACAACTGCCCCGCGTTTCCCGAGGCAGGCGCTGGGCATCGACCAGGACGCGCAAACTGGGCGCCCGCAGCCATCCAAGGACAAGGTGCCTAGAAACCATGGCATCGACTCTATGGGGCTCATATGAGTATTGAATTATTGAATTATTGAATTTGAGGCAGATGAAATGATTGATTTGGCAAACTAAGAATAAAAACATAATAAAACTAAAAATCAAAACACCTATGAGCCTATGATCACCTATTTGTGTCTGGTGAAAGCCGGGACGAATGCGTCCTGAGGGCGGCCTCAAGACCCCGCAAAGCGTGAGCAGCATCGCCTCGCTGCAGAGTCCCAAGGTGGGCGCCAAGGTGGGCGTGGCGAAAAGATGAGTTCCAGCACGATTTTCCCCAGTTGATCAAGCAATTCGTTGATATCTTGGGATTTTAGATGCTAAAATAGCATATTTTAGCTATGCCAGCTATGATGTGGCTATGTTAAACTATGTTGAACATTGTTGAACTATGTCGCTGGAACTTTTAACAAACCGATGCTGCTTCCTTGGCCAAAGCAATCTGGCTTCTGGTGAAATTTCTGGACCAAATAGGTGGATGCTTTGATATGCTTTGAATATGCTTTGAATACAGTAAAGAGATTGATCCGTGAATTTGTCCAAGGGCAATTCACCGGAAATCCCAAGAACGATGCGCCAGGCGCCCCGGCTTCCTGCACTTGGAAAATCCAATTCTGAGACTTGGTGCGTTGAAGGGGCGTTGAAGCCGAATCCATCCTTGGATGTGCCTAATGTAATTAAGTGTTTGTTATTGCGAGGGTTTCGTTCAATTGTTTGATTTCTGTTTGGACTGTTTTGCAGAGAGAGAGAGAGAGAGTGATTGTGCTTTGGCAGTTGGGATAGATTTGCAGGCGTGTATCCGTGCCTCAAGATGTTGACTGGCCTTTAGGTGCTGGTGAACTTCTCAATTGGAGAGTTGGGTCGGTTGATACTTCAGCCCGCGAATCTTGTGACGTCTAAATTCACCAGAAGCATGTTTCAAAGGGGTGCTTTCCAAGGTGTTCAAGGTTTAAAACCTCTACACCAAAAACCATGACTTTGCGATGCAGTCACCGTGGCCCCCTCCTATAGGTTAAAGCAGATCAACTACCATCAACCACTACACCGAGATGATCCCGGAAGTTAGTGCATACGTTCCCCCAGGATTTTTTTGGGGTGTTATTGTTTGATATTACGGGGAAGGCATTGGATGGACTTACTTGGTGTATTTACTTGGGGTTTGTTACGGGATATAGCCCAGTAACAAACCATGTGCAAACCCTGCACCGGCAGTTCAGAACTTGAGTATGAGTGATTGTATCACCACCCTGGTCGGTCATACTTCCTTGACTGCGGCCTTGAGGTACACGCCAATTTCCTGACTGGCGAAAGTAGAATGGCTCAAAATATGATCAAACTATATCAAACTTTGTCAGCAGATTTTCGGAAAACCAAACTGCGATCCAAATCTTATGTACCCTCTGGTGAACTAACATAGCAATGGAAAATCACCATTCTTAATGGGAAAATCCACTATAAATAGCCATTTTCCAGTGCTATGTTAGTTCACCAGAGGGTATATATGTTTGATAGATGATACCAATGGTACCCCGAAAAAAACACATCAAGCAGTGAGGAAAAAACAACTGCAGCTGTTGATTTTCAAAGATATTCAAAGATCATAGGAATGAAGATATAGAATATAGAAACCACAGGCCACGCCCCTGGCATCACCCCATCCCAGGAATCCGCGCTGAAACCGCGGCGCTCCCCGTCCTTGAAGCGGAAAGCCATGAAGCGGGAGCAGTGCCTCAAGCTGTACTCAATGGCTGATGAAGTTTTGATCGGTGGTAAATATCCCATTATTTATAGGGTTTCAACAGGTTTCAACATGTTTCAACCATCCAAATCATCCAAGGTGGTCAGGGTTTCGCAGCCATCCACAGTATGTCGTAGAATATGTAGAATTGAACGATGTGGAAACCTGCCGGAAACCACTATATATAGCTTTGATGGTTGGTCTTTGGTAGATTATACTGTATATATATAATAAAGGATATGGCGGCTTATTTTGTTGGGGCACTAGAAGCAAATCCCAGGCCATGGCAATGGCAAATCCCCAAAAAAGTGGAGGCTCAATGGGAAAACCATCGAACTCAATGGCGGATTCTTCAGTAAGCCAAGTGTGAACGCCATACTTGGTCAAGTCCAATGGCTCAACACCTGTTCCATCCATGGGGAGGTGTTGGGACTTGGCCAAGCTTGGGATTGAAATTCCGGAGAAGCCTCGGATCGTTTTATCCCTTAGTTGGCCATTGTGGAATATGACTGGCACCTAGTCAAACATGAATTGGCCCCAGGGTACCCAAATTTAGCCACGATATTTTTTGAGCATGTGTTGGGGCATTACACCTTCCAAAGCATTTGTCTTTTTTTTGGCATTGTTTATTGCATTTTGTTGTAGCAAATGTTCCTCCAAACCTAGCCAATGAGAATCAACATTTAAAAAATGGACTGTAAACTGTAGACTCTGCTGGTCCATGAATACGGATCGTTATAGGTTGGTTAATCCCTTCTCCCTAATACTATACCCCCATGCCCCCCCCATTAATAAACACGGTAGGTAGTTTTTATTATTAGGGTCGTATTTATTATTAGGGAACCCTATTAGTAAAATTAAACCCTTAATAATAAAACTTTTTTTTTCCGATCTCAAAATCAATTAAATTTCTTTATATAACTCAATTAAAATATTGCCAAAAATTGGATTTCGAAGCTTCCCCCTAATATTAAACTAAATCCCTTAATAATAAAAACTATTTTTTTCCGATCTCAAAATCAATTAAATTTCTTTATACAACGCAATTAAAATATTGCCAAAAATTAGATTTCGAAGCTTCCCCCTAATATTAAATTAAAACGGAGAGGTATTTTTTTTTGGATTTTTGTTTGTTTACGTTTCCGGATTTTTTTTTTTGATTTCTTGTTTTCTCTTGCTTTCTCCTTTTTTTTGCTTTTGTGCTTTTGTGCTTTTTTGTTTTTTTTGCTTGTTTGTTTTTTTTTTTTTTTTTTTTTTTTTTTTTTTTTTTTTTTTTTTTTTTTTTTTTTTTTTTTTTTTTTTTTTTTTTTTTTTTTTTTTTTTTTTTTTTTTTTT
>Ga0126342_10010963_pt1 | contig 16199 bp, 19 predicted proteins | sample Cyp1metagenome_FD_92528 | JGI IMG/M metagenome (GOLD analysis project Ga0126342, IMG submission 92528) | Coral microbial communities from Lord Howe Island, Old Settlement Bay, Australia - Cyphastrea 1 metagenome | ecosystem: Host-associated > Invertebrates > Cnidaria > Coral ... | reverse complement strand
CAAGCGTGTGAAGGCCTTGCCAGCTACTTTCAAGTATCAGTCTTCCACCGCATCGGCATTGGTGGCGTGAGTGCCAGCTCCCAGTGAAACTAGAATGTTTGAGGGACCATAAGCTACCTGCTCTGAACGTGTGCGAAAACAAAGGGTGGTGACGTAGAGCATTGTGCAGGTACCAAGCGGCTATGAGTTTGTGATGGGTATTTGCTGTTGAAAGCCTGATATTATTTGCAGGTTTTGAACTTTAACTTATGTTTTTGAGTTTCCGGAGATGTTGAGATACGGATGTCAGGATTTTGACAGTCAATCCCAGCACATCGACGCACTATCATCCTGGTTGGTTTCGGGCATTGTTTATATTCTGGTAATTTGACATAGCTATGGAAAACGTACCATATTTGTACCATTGTGTATCCATATAATTATTTAGTTGTTTATAGATGATTTACCTACATAAACATTTTATAACATGATGATATGTGATGATATTTTACATAGTTAAGTTATGTTAAACATTGTTAAACTGTTAAACTATAATATCAGAAGGTACGGGATGTTATTTTTTGCTGCCCAAAGATGGGGATGACGACTCCAGCCCCCTTGGTCCCTGGTCAAGTTAGTTGGAGCATCATGATTATAACATATTATACACATATTACATTGGTCATCGGTGTTATATATATATATATATATGTGTGCATACTAAACACATATACATTATATAATATATATATAGGTACTAAACACATATACATTATATATATATATAGGTATACGCCATTACACCTATCATGACACAGAAAAATGGGGATGCTCATCCCAGCAGTTGATTCTGTCCCTCATTTTTTGCCCGGATCCCTGGAGCCGAACGCCGAAAGCCGAACATCAGGTGACTCAGCAGAGGAGTAGCAGCCGCCGCCGGAGGCCATGACTGTTGCCATTGCCAATGAAACATAGATATCATAGACCATAGACATCCATAGACATCCATAGATATCCATAGACATCCATGGACCCTAGTTGAAAGTTTGGGGATTAGACAAATTAGAATGATTTCCTCCAAAACATTGGAATTCTTGGAGTCGATGTTAATTTTTGGTGGCATCGGAACCACTACGGCTGGAATGTGAAGCAAGAAAGAGGTGGCAACTGCTAGTCAAAATCACTTGCTATCTCCAGGGCCCAACGTGGTCCTCATATCTCATCATTGCTGGGTTTTGGAGGGGGTAGTCCTCATTGTTTGGAGGTTCAATAGTGGTGTTCAATAGTTGTTACACACGGTTCAATAGTGATTCATGCAAATGTCAATTACACACCCATGATAAATAGTCGCCCTGGAGTAGATAGAATCTGGATGAAAAAAACACATCACTAAAATGGGAAGATGTTTGAACATTTGAAAATCACACATTCTATCTACTTCAGCTATCGACTTCAGGATGAAGTATAATTACAAACCAACTTATGTGGATAGGAAGCACCACTTTGCAGACTGCGTCACTTGGCCTAGCCCCCCGCAGCCGCTTTTGGCTCCTGGAAAAAGAAACGCCAAAGACGTCCCTGCAGACACGCACGGAAACGTGGTGCGACTGCAACTGGGTGTGACTTGGCAAGGAGATATACTGCCGTCATTTGGAAAACCTTGGGTTGGGATTTCGTGGCATTGGTTTAATCAACGGGTCATTGTTTCAGCAACAAATGGTGGATGTTTCATATGCAGCTGAAAGTTAACGTGTTTGAGTATTTTATACTTGTCATAGCAACCCGTGGTCAAGAAAATGAACAAAAAACATAATAGTATTCACGACACTGTGCGTCAGCCTTCGATTGCCAGGGGATGTTTGCCGGTTCCAGCTGTCATGCCAGGACGTCACCGATGCTGAAGCGATGCTTCCAGTGTTGCTGATCTGCTTGCTATGGCCAGCCCTGGCTGAGGCATCTCTCCTTCAAACTGATCCTGAGATGAATTCGGTGGAGCGGGGCCAATAACTCGCCAAGGGCTGCAGGCCATTTTCCCCAATTCGTTGTTTTTTTTGTGCGTGTTTCCATTCATCGATATTGAAAACAATGGATTGATGGGCAGTCACTGAGGCTGTGAAGAGGCCAGTGATTCCATGTGTCATCCATCAGACAGCCAAGAGACTCGGAAGCACCAGGATCGCAGAAATGCCCCAGCTGAGCTGTCGATGTCTATAGGCTGTATAGGCTGCATGCCAACTGACTATTTAGTTGATCTCCCAATCCAAAGCCTATTTAAACATCCGTATTAAACATTGGATATTAATGGTAATTTCGGCAGTTGGTTTTCACAGGTGTGCATTCCGCGTGCCTCAAATTCTTAGCCTTAGAGATGAAGGAATTACCTGAAGGGGAACCCTTTATTCATTGGATTGGTTCAGGGATGTTAAGGGAAAGTCTACAGACAAATCCCATATTTGATTGACAGGAAATCCCTATATTCATGGTTTCCTGCAGATTTTCGTAATCAATCCGCCGATCGATTGTGGGAAATTTCACGGTCGATTTCGCCGCAAGCTGAGGAGGCATCAGCTTCAGGAGAACGAAAGTCTGTGGGCCGAAACTTGGAGGGCGAAGAATCCTCAGTGTCACTTGGTTGCCAGGTTAGCCACGGTGAGCCGTTCAAAATGCCTTGGTTGATGGGTTAAGAGCTAGGGGCTCATACCTAATCATTGATATTTATTGGGGATTAGGATAGCCCATTGTAGGGAAGTCTATCAATGTAGCTGTACCTGGTATATATATATAATTATATATATACATATGTGTATATATATATATAATGAGATGGGATATTTTACATGGCTCAAGTGGGTCTCGATATGGGGGATACCAGCAATTTTATGGCGATATGTCATGGTGATTGATATACAATGGGAACACAACGGGCAGACAATGCGAATCTGGGATAACGATATACTAGGTATTTGAGGATCACTATCAGGGCACGGTGAGCTGATCAGAGGTAATCACAGCTGCCAGTTTGTGATTTGATATGTCCCTGACATTGCTGAAGATGATGATTTGTCTTGAAACATAAGGAAAAAACACACACACATATACACACACATATATATATATATATACATTGTCAAGTGTTTACCCCACTGTTGATCTACAAGAGGCATGTTTTCGTTTTTGATTATGGACCCCTCAAGCAATTCCAAGTCATTATCACATTACATATCCTGATATCATGGAATGTGGTCATATAGTGTGATTTGATGGTGGGAATCATCATGAATTTTATCGTTGGATCTTGTGGACTTGTTCAATCTATCCAACAATTATAGATAGTATGATATTCCGACTTTATATTCCTACTTTATATTCCATAAGAGTGGGAACATAGCCCAAGAGAAACTGCAGAGCTATCAAAACTGGTTATAATCTCTAGTAACCTGACATTTCCATGGAAAGTCCACATGTTTTCATGGGAAATCATTTGTAAAATGCTTCATGTGCCACAGCTATGTTCGATTTACCCGCTGAGTGCACCATGGCACAGAGGTGAAGGATTGCTGGGTGTACAAAGTTACTATATACTAGGAAACAGTGCAAAGAACATGTTTGTATAGATAGAAGATGATAGAAGTTAGAGATGGCGAAGGAGAGAGTTAGAAGTTAGAAGTTAAAAACACGGATCAAGCAGTGTTTCTGAGAAGGATTGGGTAGGTAGTTATTTGGGTGTGATTGAAAATGGGGTACCGTACCCCAAAATTTGATGGTCGATCAGTTTATCATCACATTGGCCATGGTTTGGTACTTCCAATTTTCAGGCACACCCAGATATCACACATCAAGCTGTTTCTACATCCCAAGTACCATTATCCCATTATATCCCCATATTATGCTGCTTGTAATATACTAATATACTGTATCCCCATTAAATATCCCTTATATAAATCAAACCAAATCACCATAAATGCAGTTTCGTTCTTTTCATGGAGGGGCTGCTTTTGTTTTGATCATGGACGACTTGGCCTCCCCAATCCACTCATGATTTCACCGGAGGCAAATACAAACTCTGGAATGACACAGCGACTTGCCATGCGAGGGAGGCCACATAAACAGATGGATGCGTAGAACAAGCAAGATACCAGTACTTATCGCCAGATACACATGTACTGTATATTATTCGCTTTTCTGTGATTTATTTGCACAAATACATGCATGTGCAGTTATATGCATATAAATATATATATATATTCAAATATTTATTTATCCATTCATTCATTTATCATCTCTTTACTATATGCGCACATACAGTGTATAAATATATGCAATAATAAATATATATATATGCAAGCTTTTTGCTGTGTGTAGGTTTTCTATTATTCTATGTTTGTTTTGTTTTTTTTTTTCGGGTTTTCACTGGGTCATGGGTCAATGCTCACAGGATCACTTGGTTTTTATGGGAAACCGCTCTGCCAGGTCATTGAGTATTGGATGTTTTGGCAGGCAACCTGCCATAAACACCTAGCAGCGTTTGGGGATTTAGACCACCGAAAAATGGTGACAAACATGGTGACTATTATTGCTTTGGCCAATTGTTCATGGTTTTTATACAAGTGTTGAGAATTGTTATATATGGTGACTAATAGTTCTGAATGATTATTAATGGTCATGACTAGTTGGTTCATTAATGGTCAACTTAATTATGGTGATTAATGATTAATGGTGATATGTTCATGGTATATTAATAGTATAAACATGGTATATTAATATGGAATGGTTCATGACATGACGGGTGAATTTTCCACGGTTCAACAGGAGATTGCCCAGCTGGCAAGAACCAGATCGCCAGATCTCATGTGGCCCATCTGGGAAGGCGGAATCCCAGAGAGAGTTCGGCTGAGAGAATTGACATGGGAAGAGGGAAAAAGCCTGGCCAAAAACATTTGGATTTTTTTGAACTGGTCAAGTCATGAACATTTTTTTGAACATGCCGGTGCAAATCAAACTAGTTTGGAAGTCGAATTTTGGGATGTTTGAGCTATTTTTGGCTCTGGGGAATAGGTGAAACATTCGATAGTTCCACATCTAATTTAGATGAAACAACATAACTCCATGGCTTCAACAGACACCACATTTCCGCGGATTTCTCATGTTTTTTTGGGTGTTTGGTGCTGATCCCAAAATGTGACCCACCCGGCTGGCAAGGCTTGTGTTGTGGCCATGGGGCCCACAGGGTCACCATGAACGTTCGAGGAGAATCAACTTACACGGGTGTGTCATGGTTTGTCTGAAAATATGCTATAATATGGTACCTCAAAACTCAATTGGTCATGATTCTCCCCCTGAAAATTGGCAAAGATTGGGGGTGAGCAATCTCTGAAATCAACGAAATCAACTTCCAATTTAGCTAGTTCACCCCACTTCCGCAAGGTCATCGCTCTAGCCAGGCTTGACGCCCGTGCAGCGTGCTGATGTCTTCAGATACCTCGTGTTGTGGGATCAGGGTGGCTACTATGCTGACGTGGATGCTGCGTGCACTCTCCCGATTGATCAGTATAAGATACCCAAGGACCCTTGAAGAGTTCGAATTCAGACCTGGTCCGGACAGTCTCTGGAGATGTCTATACAGGGTAAGCCAACTGCATATACAGGCTTAATGCTGGTCATTGCTGGTCAATGTTCGTTTAATGCCATCTGTGCAAAATTGTCCCCAGCCAAAAACACGTTTTGCTGATTGTTTGAGATTGGAAAGCACACTACCATATGCTACCTATTAAAATTTGTTATAAACTATCATATATATATATATATATATATATGTATGTATATGCATATGTATATATATATATATACATACATTGTAAATCATTACATTATGTATTCATTGTTGAATATCTTTGACTTAGATAACCAACCCGCATACACTTGCCACAGGCCATGCTTTTGCGTCCCTGGCCATCGGAGATAGATTAGATTCGATTCTATAAATTTGATTTGAATAAATATATATATATACACATAGATTAGATGAGATTAGATCAGATTAGAACTGATTAGATTCGGAAAATATATAATAGTTTCAGATTCACGTTCAATTCCATCCCAAAAACATCCAGCATGACACCAGTTCTTTCAGGAGGCCAGCATGATCGTGGGCTACGAAATGGGACATCGCTTGAAGGAGAAACGTCGTGCAGAAATTAAGTTCGCGCGCATGGAGCAGTTTCAGCAATGGTTCTTGGCATCTGCTCCAGGCTGGTAGGGAAATGTTTCTCGCGCGGGTAGAAACGGGGGAGTTTCCATTGCCATGTTTCATTATTTTCATGGCCGGAAGGTAGTTGTCAGATGTTTGGGTTTTCACGGAAACGTTGTCAGATCATGAAATCGTCTAATCATACAGGATCTGCAGGGATATGAGACGCATTTATCATTAAACATATGCCCGTGGATATACTTCAAATACCTTGACTCATCCCATGTCCCATCTGTCCCAAGGACGATCTGGATGCGTCCCTGGAAACTCTAAGTTACACAAAAAAGATACAAAAAGAACAGAAGTGGAAGATGGATTTGTATGGGTTTGTAATCTGGTTGGTGGTTTGGAACATGTTTTATTTTTCCATATATTGGGAAATATTGGGAATAATCATCCCAGCTGACTAATATGTTTCCGAGGGGTTGAAACCACCAACCAGTTTATACATTTATACTACCGAAAATGGTCGGTGGTCCCACGACGTTCCACCTTTTTCATCCCTGCAAGTTTCTTGAAGCATTCATACCTGGCTGTAAAGCAAGTGGCCCATTGATATGTTTCTTTATGTAGCCTTTTCCAGGGGGCTAAACATGGAAATGATCAAAAGGGTCACATTGAGTGGCCTGGCATATGCGTTTTTCCTTCACCCCAAACACCCAAAAACGCGTTTCACAGAAGTGTCAGGTAGCAGTTGCCACTTCACCATCCAAGCAGTGCCTAGAGACCCAGTGCATCCGTGGTAGGTAATCCGGTGCTGCTGCGGTGCATGGAGTTGATCCGTCAAAGATACACCTGGAAAATTGAAAGCACTTTGGGGCTGACAGGCAGGATAGTTCTGGGGAAAGCATGTGAAAAAACATGATGAAAACATGATGACTCTAGATGAGATCTTGGGGAAAATGCAGCTTCATCGGCATATAGATCTAGCTTACGAAGGGTTTTCCATTCGTATGGGATGATGTGTAATTTCCAAAGGTACTGTGATACACTGCCGTGACAATTGTTACTGCTAGACATTGTTTGCTTCTGTCCTTCTTTGGCCTGTGGATTTGCACTACCTCTGTTGTTTACATTTTATCCCAGCTTTCATTGACAATGGATTTATCCATTGACAATGGACTCATACAGGACATTCGTTGTATGTCCATGTTACGTATTGATTTTTCTTTTGCTCATTGTGTGTGCTTCATGGTATGTTGGCTGGTAGTCTACCCCCAGCATGTTTTCGGAGAGAGGCACCCTCATGTTTCACAACTAGTTTAATGTTAATGTGTGGATGATACCGGTCAGATCCATTTGGGTTATACACCCAAGAAAAAGGACCTAAAAAAGAGTTAGAAACGTCAATTCCAACTAAACTCCAGTGATTCATATCTAGATATAACATGATATATTTTGTTCCACCTAATATACTATGATATAATATGATCATATAATATAATATATCGTACTTTACCTTTGCGGTGTCTTGGTGATGTGACGCGCCTGGCTAACGAGCTTGGGTGCTGACCTGCCACGTCGCCTTTTTAGCTCGCCTTCAGCTTGACTGCTGATCTCCTGAGATGGCGATGGAGAGAGAGAGACATATAATATATCTAGACAATTATAGTATCATATGATATTAATAGATAGTAATATCTACAAATAATAGGATCATATAATAGGATCATATATATATACATTACTAGGATCATGTGTTGTTCCATCCTTTTGGAGTTTATGCCAGGCCCCGGAGTTTTCAGCGACGCGGTCCAAGAGTTTCTGCAGCAAGACGACCACAGAGCTGTGGAAGAGGAGGTCTACCCGGGTTCCCGTACTAGTGCTTAGTAGAGAATGGGGGAATGAGATGATTGTTAATAGATGTTAATCATTTTAGTGTGCTATAATAATCCCCCAAAAAGGTTTTTTTGAAAGTCAGGTGCCACTATTTTACTGGGAACTGTTCTATCTTTTTGGGGATGACTGTAGATGATTAAAGATCATGCCCTCATTTCCTACGTTTAGTACCAGTAAGTTCCCATGTCAACCCACCCGGTATTTCTTTTAGAACTTACTCTGCTCGTGTCATCAATAGTACAGTATTGGAATATAAGTGATGAATCATGTGGCAAACTCAATAATTTAAGATCTTATAAAATCAACCATACAATTTTTCGTAGCTGTTTCCAGGAAAAAATATGTTAACTTTAACCATACAAATCGGAGCTTATCGCATTGCAACTTATTTTGTTTGCCACAATTGGATTTAACACAGGGGGAAAAAGACAAACCAACTAAAACCATGCACGTCCTTAGAAATCCGCAATACAATATCCAAATTTGTAATTAGGGGTGGGGTTGGGGTGGGGTGGGGGTAACAACATGTAACTGTAACAACGTCCGTGTCAACTTGAACACGGACTGTATGTTGTGCACATGGGGGTGGGGTTGGGGTGGGGCAATAACGTTCAAGTTCATGTCAACTTGAACACTTGCACACATCCGTCATGCTTCGCTCTGGGATCTTTTCCCTTGCGTTTTCACACATGCGTTATGCTACGCTCTGGGACCTTTTCTTGCACTTACACGCATCCGTCATCCTACGCTCTGGGTTCTTCTCTTGCACTTGCGCACATACGTCATGCTACGCTCTGGGATCTTCTCTTGCACTTGCACACATACGTATGTCATGCTAGCATGTCACGCTCTTTCTTGTTACATATACATAGATATATTTACGTTACCTTTGGAGGTGCAACTTTCTAATTGATGCACGCCCACATACCAAACATTTGCGAACCATGGTGTCCTGGAAACGACCAATGGAACGAACAATTTACTATTCAACAAAACCATTCTTAAACTCCATACAAGTGTTTCATGCTCATGTTCCAATGATATGCCACATCTGATGCATTCATAAATTCATGAATGCAAAAGTTAGTTTTGGACATTTGATTTATACCCCTGGGAAAATTGTAAAGACCATTGTTTCCCTTCAAATATACGTTAAGTTCAATAACAAAGAACCTAAAACTGCCTGTATTTGACTGTTCCGAGCACATTCCAAAACAAATGAACCAAAACAAATAGAAACACATTTCTTGTCCTGATAAAGATTAAACAGGGTTTCTGTGGACGTGCACCATTGCACCCTAATAACTAAAAATCAGGTCTTTTGCAGGGCACCAAAGATTGGCCATGGTTCAACCTGAAGCCAGTTGTCTCATATCTCGACCAGGTGCGGATCCGCAGAACTCCTCCGAAGGTGCATTTCTTAAGCTATCCCAGTGAGACCCTCTATGGCTCCGGCTCCTTGACTTTCACTTTCCTGGTGGACGCGGAAGTGGCAGGTCATGTGGTTTTAGGGGATTGCTGCGGTTGGTTGTTGCTTGGATCTTGTCTTATGTTCTACAGAACATTCTTATTTAGGTCTTAAATGGTGGAATTATATATATGTATATATAAACAATTACACACACACACATATATATATATATATATTATGATTATCTGTGTGTGTGTGCACATGTTGTATGAAACATTATTTGCATACATGGTTTCTTCAATAGTTACATTCCTGTCTCTACTTTCAAAACCACCTGGGCCCCAAATGATTGTGAATGTTTGACGCCGGAGTGATCCTGCAGAAGGCACTCATACAGACCTCTCTCATCCTCTCCCTCTCTCTCTCTCTATCTTATATATATATATATTATTATATTTATTAACTATGATATAAATATTCACGTGCATGTATACATTCTATTTGGGGAAACCACAGGTGGTGTTTGCTTCTTTCGGTTCCAAGGCGAAGAATTAATTCCCACAAGATGCATCTAAATAGATTTGTTAAAATGGGGATGGATCCAAATTGGATCGGAATTCTGGCTCCCAGATCCTGATTCTTGTCTTCAAAAATAACCTCACAGGTATCGTCCCCACTAATCTCCAATAGTCCGTTGAGGACCAACATGGAACCCGCGCAAACAAAACATTGAAGGTTTAAACTTTGAAAGTTTCAAGTCGGCCCAAAGCCAGGTTTTTCAAACCATATTTCAATCAGATACAAACCTGAAATAGGCTGTTTTGGAGATTAATCATTTTATGTTTTATGTTTCAACTATTTGTAGGGGTTAAAGCTATAAATTTGGCTTAAACGCTGCCTATTCGATCCTATTCGTCTAAAATACCTGTGAACATGGGTACAATGCGGTATTAACCAGCCTGCCTTGATATGAGATGACATTCCTGTTGGAAATTGCAATTTCGAACACGGCATGTTTTTTCCCTGAATTTTCAATGAACATCAGCGTTACATCCTGATATTTCATGGGATATTCCATGGTTTTCAATAGGTTTTCCATGATTTTGCCTTCATCCAACCAGCCTAACTCGGGATTTTCCGGGGCGCCGGGGTTTCAACGCCAGGTTTGTGGAAGATGTGGCTCTTGGCCGCGGGCCGCGCCAAGGTGTCGGCCATGGTGGCACGGGAGGATCCTGGAGAGGTGCGCTGCTCAAAAGCCCTTTTGGTTGATGATTGTAGGGGATGATACTACTGTACCCAATATATTGGGGATTATTACAATCCAAGAACGAGGATTATATAATATTACTATTGGGGATACAATAGGGGATTATCAATATATTGGGGATACAAAATAGTAATTAAATAGTAATTAATATTGGATGTAGGGGATTACAACAATCCAATGTATTACTATTAAGTACAATACCCTATTTTTTGGGGGATTATAAGAATCCAATACTAATATATTCGGGATGAAGAATCCTCAATACCCTCTGGTAATTTAACGTAGCTATGGAAAATCACCATTTTTTATAGGAAAACTCACTATAAAGTGCCATTTTCAATAGCTATGTTAAATTACCAGAGGGTACCCAATATATTGGGGATTATAACAATCCAAGAACGGGGAATCCCTATTCAACCAGGTAATGGAATGACAGAGGGGGTTTGAACACTGCTCACATATCGTTATTAATGGTGATGAATGGTTATGACTAGTTGGTTAATAATGGTCACTATACTTATATAATTAATCTTAATATATCTTAATTATGTTTCATGGCGAGGAATATGGGTTGTTCATGGTTATGAATGGTTATTAGTACAATAATGAAGGCATTTAGTGGCTTGATAATGGTTATTTTTGGTTTTTACCAATTCTCTGAAAATAGGGAATGCCATTTGTCTGGGTCAATTATAATGACCCCACTGAGACCTCACTGGAATGATAGTAATGATAACTATCCCTAAATTGCATTTGTTCAGGCTAGTGAAGTATTTCAATTTACCCAGATTGAATTGGCCAGTCATAACTTTCCCCATTAAATGGCCATTTAGAAGGTATTGTATGCCCGATTGACAGAACCATTTTACAACCATAGGGATAAACATGATTAAAATGGACATGTTGGGGATGGTTTATGACATGTATATAGTTTATGAATTAGTGGCGTATAGCCAACTTGAGATTATTTGGGCGAGTCTGAAATGGAGTATACCTCCCAAATGACAATTTTAAGAGGGATAATGATGATTATCCACTGGATTTCCGGATACTGTCGTTTTAGACAAACCCAGATAGAGCCCTCGTCTTCAGATACTTGAATGTGGGATTCAGCCAATTTCATCAACCATCCTCACAATCGCCATTCTTGTGGGTGGGATTGAATCCATCCCCAAATGCTAGGTTTATTATTGGGTTTCCCACATCCGTCAGATTTTGTATGTGTTTTGTATCTATATATACATATATAATTTTGGCATTGCCAAAATCCCTGGTGATGAGTTAGAATATGGTGCTATACGTCACACATAATTATGACAAATGTTGGGAAACCTTATCAGCCAACCAGTATATTATAAAGGAATGACAGGGAGCTTTGGACACTGCTCTCTCAGCGCTCACTCAATCGTAAACATGGAGTTTACCAAGCGAAACTGGGGGATACAATTGGACATTTACCCAGTTGGTGGTTTCATTAGAAGGAGCTAGCATGATGATCCCAATTGATATCCTTTGATGAATATGTTTCCCTGGGTTGAAACCGACAAGCCAGATGAGGGATCCTTTCAGCAACTGGTACATTGAGGCAGCTTCTTTTGTAGCCCAAGCAAGGAGTAGCAAGGAGTGAAAACCACTTGCTGCTTATACCTGGGTCATCAGTGTTGAAACATGTTATGTACCAGCTTAACAGTACATGTCCAAATTAATCCACTCACGCAAGTATACACCAGTACAAGTTCCATTCCCCCCAACAGAGACAAGGAGGCATGGGTAGCCATATTTATGTATTTGCAGTTTTATTGAACATGTCAATAAATAGTGTTTTCCTATTATATCATAGTGTTAAATTATATCCCAAAAAAACAGTGGCCAGGCATTAAAATGGACACAGTCATTGGATGTCAGCACGTGGACAATTCAACGGGATGCACCCGCAGGCGCCTCAGAATCTGGTGAAACACTACTTTGCCGGCTCCTGGAAGACCGCGGCCTGGTGGACACAGAGCAAGGCTTTCTCAGCGAGGGTTGAAAAAAAAGAGATACTAAGATTTTAATCTTAAATTTGAGGATGAACTGATGAACTTTGCTCAAACTGAGATATGGAGTCATAAATAGGGAAGAACATAGAAAACTTAGGGACTCTACAATTTTGATGTCGAGTAAGTTTTCTGTTTGTTATTTCTTCACCTCCTTCCCATCAACTCAGAAACGAATGCAACAGTATGAGAAAGTTAAACTCCATTTGATCTAGAAGCCGGCTGCACATTATAGCCGGATTGGTTGCTTGGCCGCGACTGGCTTAAACACGGAGCACCAATCGGCCCATAAATTTTAGATGTGATACTTCTTAGTGTCATAGGAGTCATATCATTTACATTTTCAATGGTCGTTGGTTCATTTTTAGATTTTATCTCATGCCATTTATGTATATATATATGCATGTAAATGTACATATACACATACACATACATAACATTACATAACACAACATAACATAATATACATACATACACATTTTCTTTCTGTGTTTACTTTCGTTCTTACTCTCTTTACTTTATTACTTTCATTTTCACTTACATACATAGATAGATACATAGATGCATAGATGCATAGATACATAGATAGATAGATAGGTAGATAGATAGATAGCTAGGTAGATAGATAGATAGATACATACATAGATAGATACATAGATACATATATATATATACACATACATCCCTACATACATCCCTACATACATCCGTACATCCATACAGGCACACATGCATACATGCATACATGCATACAGGCATACATGCATCCATGCCTACATACCTACATACCTACATACCTACATACCTACATACCTACATACCTACATACCTACATACCTACATACCTACATACCTACATACCTACATACCTACATACCTACCTCCTACGTACCTATATACCTACATACCTACATACCTACATACCTACATACCTCCATACCTGCATACCTACATACCTACATACCTACATACGTACATACGTACATTTGTGCATACGTACACACATATATATATTTATACATGCAAAGCATGGCTCCAGTGGAACGTTCTTCCCCGTACCCTGCTAGTTGTCAAGGAGAAGGACTTCGAATCCCGAAGAGCGTCCGTGTGATTTTGAGAAAAAAACGAGAGAGCTCGTCACGATGGAACTATCACCGGGAGGGTTCTTGCTGCTACCCCCCACACGTGGCCGAAATAGAATTTCCCATTTTTGCACAACAACACCTTCAAAATGGTGTTTTTTTCTCTGGATTGGTCATTTTCGATTGCCAGGTGATACAGAATGAACAATGCCCAGTTGATGCATGGTGGCTGATGGTCAACTGCCGATCTCATCCTACAAAAAAAGGAGATGCTACACTCCAGAAATCGTGATTGTTTAACGAATGCATTGCTTCATACTAGTAGGTTGTTGCAGTGTTCCCGGGGGATGAACATGTTCCGAACGCCTCTCTTTTGCTCGAACAATAGAAAAATCTTGATCCACACTTCGTACATTCCTTTAGATTTCTCTTGATTTCCAGCCGCAGTGACCCTTGGATGAGACAGCATTTAAACGGGCTGGAAGAGCCACGGGAAGGCCAAACATATGGAGGATTGAAAAAACAAAGATAGAAAGTGTCACTAGATTCACATTGTTGTTGGTTTAGGAGGTTCCCCCTTTGGCATCCTTTGGCAATCAAACATATCACATTGAGAAATTGAGAAATGTATTATATATACATATATATATCTATAGATCATACGTCCCCAGTGGGATAATGTACATTTACAATTAGAATCAACTATAGATCTTTATTGGATGCTTCCTATGGCTCGCATTGGTCTGATCACTGTGGGGTACTTGCTGCACTAGAAACAAGCTGCAGTCAGATTGCACCAATGGAAACATGCTATCCTTCAAAAATCAAACATGGCTAGCTGGGAAATCCCCAAGAAAAGAACATAAATGAGGGTTTTGACGGGATTTTTGGGAACTAAATGGGGAAACTTCCCATTGTGTGACTACCAGATGGTAGCATAATGTAACATACAGATCCAAATTCCATTAGATGCGCGTAAATAGGTTGGTGTTTTTGGTGAACATCACCCTCAAGACTGTTCTGTTGCCATACTTTGACCATCTTTGACCAATCATACAGGTTTCCAAAATCCAGGGCTTCCTTGTTTCCCAGTGACATGCTACAGTACTACAGTACCACCAAGCCCAAGCCATCCCATGATCAGCGCCAAGGAATCATCCGTACGCAATGTCTCGGATGCTTCTCTGGTCCCTAGCCCTTGCCGGTGCAGTGGCCGAAGAGTGCAACTCAATGCTGCAGACTGAAGCTTGGCCAATTCGGTCCTCAAGGGTGAACCGTTCTGAAAGTGAACCTTATAGTAAGCAAACAACACACAATGTGATGTATATATATATATGTCATTTATGATAAACAGCTCATTGTAAAATATTGTAAATATAACTAATCAGGGCAAACCAAGTAAAGGACATATATATATATAGAATATGATGTATATATATATATAGGTGTACACATATGTCAGCCATGAAGCCAGCCATGAAGTCGTCCAGGATCTTCGAAGCGCCAGTGGTATGATGAGTCGCCTTGACTTCAAGCATGCACTGGAGGAAGGCCCCGGACATCCGTGGTCGTTTACATATTGGGATGGAGCGAAAAACAGATCAAAACACAGAGCTCGTATTTTTTGGAAACAACATATTTTTCCGGGATGTGCATCCAGTTTCCAGCTATGATGTTCAGCAGGGTTGCAGGGTTTCAATCCATACCCATATCTATCCAACCTAATGTAATCAAATCTATATAAATATAAATATAAATCTAGTCTAATCCAACCTAATGTAATCAAATATAATCTAATCTCATCTGATCACCATTAACAAACAGTATGCAGTGTACACATTTCAAGCCACTTACCAAGTGGGAGGCGTCTTCAAACATATTTTTTGTTTGTCAGTTTTGCGAACTCACCAACCGTTGGTTGGTCAAACCACGTGGTGAGGGGCTGGGTTTACCCAACAAAATCATCGTGATTTTTTGGGACGGCAACAATTATAACTATATTATAAGGGTGAGTTTTTTTGCCCTATCATTGCCATACACCAAGACCAATGTTGGAAGCGAAGCCCAGCTAGAAAACAATTGTGCAGCTGCAATTTATGTATTTCACAAATATGGCTCTCTGTCCTGTCACAGCCAGCCTAATCTCTGTCCTGAGAGGCAGATCATTCAGCCAAACCGGGTCTATCACCAAATGCCCTCCTGGATCATCCGTATCACACACATGCATAGGCTTTATGCCTGATCATGCATTATCGTCATAGAATATAGTGTTTTGTTACAATGCTAAATGTTTATAAGTATGCTGTGTATATAATTGTATGTGTACATATATATATAT
>Ga0126342_10010962_pt1 | contig 16200 bp, 14 predicted proteins | sample Cyp1metagenome_FD_92528 | JGI IMG/M metagenome (GOLD analysis project Ga0126342, IMG submission 92528) | Coral microbial communities from Lord Howe Island, Old Settlement Bay, Australia - Cyphastrea 1 metagenome | ecosystem: Host-associated > Invertebrates > Cnidaria > Coral ... | reverse complement strand
TATTATATATAATATATACATATATATGATATATATATATAATTATAATTATATATATATAATTTATATATATATAATTATATATATATATATTATATATATATTATATTGTATACCGTGTACAGTAATATCATGTACACTCGCTATTTGCTACTAATAAAATACTACATGCCATAGCCATATGTCATATTCTATGATATTATTGTAATTTTATCTAATAAATAAATAATGATAATGTATAAAAAGGCTAGATTAAATTCTAGACTCTGGCCCTAGACACTCTAAGACCCTCTAAACTTAGACTGTAAACTCCAGGCTCTACGAAGCTCTAGACTCTAGACTCTAGACCCTAGACCCTAGACTCCAGACTAAACTCTTAACTCGGAATTCCTTAAACTTCAAACTTGGACTTAAGTTTAAACATGTGTAGCTGTGTATCAGTAACAGTAAACGGTAAAAGTGACAATGACAGCAGTGCTGGTTTGTTTTTGTTTCACGTTTTTTGTATTTCAGTAGTGCAGGCTGATTTTGCACTTGTAAGAATTGTGAACCGTGCGGTGTTGATGTTTTGGCACTTCACATGTGACTCATGTGACATTAGTGTCCTATGGTTTGATTTGGTTGGGGCTGTCCGCATGTTTGGACCGGATATATTCAACAATCCTGTCATGCATAAGCAAGCCAGGTGGTGAAACTAAAGTTGACTCATGGTCAAACTTGGAGAAGATAGCACAGGTGGGATTGCGAAGGGACGACCTGGCAGTTCACCGATTTATCTCCTGCAGCCCCCAGTCTGGGATTCCTTTTCCATCAATACAAGTACAAATAAAGAAAGATGTCGGTTTCCGGATTCGTGACTGTGACATACTGCATACTGTGAGAGCTCTTGTGATGACATGCAATGTATGTTTCAGATTCGGTATGCTTATACCAGGGTTAAGCTGCCAAACCCCATTTCAGCCATCCTTCTCAGTTTTCGAATCTTTCGCTCTTAGAGTCGAGAGCCAATTTCCAACCAAATTGCGACCACTTTTTGGCGCATCTAGTCGTTCGGGATTCTTTCTTGTGACTTGACTCGCGTCACATTAGCCGGGCCAATTTTGTCAATGCCAAACTTTCATTTCTGGAATGTTTCTGTCGATTGACTTATTGACACTTGAGTCAATTTGAGTTAATTCTATTTTTGATTATTATTATTATTTATTGATTCTTTTTCGTCGATTGCGACCCACAAAATGTCTTGTGTTCTGGGTTTGTGGCTTAGGGTTAGCAGATGATGTGTTGCTTTGTTACAATTCAATTCAATGTTACACAGTTGCACAGTGACACAGTAGCTTAGCTCAGAGGAAGACCGCTGTAGAACTCAGATATTGCAGCGACTTGATTGCGATGAGCATTGCGTAAACTTAAACCACTTGCGCCAGGAGCAGATATCTTCCTTGATATCGACCTTTGGGGAAGAAGAGGTGCAACGATGGTGGAGGGGCTTGCCAAAGCGACTCCAACTCATGTCGGCTTGTTCCGGCACTGGTTTGTTTGAGCTTTGCATTCGTGCCGTGGTAAAGAAGATCAATGAGCACATGGGTGATGGTGATGAGCGGATTCAGGCTTGCTGAGATGTTGGAATGGTTGTGAGTTAGTTGAGTTAGTTGTATTCTTTGTATTCAAAGATTTTCACACGTTGATACCTTGCCATTTTAGCACTTCCTGAGCCTTCCTTTGTCGGCTTTGCTGCAGATAGCATTGACTCAATCTTGTTGAACAGTCTGGCCGCCAAAATCAGCACAGGTATCAACATTATTTGCTTGCGAGAATGTTCCAGCAAAGCAGAACTTTTTGAAGTCACACGTGCTGCAGCAGCAGCCCGGCGAAGCCAAACAGGTCCGGCGAAGCGGGAACTCCGTGATTTTCTAGCAGTTAGATTCAGATTCACAGTTAGGTGATATCCCTGAAAGCCAGATAGATAGAGAGCGCATTTTTTTTTGGCGATTGTAGGTTTGCACCAGGTGCATGAATGGGATGGGATACATATCCTGTATCGCGGAACAGTGGAAACACGGACATGGAAAACATAAAAAATTGCAACTGAAATTGCTATGTTTGAAACTGCTATGTTTTTTTGGCAGGCCTGCCTCTTCGTTGACATCACGAAACTTAAGAATGACAAAGAACGGGTTTGCCTTATTCATGAGAAGTCATGTGCGGCTTGGTTTGACAATGGTTCAGATTCTGACTCAACCCGCCTTTGCGGTATGTTGTTGCACTGACTTTTCACTTTTTTCACTGTTCATTTTCACTTTTCACCGTCTCTCACATGTCTCTCACTACACTCGCATGATTGACTCTTATCCTATGCCTCCTTTGTCCTTGCGTGGCATTTTTTGTGAGGCTCTCCCCCGTTGTGGCCCTGATGATGACATCGCCTACACGCTCTCGCTGTTTTGCGCGGGCTTTTCCTGTAAGCCACAGCCTCAACAAGATAGGAACTTTTGATCTAATTAATCAATTTAAGTTTAGGGAATTAATCCAGCCCATGTGTGATGGCATGCAACAAATTTGTTCTTTTTGGCCGGAGGTCGTTCTCTGCCATGAACAGCAATTTTTCCAAGCATCGATCAGCAATGGCAGAGGGTCAGGCAGGGACCGAACATTTACTGTGGTTGAAAATTGAGAGTTGACTTGAACTTTCAATCTGAACACTGAACTCTGAACACTTCAATTTTCTCGAAACTGCCCGGCCCTGACATGATTCATGAGGATTGCTCTTCGGTGAACACATTTGATGGGGTGTGCGATGTGATCACCAAGCAGCGACCGGCAGCATTCATCTTAGAGAATGTTGATTCCATGGATACCAAGCCGAAAAAAAATGAGAATGGCGACGAACTTCCGCCGACCGGCTTGATTAGTGTTATGGCCCAATTGTGGATGATATTATGGATGTATGAAATTGGTCGAATCAATGACATGATATATTGACATTGATAATCTCAATAGCTACATTTATGGTCACTTTTGGTCGGTACTTATGTCAGTCTAGTCTTATGATAAGTCTTTTGAATCAATTGGTGTGAGCTGCCCCATTGAGCCCAATGTGCGCTGTCTCGCTGGCGCCAGGTCCAATTATGATTTGGTTTTGCAGAAACTTCGCAAAATCGGCTACAAAGTGGAGGCAGTGAGGCTTCGTTCAGACAACTACGGGCTCCCACAGCGTAGGTGTCGGCTTTACTTTTTTGGTGTCAGACAAGTAGAACGCATGGCCCTGTGTGGTGACATTTTGAAGAGCATCCAACATGTGCTCCACTGCCTTCAGTGCACTCTGAAAATCGCCCCTGTCACTTGCTTGCTTTGGAGACAGCGGGATTCATGGGAGATGAGTTACAAAATTTGCAGGGTTTGTGGGTGACAATTGTTTTGTTTTTTCTGCCGTTGTCAGAATTCCATCGCCCCAGTGCAGGTTGGTAAATAACCTGAATTTAACTGACATATGTAATATATGAATACTGTATATGTCACTGACATTGATGTAAATTGATGATGTAATCTGTAAAGTCTGTAATTATATTTTTCATTTATAAATGGTTATTAGTCATCATTAGTTGTTGATAAAAAAATAAAATAAAATTTATTTTCTTCTTATGGGTCTCTCGATTTTTAACAAAGGTGCAACTCCTCCTCCTCCTCCTGATCCTCCTCCTTCTCCTTCCTCTCCTCTTCGTTTTATCATGTGCCAGCTTATCTCGAATATGGGCATCATCAGGCATCAACGGATCCGAGCCATAGTGGGCCATGCCTGGACCCGAATATAGAATGTCAGAATAGATGCCAGGGAGAATGCCAGAAAGAATGTCAGATAGAATAGCCAGAGTATATGCCAGAAAGAGTACCAGACAGAATATCAGAAGAATATATACGCCAGACAGCGCTGCAGCATATAACTTCCAGCTAAGCTAAAACAGAACTGCTAAAAACTATGTCTGAATACTGTGTCAAGGGGATCGTTCGAAGTAAGGCTAAGGCAAGGTAATTAAAAGTTAAGAGTTGTGAGTTAAGTTAAGTATATGGACGAATGATGAGACGATGAGACATGTACTTCTCTTTCAGCGCACACCGTGTGCAAGGACGCTTTGCTGTATCCTTCTGGCCATCCCCGGTTAGTTCGTGAGTTGACGCGACTTACGGAAAAAAAGAAGCCACCCAAGCCGAAGGAGGGGCCTCCGCCGCGATGGATGGAGACACACAAGCAACTGGCTGCCACCAGCTTCTTAGCTACATTCTCGGGGAGGTCGATGTCGATGTCAGTGGTTTGTATTCTAGGTCTATTTCCGACAGTGTCACTCATAAATTTATGGGACTGGTCAGTATTGAAAAGATTCCAGACTACTCTAGACTCTAGACTCTAGACTCCGACTCTAGACTCTAGACTCTAGACTTAGACTCTAGACTCTAGACTCTACGACTCTAGACTCTACGACTCTGACTAGACTCTAGTAGATTAGACCCTAGAGACCCTAGACCTTTTGACTCTCTCTTGACTCTTGATTCTTTACTTCACAGAACTTGATTGAAACTTTCGTGCTTGACTTGACTTGACGCTATTTTTGTTTCAGTTGTGAGTCAGTTATGCTATGTTAATCTTCCATGTACTAGTAACAGTAACTAGTACTATTTACTGATTTACTAGTTTTTAATTTCAATTCAAGATTTCTAATCAATATCAATCAATCATTACTCATACTATATTTTACTGTAAAATAAAAAATACTAGGTAAGTTAAGGTAACCTATTTTTTCTATTTATTAAATAATTATTCTAACAAAATGAACAATTATTATTTTAGTGACAGTCGAAATCTAAATACATATATTTTTAATTATGTATTATTGTATTATTGTATTAATAAAATTTTATCTGTATTTTTATTTTGGGATTATTTTTATGATTTATGTTTTATTTTTTCTTTATTACTATTAGTTAGTTACGATCAGTTCTAAGTTTTATAAGCTTATCAACTTGTCCTTTACTTATACTGATATAATATTATATATATATATAGAAACATATATATGTAACATTATAAAATATAAATATATGTATTATAAATAAAAAAATATATACAAATATTATAAATAGATTACTGATATTTCTATACTTCCGTTAACGTTCTTAGTTACCCGGTATACTCCGGTATACCATATATCTACTGTACCGGGTACTTTTAGTATAGGTTTTTTAATTTTCTAAATTAATTATTTCAAGTATCTTTAGTTTCTAGTAAATTAATAAGCATTGGGTATTGCATAAAATTAATATTTTAAATTTATACTATGTAAGTAAGTAAGTATTACTTAATAATCTCAAAAATTGGATTTAATTATTATTGATTGGCTAAAATGATTTCACTTTTTTTGGTGGCTTTAAGCGTCTAAAATACTTATGCCATTACTGATGTTCACTATTACCGTATATATTTATTGCTGATCCAAATCGAAATCATCATTATCTAATTTTAGATTTTTTTTCATTTAATAAATTATTAAATTTGTTTCTAAATTAGTTATTAATGATTAAGACGTATTTATTTTAAATTGTTAATTATTAATTAATTGATGTTTTTATTTTTAATGCTTAGAGCCTAGAGGTTTTTATCATTTTATTTTATTTATCGAGTATTATCTATGAATAATTAAATCAAAATCTGTTGTTTCTGCTCTTAGCTTTTCACTTTTCACTATTTTCATGGTCATTTTTAAATTACTTAAATAACTTAGAGAATCTTAGAGATATGTATTATTTACTAAATTATTTATGTAATTTATGTATATACTATACTCATTTGACTCATTTGTTTGATTATGGTTTTCCGGTTCCTTTCTGATCCTATCCGTCCCTATCCTATCCTTTCCCCTTCTTCCCTATCCTTTCGGACATCCTACCCAATCTTTCCGGGGAAAAACAACACCATGTGGTTTTGACGTGGTGGCCAAGGCAACATTGCTTATCCGATGGATGTTCCGGGCTTTTTGAACGACTCACCCTGGTTTCAGCTGCTGCAGCAGAGGGAGAAGGAGGCAGGTTCAGAGGAAGAAGTTTTCGAAGCGGGAAGCGTGTCATTACTGTATGGTCCTTGCTGTTAGAGTCAGAGTCTAGTCTAGTCTAGCATTTGGGGGTTGGGGGTCGCACTGAACTCTAATTAATTGGACTATGAGCAACATGCAATGCGCATAGCTTGTTCTCAGAGCATGTTTTGTTTGCTTCCGGTTTGAATGTCACTTGTTTGGTCAGGCGATTTGCTTTGCGGAGGCGTTCAACAAGGATCGCCCGGACGAGCAATTGATCGAATTTGTTGATATATCGCAAACAGTGACGAGGATGGCGCACAGCACACGGGATTCCAAGGTGCGCTGGGTCGTGGTGTCCACAATGACAAATGATCAATTACCAAATTGGGTCCTTCTTTACCAGTCAGGACATTTGAAAAACATGTTTCCAACAAAGCGGGCATGGGGAAAATTGCTTGCCATTGGCTTTTTGATGTTGCCTTCCGAATGTGAACCCGACAGCTTCGGGAGGTCATTCCAACGGTGTTGCCTTCAGCGAAGCTGTGGTGCATGTCACAGCACCGCTGGGTCTTGGGCTACCAAGCTATAGATTGGCCATGTTGAGTCAGCTGTTTTGTGCGAGTCAGCGCCTGGAAACATGCTAAATAAAGAGCTGCCAGCGTGAAAGATGTTTTGGGTTTCTTCTTCACAAACTGTACCTGCTGCAATTTATTTGATGTGAGCGCAAGTCTGGCTGGTCAGGTTCAGAGATGCTGCGATTTCAGGGCCTCCACGTGGAGGAGTTTGACACGGCCGTGGAGGAATCTGAGAGCCTTCTATCCGATTTGGCAGGGAACGCTTTTAGTGCCCCGTGTATTTCTGCAGCAATTTTGGCGGTGCTTGGATCGGTGCGCTATGCATCCGATAGCGAAGATGAAGAGATGTTGACCATCAATTCTGCCTTTAAAGCCGTGGGCCTCCTGAACAGGATGGCTGATTAGTGGTGATGGGTAAACTGGCAGTGGCCGGGATAGGAAAATCATACGATATATATCAGTCCGGTTCATGTTCAGCATGTTTCCTTCCAAGCAACCAATAACAAGTAACAAGACTCAAGATTCAAAGCTCAAGACTAAAACAACCTTGTCTAGGGCACCACCGTTTACCTATGTCAGTTCAAGTTCAAAATCAACCTATAAGTTATAGTTATAAGTTATAGTCATAGTCATAGTCTATTGTTTTAGTTTAACAATTATATAGATACAGTTAATACAGTTAGTTATATTATACGTTATAAAATTATACGGTATACCCGGTATACTATCCGGTATACTGATACTGTTATAAATTATAGTCACAATTACATTGTTACACTGCTACACTGTTAGCACTGTTGACTGTCAATTGATTGAAACATCAACCAGCCAACCAACCGACCAACGCACCAACCCAACAGCTCAGCAACCACACAGTAAGAACCAAACAACTGAACAACCGAATAACTAAACATAAACAAACTAGCACTGGCAAACTAACTAAACTGACCTGAGCTGAACTAGACTAAACTAAATTAAGCTAACTAAAACTAAGTTAAACCAGACCAAATTACGTAATTAGTAACGTAGCTAAACTTTCAAAAATGAAACTAACCGACGAAATAACTATTACGTTCCGCTTTGTATGGCTAATGTGACCAATGGCTAGTAGGATCGGATAATAATAGTATGATTAATAATAAAATACGGAAATACATTTTATACTTTATTTATTTTATATTATCTGTATTTATTCATTTCAATTTTTATTCGGCCTCCTGCACGGCAAGAGACAGATCCTGAAAGTCCTGAAAAGCTTGGTGACATCCAACGCGATCACGTCTCGACAGTTGAGCTGCGAAAATGGTCATTGACTTGGTTTTGGGATGTTATGGGAATGCCGTTCTATATTTCATCATTGTTCCGCGTGGAATTTCTGATTGACAAAAGATAAAACATGCAAATCAGTGGATGTTAGTGGTTTGTCAAGTTATGATTGACCAGTATATATAATTTATCGATTTTAATTTTTAGTCGTGACAATGAGAATATGACAATTTATCTTATTAACCCAAAATTCATGATTTATGATTATGTTTTCACCTGTGGTATGCAGTTGCGCATGCCTGCAGGGGTACATTCGAATTCCATTTGCTTACTTGCTGGATGCATCTGATTGTGAGGAGACCAACAAATCATAGTTACTAACGGCTAGCCAGGAATAGCAACTGCACTCGTCAAAGTCTACTGGAACCAGCTGGGACCTCTTGTTCTTTGAGGGGTTATAGTTGATCTATGCACAGGGATTTTGTATTATCCACTTAGTACCTTCTGTTGCATACCGTGCCCTCCCAGCGCATTCCAAAGCCTTTTTTTGGGTTTCATTTTGTTTATTTTTGCACTTCTAGATCCTATTTTTCGTACCTGCGTACCGTACCCACCGTACCTACGTAGCGTACCACTCGTACCTATGTACCGTACCCACGCCCCCAGCGTAGCGTACTTAGGGAAGATGCTATAGCGTACCTGAAAACGAAATGGGTATTGCCCCATTAGAGCATTACTCTTTAAGTTAGATAATTTATATATTTTTGATATAAAATTATTAATATTATTCTTGATATTTAATAATTATTTGTTTATTTAAATAATATTTTTTTTTAATAATTTTTATGTTTATATTATATATATTTTAAATATAATATTTAATTAAGGATATTACCGAATTTAGGATATAGAAATTTATATTTTGATTTAGGTAAAAAAAAAAATATGACGATATTCTTGGTATTTGGTGGGATATTGCCTAATTTAAGGTGTAGATTTTTGCACTTAGATTTTGGGAATATAGAGGTTATATTTTGGGATTTACGAAAATATATTTTTTATTTTTCCGATGTTAGGGTATAGAAATTTATATACGGATTTAGGAAGAAAAAATAAAAATATTGAAATATCCAAGGGATACTAATTTAATATGATTTTTTTTTGGGATAAATTTTACTAGTATTTATTAAGATTATTTATTTTAATAAATAAAATAAACAAAAAAATAAATACTAAAAAATATATATTACTAAGGATCCTAAAATTAAATTCTAAAGACCCCTTATTGGTTATAAAATCTTACATATAATATAGATAAATGAAATGGATAAATAATAATAATTTGATTTCAAAATATTAGGATGGGATATAAATATATATAGATTTAAGATGTTTTTTTTTAAAATAAACATATTATTAAGAAATTTGTAAATTATTAATAATTATTATTAGGAAATTATGTAGTTTCTATATATTTCCACCTATCGGTAATTTTAATTTATTTTATAATATAATAATTATACAAAATATAATATATGATGTAAAAATTAATATAAAAATATTAATTTTATATTTTATTAAATAAAAATTAATTATTTAATATAAATTTAATAAATATTTGGAAAATTTATAGGTTAATAAATAATACATTAATATTTAATTTGAAAAGGGTGATATGAAAGCTAATTATGTTACAGGGGATGCGGGGGATCATTCAGTACGAAATCGATATGTAATTGGACCCTTTTCTGTTGATACCAAGCCTTAGGCTTGTCAATATGGACGTCATGCGCTAGCAAATCACCGTTTTGACAAAACGAAGGGAAAATTTTTGTCCAACCGAAACATGGAGAAGCGCCGACATTCCTTTACTTCACCCGTTTGCTTGCAAAAATTGAAGTCGCTTTTGTGGTGCCTATGGATATTCGAACCGATCATTTTCATCGTACCGTTGGGTACGAGACAAATGGATGTCGAAAAATCCGAATTATAAGTCGAATGATGATAATGATAAGGATAATAATGATAATGATGATGAAGATAATAACGATGATATTGACGATAATGATGACGATGATGACGATGATGAGGATGATGAGATATTGTGAAGGGGCTGCGGCATGAAGAGACGCACAAGGCATGTGACGAGAGTTCACTTGGGGGGGGGGCATGGAATTGGACATTCAGACCAGAGCGGAGATATCTGGATCCGAAAAGAGAGTCCCCACGATGCCCATGAATGTTCATCATTTAATTATTTTTAAATAATAATAATAATTTAGGGATATATATTATCAGACACAAATTTCGTACGGGGAAAAAAAAATACGATCAATATTAGCGCAAATTCCAATATTATAATTTAAATAAATTATTTGTTTAAATAAATATAATTTATTTTTAATTTTTAAAATAAATAAAAATAAAATATTTTCCAAAAAAATAATAATAATATTGAGAAAAATAATAATAATAAATTAAAAAATATGATAAAATATATCTTATAAATTTTTATATTTAAAAAATATTATATTTTATTATATATCTATATTGAGGGATGCCTTAAGGGGATACCCCCCTCAATATATCTCTGAAGAATAAAAATATTATTTCGGCATATATTAATTTCAAAAAAAAATATTATTCCAAGAATTCAATAAAATATATGGAAAAATTGAATAATTTCCATCAAAATGATACCCGTATAGTTTATTTCTAGCCAAACGCAAATAATCGTAAGCAGTTACGCGCAAACGGCCGAAAACGGTTTCCCTTCTTGTAGAGGTAGGGCACAAATTTAAACAATTTCCAACATAATCAAATAGGATCAAGAAAAGTCAATATAGTACATTGCGGTCGCATAACGCGGCTATTTCCTGACGCGTACTATCCGTACCATCCGCGCCATCCGCACCATCCGGACCATCCGCACCAGCCCGTCATCCGCACCATCCGCACCATCTGCAGCATCCCCGCCATCCACGCCATCCGCACCATCCGCACCATCCGCACCATCCGCACCATCCGCACCATCCGCACTATCTACACCATCTACACCATCCGCACCATCCGCGCCATCCGCATCATCCGCACCATCCGCACAATCCGCGCCATCCGCATCATCCGCACAATCCGCACCATCCGCACCATCTGCACCGTCTCGCACACATGTATATATATTTTTTTGTCTAATTAAATTGTATAATTCGTACCAATTATATTAACGTAGTACGCAAATAATGGTAATTCCATACCTTGTGTGGCAGCTGGACATCACTGGAGTTACAAAAAGATTTCTGACCGCCCACGCCGCTAATACATCCACGGTTCACAGCACCCCAACATGATATTGGAATGCGTAAGGGCCTATGCGGAAATAGCAACATCACCCAACAACTACAACGACCCCAACGGATCGGCATCAGTCAGTTTTTGTAGCTGTAAGAAAGTATCAGCGACGTATTTCTATGTAGCCCTCGCGCAAAATTTCCACAATCAAGCGTAAGAATTAAACAATATTAAAAATTCCTTCAAATAAAGCTTTTAATGGGATATAATTTATCGATATATATATTCCATGTCGACAAAAACCAGGCAAACCGCTAACCGCGCAAAAATCGCAGCGAAACGTAATCCTCCGAAACCAAACGCGTGGCGTAACCACAATCCACCCAGTACCATATGTGCCATATATTGCCACACCTGCCACACAAAGTAACACGACGCATAACGGCGCACGACGCAACCAGCCACGCTTTCCGCCCGCACTAACATAGTATGTCTTTAAACAAATGTCCTCTCAACTAGCCTTAGTAGAAATAAATAGGAAAAGAAAAATAAATACCAGGTATTTCCAATACCCCTAAAATAATTTCTCCCTTAGGAAAAGTCACATAATAACATTCAATCTAATCTTTTCCTCGATATTTTCCTATTCCCTATTTATTATTACCCAAAAAACTCTCGAAAATACGGTAAAAAAAAAATAATCCTTTAAATACTTATATATATAAATATATTGCAAAAAAAGGTTAGCAATAATTACCCAAATTAATATTTAAAATAATTATAATTTATATTTCCAATAAAAAAAAATCAAATAAATACCGCCAAATTAAAAATAATTTTTACAAAAACCAAATCTTATATAAAATATCTAAAGTGTTTCAAAATATTTTAAAATATTTTAAATTACCAAAAATTATTCCAAAATCTAATTATTTTAAAATATCTTAACAAAAAAAATTATAATTTTCAAATTCCAACATATATAATCGTATACCTACCTCTTAAAAATTTATTCCTTAAAAATTATTCCAAATAAAATTATTCCATAACCCAATTAATATCCCAAACTATTTTTTTTTAATATAAAACATTGCCTATATATACGTCCCAAATATATAAATAATATTAATATTTATATTTCCATATATAGCCCTTATAGTATCACCAATGCGGGAAGCTCTACAATTTAAATCTAAAAAAAATAATTTTCCAACAAATTATTTAATATCCTAAAATATATCTTTAATAATATATATTATATATTAAGATATATTAGGTTTTATTTTTAAAATGTTCGTTCCGGCTTGCCCGGGAAGTAGCCGTATAATAAATTTTCAATATTTTTTTAATATTAATAAATATTATTTTTTTCTAAGTAAATATCATTCAAAATTATAATAGTATAATAGTGTCAGGGGAGGCGCCGGAACAAAAGTAAAGGAAAAATTTCAGTAGCGGGTTCCATGTTGTTACTTATTTATTAATTAATTATTATTGATGTATTTATTTCAATGTTGAATGATGTCATAATTTCGTCCCAGCCTAGAATTCTGAGGAAAGTTCGGACAAAATGAGCTGATGAATATAGAGTATATCAGTTTGTTTATGTTTGTTTATTGAACTACTAGCGGCAAACAACAGATTTGATTTGCAAATACGTAATGCTTCCGGCTTGTTCCTTGCCCAGATTCCAAGGTCCCGGCTCCCACCAAGCGGAAATTGGATGAAAGGTAAGCCGGCCTTTGCCACGTGCAAGAAATTGCTTTGACAACCCATGGCATCCCACGCAGGGACCAATGCTACTGATTTCAACTTCGGGCATCAAATTTCCAAGCCTTCCAAGTCCGAATTCCCAAGTGCCTAACCGATGTGAGCTGGTCTATGAATTTCTGGTTGATGCTGGGCTCCTGGACAGCTTCACATAGCTTCATAAATACGGAATCATATGCTCTACTCTTTCCCTTGGTGAACTGCCATGCTGTAGATATAGAAAGTCTCTCCTCCTTCTCATGCCCCAGGGTGAAGTCATCTACCAAAATCGAGTCTGCTGATAAATGAGCCACCTGTTCCGAAGCCCATCACTGCCACCATTGTCACCAAAGTCACCGTTTCATCTAAGTCTTTCAACAACAGTTGCTAATGTATTCCAACATGTCATGGCCGGGATGACAGGTCTAGAGTCAATTGGAGTATATCCATTGGTTCCAATGCTTAAAATGACACAAGTACAGTACGTACAATTCATACAATGAACATCGATGAACACAGCCTTCGATTCTGGTCCGTCAACCACAATAAGCTCGTCATACTCGAAGCCCTTGAGGTCAAGCCAGGTCTGAGTGACATTGAAAGGATCCTGCAGCATTCGCAAGGGCAGAACAGGGACCAAATCATGACCAGTCCATGATTCTGGTAAGCAACTCTGATATACTCTGACTAACTTTGATTGATGTGTTGAAGTTGAATGAGATGAATAAGTTTGTTCTTTTGTTGTTGCCGAAGTTGCTCCTCGTATGACCCTCGTGCCGTTAGGAAGCGGATGAAGTAGTGTTCCCGCAGCCTGGAAACTCTGCACACTGCAATGCAAACATTCCATGCTCCCAACAAAGTGGTGCTCGGCAACAACATGCACTCAGCTCCAGCTGCTGATGATCTGCTATCACCAAACAGGTTTCCTTTTTGGGGATTTGCATCCAACCTTCGGAGGGCTTCTGCAGCACCGGGAACCGGCTTGTCTTGCATAACCTGTCGTCAAGTGTGTCATCCAGAAGCCCATGGATATGTTCCGCCTTTTCTTCAAAGGGTTGAGAAAGTTCTCACAAGAAGTTTTTGATTTTTTACCTTCTGCCGAGGTCCTACTATGTCTTGGCGCCACCTCCGCAGCAGTGTAGGCCTTCTTGCTTCCCTTACATCGCCTAGCACATGACACAAAGGAACAGTTCACGCCGCTTCGAAAAGGTTACAGTCAAACGACAAACTCATGCCTAACTCATGCCTGGGTCAAAACTTGCTAATAGATCACCATGGAATCGATGTTTCAAGAAACTCATGCCTAAGGTTTATTAACAAAAACTATTCCAAAGACCAAATCCAACAAAACATTGCAATTCCTATGCGTTTTACTAAAAAGGCACGACTTTTCAAATCAAGTGCTCCACAGCTATTTACCATGATTTCCAAATTTTTGGCACGACTTTAGCAGTCAACTGTATTTTCTTGACGGTAGATGATGGTAGTTGGTAGGAAGAAGATTGCTGTCTGACCCTGAATTCTTGCAAAAGTGACATTTGGGTGAAGCTGGCATCATGTCCTTCCGGTACGAACGCACACATATTGTGCCATTCTTATGGTCAAAGTGTGCCTCTTCAATGGTACAAAAAATCACTAACGCTCGCCAATGGGGTCTCTCCGGAATATCGCCTGACACGTTCCATTGAAAGTGCCACCACCTTTGCAAGAACATAAACGCAATCCAACCAGAACATGCTTCAGGGAAGCCTGCAAGATGCTAATTTTATTTGGTCAACATCTTACACCCGGTTCATTCTCTCCGTTTCTCCCAAATCTGGCCTATCAACAAGCCTAAATATTGCCCAAATGAGCTGTTTGGTCACTGACATCCATCTGTTGCTCCATGCCAGTGTGTCCGCAGTCTGCAGCGCAATTCAAATTCCTCTATTTCCTATCAGCTCATTGCAGCTCATTCAATTCCAGGCTCGATACGCTCGATATTACAATTTAGTATCTTTGCATATCCGTGTTTCTCAGCAAACGACACATTAGCGTGGCTAGCTGCAACCTCACCATTCCAATACTCTGAGCTTTGAAACGTTGTCAATGTCAACAAACAAGTCCTTGCGCTCGCGGCGATACCTGGGGCTGTGCTCCAGGAATTTGGCAAAGGAGTGAAGTGAAGCTGCGCGGATCCATGATCCTAGCTGCTGATTTTGAACTGAGAACCTTGTCTACGCCTTTGACAGATCCAAGCTGCAGGCCATGAGACAAAACCATCAGAAATTAACGCAAAAGGACTCAACTGCAACGCTTGCAAGAAGGCACTTGTCGATGACTGCCAAGGTCATCAAGTCTGTCCTGAGGATGCCATCAAAGCCATTGAAGGTCCCGTCCTGTTTTGTTCCTCTTGCTTTTCTTTCCTCTTGCTTGTCTGACCCACTAGATATGAGGTGATTATCAGGTATCCGGTATCCTTGTTATGCTGGTCTTAATTCCTCATCAGAATAGAGATCCCATGATGGAACGCAAGGAAAGGCCAATTACATCTCTTCATTTTATCAAGGCCATGTGACAGCAAACGATCACACTGTGGGTCGGACCACAAACGTCTCACCTGCAAAAACCTGCCAGTCATTAGCCATCTGACCAGGGATCATTTGCATTACTCTTCACCTACATATGCTTGAAGGATGTCCCCTAGAACGTTTGCTCCAAGAGTGCGCCGGATTTGTCCAGTCAGAAACTGTTTAAATCAACATATAAACAAGCAATTTATATACATTAAATAAGCAACTCGATAAACAAATAAACAATATGAATAATTAGACAAAAATAAAAACATAATTACAGAATCACTACCCTTTTAAGGAGGGGGGGTGTACCCAAATTGCAAGACACAATTTAATTAGACGTTTTTGAGGGAGGTGGTCCTGTTAAATGTTGGCAAACATATATTTTTTTAACTGCGTCTTATTTGCAAGATTTCATTTTAGTAGGTCCCCTCATTCTTTAGGGGATTTCATTTATTTTTTTGAGAACGCGGGGGATTTTTGAAAAAATGTAAAACAATGAAAAAAATGTAGAAATAGTGCGAAGGTCTGCAAATGGCCGCAGAATTGCAGAAAATCAACGATGCAAACTGGAAGTGTGCAGGTCCCCAATTGCCTGGTATTTCCAATACATTCTGCACTTTTTCTACATGTTTTAAATCATTTCCACATGTAACATAGAGGTATAGAAGGTATATTATTCCTTGCAAATTACTGGAAAATCCT
>Ga0126342_10010961_pt1 | contig 16202 bp, 14 predicted proteins | sample Cyp1metagenome_FD_92528 | JGI IMG/M metagenome (GOLD analysis project Ga0126342, IMG submission 92528) | Coral microbial communities from Lord Howe Island, Old Settlement Bay, Australia - Cyphastrea 1 metagenome | ecosystem: Host-associated > Invertebrates > Cnidaria > Coral ... | reverse complement strand
TAAATTGAAATCAATTGAAAGTAAATTGAAATCAATTGAAAGTAAATTGAAATCAATTGAAAGTAAATTGAAATCAATTGAAAGTAAATTGAAATCAATTGAAAATCAATTGATTTCAATTGAAAGTAAATTGAAATCAATTGAAAGTAATTTGAAATCAATTGAAAGTAAATTGATTTCAATTGAAAGTAAATTGAAATCAATTAAACATAAATATTCAAAAAAATTGTTGAAGGGGGGGCGCAAAAAAAAAACTGTCAATTATTCAGTAGACTAAAATTGTTTGGGGGGGGCCCTCACACTAATCAGACGCCAACCTTATAGGTAAATCATCTATATATAAATGGGTAATTTTCCACATCTATGTTAGTATATACCTGAACAAAAAACATATGGCTCAAACCATTCGTTCTCATGAATCCCTACATTCGCACCTTTAACAGCTGGATGATGGGGGTATCCTTGTTGTAGCCACGGCGGTCACGATGTGGTCGACTTGGCCCAAAGGATTGATGGGTCGGATGGGAAAGTTGGGGATTCACCTAATGCCATCGAACCATGCACTTTTTTTGGGTGGTTCACAACTGGTTGGTGATTTTTCGCCAGCCCTCTGAAACATATTATATAGTCAGTTGGGATGATGACATTCCCAATACCCTCTGGTAAACTAACGTAACTATGGAAAATCACCATTTTTGATGAGAAAATCCACTATAAATGGCCTTTTTCAATAGTTATGTTAGGTTACCAGAGGGCTTTCGTGAAAAATGAAAAAACATGCCAAACCACCAACCAGATAAAATTGAACGATTCCCAGGTCACCATGGGTGTCCATTTTTTCATGGTCTAATGACGACTCTGAAAACAGGGGCTACCCCCAATGACATCCCCGAGATGTGACTCATTGGGTTTACCAAACATCTCAGGCTGAAGGAGATTAATTAACATTAAATAGTGAGTTAATTATCACCAAACCACGTGGTTTAAGGTTACTTCACGATCTTTCCGGCTCCGACAAGTTAAGCCTTAGGAGATGGAAACTCAGTTGCGGACTCTTCAGACATTTGACTGGCATTCAAGCTGTAGGCAAGGACCTTAGGAGATGGTCAAATGGATGATCGGGAGTCGGGAGATGGCTCCAGAATACAATTAACATCAATTAACTATGTCATGTGATAAAGACATACTTTATAAGGAAATATAGGGAATATCATGATTCATGGGCCACCATTTTCAGGGTCATCTGTTGCTTCTGTAATCGAAGTTTGGGGAGCGAATTTGCCTACAAGCCATGTAAGTCATGGGTATCCTTGTAAACGAAAATATCATAGAATATCAACTTATCAACTAAATCAACCATGAACCAGAATGAACCAATTTATGAGGCTTGGTCAGGTGTGGGCGGTCAAGGCCCATCTCGGATTCTGAGATGAGAACATTTTTGCTTCCATGCCACCTTGCCGGAAGCAACAGCAAGTTGACCTCACATGGACATCAACTTTCCCGCCTCAAATGCGTCACGGTGGCCGGGGTCAAATCTTGGTGGTACCTCAGCAACACCGGGCCAGTCTTTGAGTTGGTTCTTTGCACCTGAGAAAAAAACACGATTCTTGTAGTGAAACAGTGAAACATGGAAAAGCGCAGCAAAAAAGAGGACAAAGTGCCACTGCCCTTGGCTCATGGCGGGATCGCGGTGTTGGACCCCATTAAATTGAGGCTCCTTTCACCTACCAAAGCCAAAGTTGTCCAACATTGGTGGGCCATGGGGCAACGATTTTTGGCTAAACATCACCAAACATGAAACTCGAAAAACTGGATTCTGAAGATGGTTTTAAGCCTATGATTTCCTATGTATTCCTGGATCTGGCCGTTGCTTTCCGCCTTTCCGCCCCAAAATTTGGGCGGTCCGCCAGGGGTGGCAGGTCGGTCCTGCTCCGGTCCCCCAAGCGATCAACGTGCCCTGGTAGTTGAAGTCCAATTTGTCAATGACCTGGCGCAGGGGAGCAATTTGCCAAACGTTGGGCCTTGGAGATCACAGTAGATTTCTTGATCTACTTTTCTTCAGAAAAGATACAATCTGAAGGTCTCACAAGGGAAAAATGATGACAAATATGTCTCAAGATGTCAGGGATCAGTTTCAGGAACATCCAGATCTTGGGCCCTGCTTCCGCACATGGGCCGATCCACCAATTCCTTCTCTAAATTGGATGTGAAAATCAAGCCAAGCCAAAAAAAACACACAATACCAAATTGAAACATACCCAAATCATCCCAAATCCGGTTTATCATCATTTTTCATAAAATTTCGTATATGTCCCTGGGGAAAAAATTAACGCCCTACAACGCGGATCATCGGCCTGCCCTGGGTGCAGGAAACATCTCATGCACTGCAACTGATGGGGATCCTAGGTGGCACAATGTCTCACAAAAAATGCTCCGCTTGATGGTCCATTTTTCTTGGGGATGATTGGGGCTTGATATATCTTGATATATGGCTTATATCTATATGGCTTGAGACATATGTTGACATATGTTGACATATGTTGACATATGTTGACCCATAGCATCCCCGAAATTGCTGGATCCATGGATTCGGATGCAGAATGGATCCACCACAGCTTGGCTGAGTCGGTGCCAAGCAGCCCAAACGGTAATGAGGCCGTCGGCCCCGCCGCTGCAGATGTATCTCCCTGGCTCCAACGGTGCGACTTGGGAGCTGTTGCCACTGGCAGCCCCTGGGTCTAAATTCACTGCAACTTGCCAGTCCTGAATCTCACAAAAGTCACCATCTGCGGTGGTTTGTTTAAGTTCTGTTTGTTCTCAAGAGTAAAACCATGTAAAACCCATTGGAGGTTTACCCCATCCCAAGTCTCCACTGGCTCCTGTCGGGTCGCAGGCCAAAGAGATGGCAGTCTCAGATGGCGCCCCGGGACGTTAAGTCATGAAATGAAAATCATCCAAGAAGCATATAATATACCATAACAATCCATCCAATCACTTCAAAACCTCAGAACTTCCATTTAGTCAATTTTCAACAAAAAGTGGCGAGCTTTGTGACCTTCGAGCCCCGGAGACCAGTCTGCGACCACAGATTTTTTTCAGTGCTGCCAGGTCACCCAATTGTGGGCCGTAACCTCGGCGAACACGTGTTCGCTGACTGTCCCACCCAAAAACCCAACGTTGACCTCAAACCTGATTCAGAAAGCCATTGGTTTGTTAATGGGGTTGGTAATATTAATGGTTAAATATCTTACCCTCTGGTAAACTAACGTAGCTATAGAAAATCACCATTATTAATGGGTAAATCCACTATAAATGGCCATTTTCAATAGCTATGTTAGTTTACCAGAGGGTAAGATATTGTACTTGCCAATGGGGTTTGTTAACATAGAATACATAGATCAACATAGCAATCATTAGGGAGCGATGTGGATCTTCATCCTCCCAAGATCCATCCACCATGAGCTGAGGGGCACTTCGCTCCGGCTTCTGCAAGCTGTCGGAGGGAAAGATGTGCAACTTCCCTCCGGTGGCTTGGCAAAGAGATGGAAACATGGCTAGCAGGCTGAACACAGAACTGTGCACAGAATGTGATCAGCATTCCTGCTTTAATCCACTGCTCATCAACCTCCCACCAATCTCGGTCCAGCTTGACCACTTCTCGCCTGGGTTGCCACCTGTGGCCACCCAAAGGCTGTCGCCGCTGGGGCTGTAAACCATCTGGTTCACCTGGACCAAAAAGTGCTGGGAGTTGTGGATATTCACCATCACCATCCTCTGGCAACTTGGGGGAACCCCACCACTGGATCCGATGTCCGAATTAAGAAACCATGGAAAATCTGTGAAAATCCTGCCAGCTGCACCTCCATGTTCATGTTCTTGGAGGAACCTTCCAGAGTTGGAAACGTCACCAAGACAGCTCAATAGCATCATATGCGGGTCTGTTCGAGAGCTTGCCGTGGAATCAAGAAGATAAGCCAATGAATTTTATCAATGGAGCCATGTTCATCAATGCCCCAATGAATTTATATTGATGTCATGAATTCCGCAGTACAAAACCTTCTATCCATCCACATAGGTGTTCCTAAAAATATGTCCCAGGGGTCACCACTTTCGAGAAACAACCATGGCTTCGCCTAAGCGAAGGCAGTTGCTCTCTCCCTTCTTCAGCCCTAAGAGGTAGATCTGGTCATTGCCTCGGCCATGCGAATCGGAGTCATCCGAAGATTTGCAAAATACTGGTTGAAACATGTTGAAAAACCTATAACAAGTTGTATAACTTAATATATATATAATATATATATATATATATTATATGTTGGGATAAACCACCTTATCAATTGGTGCAGGATTTCGCTGGCCCATCCCCTTTTATATGTCAGGTCACCAAGTTTCTGGCGGTTGCTGAGGGCGATATTCTTCGAATCTGGCGACCAACAGAGGTACAGGAAGTCCTCCAAGCGGCGAAGCCCCACAAGTTTGGTCAAGGAAAATGGCCAATAGCACCATCCAAATCAAGGATTGCAATTTGTTGGGAGGAGCCATTGCGCAAAAAAGATGAATCATGAGATAGTAATTACCCTCTGGTAATTTAACATAGCTGTTGAAAATGACCATTTTTAATGGGAAAATCCACTATAAATGGCCATTTTCGATAGCTATGTATGTTAGTTTACCAGAGGGTATAGTACTTGCTCTTTGTACTTCAGGTATTCCAAACATCTCAAACCAGCAAGCAATACAAATTTGTCATTGGTGTCATACACTATAGGTTTATGCTGCTTTGACCTGTGGCCCTTTACCCATAAGGCATAATCTCCCACGGTCCCTCATCGATGGCGATGTCTTCTTCAAGTCAACATCGAACACAGACTGACCTGGTGGCAGTCGGCGCAGATCCGGGATAAACTTCTGCACAAGTTTCTTAAGAATCCGATGAAACCAGGGAGAAGATGGAGAAGTGCATCAGGAAATATCGAATGTCAAACATCACCAAACTAGATGTATATATATATATTTATAATTATATATATATGCTACACATTTCTTTACTATACTTTACATTACTTTACTATACTGTGCTGGGAAATCTCTGACAGCTCACATCTGCCCAGTTTTCAGATTTCAGCTGCAGAAATTGTTGGTTCAATCCCATCATTGAGCTGCCCAACTTGCTTGTCTGGTATCGAAGAGTTTGAACCTTAGCATGGTGCCCGTAACCTTCCTATTTGAAGATTGTGCCATTAAAAAATGTTGAGCGAAAATGTGCTGAAAACTTGGTCTTCAGACTTTCCAAAGATATCAAGGCAGTATTCAGTATGTACCCTCTGGTAATTTAACATAGCTATTGAAAATGGCCATTAATAGTGGATTCTCCCATTAAAAATGGTGATTTTCCATAGCTATGTTAGTTTACCAGAGGGTATTCAGTATGTCTTCATTGGCATTCCATGATAGCTGAGGGATCAAAGCGAGCCGCTTGCGCTGTGCTGCGCTGTGCTGAGTATGCAGCTTGCCATTCCACGCCACCGCGGCGGCCACGAAGGGATTGTTGGGGTCCGTGCGGATGCTCATCCACCTAGGAGATCAGTAACTTTCAGGCGATGCAATCGGCATTCATCTTGTAGTGGCAGTGCTATATACTAGGAATTTAAGAGGAAATTGATGATGATGATGATGATGGTGGTGGTGATGATGATGATGCTGCTGCTGCTGGCGGTGATGGTGGTGGTGGTGGTAATGATAACGATGACCACAATCAGTAGCATTTACACCTGTGGCGCCGGGCTCCCCGGACCAAGTTCTCTCTTCCACTCCTAGCCACTTCCATCGATAGAAGGTGGGGAGGTTTCCATGGAGCTACCCCCAAATCATCCATTGTGATATGATTTTCCATTATAAACAATCCATTTTTTGGGGGTAGATGCACCATGGAACACTCACAAGACTCAATCAGACTCAAATGCACAGAGCAAGCTGAAACAAAGCAACTGGAAAGCAACGGTCCCTTTTATAAACCATTTCAGGATGTTTCAGAATTGCTACTTCTTGAAACCGACTGACCTATGGGGACCCTTTGTATCAAACATGGGCACAAACCATGGGCCTCTCTCCACATCTTGCAATCGAATGCCAGGACCTGGGCACAGATCATGGCTGGTATAGCAGTATAGCAACAGCCAAAAAGGTAGGAACGTAAAATCCTATTGACTTTATAAAATACTGAAGAATTTCATTTCGAAGTATTTCTATCTTTTTTGGGGGTTACTGAGTAATTATCCTCAGATGTCCAAGACCGAAAATTTCGTCCTTGTCGTTCATGAAAATCCCGAAACTACCTAGTAGATCCTAGTAGAAGTTGACGTTAAACATCCGCTTCTCATGTACCCGAGTTGATTTCAGAGAGTATTCTAGAGGCTAGAGCCACACTACCCACCCTTTGATGCGATCCACCCCTTGGTCCTTCTTTTTGGTTGAATTGGTTGTGAAAAGTTGGGTGCATTCGTGGATTCCTATTCCCGGAACAGGATTTGCAACTCTTGTAATTACAGCGTTTCCGCTGTCACTATCCATTTTGTCAAAGAAACCTTTTCGAACTTATGCCCTGAGATCTCTACTTCCAAACTAGGTTGCCCGTTCGGCTTGGCTCGTTTAAAGGTTTTTTGCATTCATTTGAATCCTGGTAACAAGACCGCATTGTGGACTATCTTGATCCAAGCCAATTTGTGTGACCGCATGTCCTCTAGGCCTTGGAAACCTGATTGGAATTTGATTTCTAAGGATGCGTCCATCCTTGGCAGCCACCAGCAGCTTGTCACCTGACAGGGATGGCTTGCATCAGGTACATTATCTATCCAAGAAATGTTTAATAAAGTCATGTAGTTTATCCATGTTTATCCAATCCAACAAAAATACCTCGAATTCATAGCGCTAGTTCGATCCACCTAGAAATTATAGGAGATATTTCACCCAGAAGCTGGATTGATGGCTTTTGCCATGCTTTCCCAGCACCGGAACTACTCAGCGCCTGTCCAGTCCATGGCGTAGATGCTACAGCGCTTGAAGCCCTCCACAGCGCCTTTCTCCACCTTGGGCTATGGATGTTGCTCATCCCACTTAGTAAGTGAGATATAACCCCAGTTATAAATGGGATAAGTAGGGTTAATCCACTTATAATTGGGGTTATAACCCACTTACTAAGTGGGATGAGCCACCAAGTATGGATGTTCGCTGGTTGATGTACCCCAGTTAGCATCCCGCCAACAGTTTGACCCTGAGAATCGCAGATTTATGTTGTGGAATGTCAGGGTCAATGGGTCAATGTTGGGGGGGACCGTATATTCCTCCATTTTGTGTATACCTGTATAACCTTCTTGTTTTAATGGGACAGTAACACATCTGAAATAACATATCATATATCTATACACATTAGAGTCATATTCACTCACATTATCTTATATAACTTACCTGATATCGATCGGTTTCAAACGCTTTTAATGGATTACTATCTCATCATCACCCCAAAAACCAACAGTCCACCGCTGGGATTCTGACGGATGGCTTAACCTGGCCGGAGATTTTTCAAGTCTTCCGCAGAGATCCTCACTTCAACAGTTAAATCTTAGACGGCACCTAGAATCACCAAGCAAGGTTTTGGCCTAAGAAATTTCGACTTCTCTGAAATTCGTCATCAGGATTCCCCACTCCCCTGAGCTCCGCTAAGAGCACTCCTTTTCTATTCGTTCTGGCGTAGCTCAAAGCCATGGAAGAGTGCCACACAGGGACCCGCGCCCATGCCATTCGAGCCAAAGTGTGGGTTGCCTGACAGGTGACACAAGTGAAAATAAGGGACTCGGAGATCCTCGTGGGTGAGACAACTAATGACATAAATATCATATCATAATATCAAACATAATTTGATAAATATAGATAACGATAGATATCCAATGACACAGTAATTAATCAAGATACACAACATTGGATTATACACATGTATATAATAATATATATATAATATATAATATACATATTTAGAGACCATGACCATGACTCACCCCCGGTCACCGCCATGATCTGGTTCTCAGCCCTTCAGATCGCACCGAACCAAGCGCCTCCCCAGAAGAGCATCACATCTCCCGCACGGCACATGGCAATGCTGGTCTCGCGGCTGGCCAACCAGGCAGCATATTCCTGGTACAAGAAATATTGGAGAACCATAGCATGAAAATAAGATAACAAATGATCAAATATATGTATATAATATATATATAATATATATTATCAAAATCAGTTGGAACTTGAATCTAGTAGAATCATTTGTACTTTATTAGAACCATTTCAAACCTATTATGACCATCTAGTGCCGGTAGGTCAATGCTTCAGTGCTTCCCCTTGGCACTTTTGGGCCTGATCCAAGTCCACGTCAACAGGTAGCGCCACCTGAAAGAACGTTTTTCCAAGCAGAACTGGTTCAAGGCAAAATCCATGGGAAACCCCTGGGAAAACCATGGAACAATTCTGGGGAAACCATCTATTTTAATGGGAACTGACTCAAGTGAATTCATGTGAATTCAAGAACCGTTGAATTCTGCAGATGTTCCACTTTTATCAAGTCGGCAGAAGCGAGAAAATCGACATCCACGCCTCCGCTTCGGTTGAAGCTGGAGAACCCCATCCTGAGGGCTGTTGGAATGGGCCACGCGGGTCCAGTCTTCCGGTTTCAATGGGATTGTTTGCAATTCTACTCTTAGCATGGAATGACCAGCCAAAACAGGGAGTCAACTTCTTCTGAACATATTTGAACATCAATTTGTTTTTTTAAGTAATAATGACGAGTCAGGATTAACAAAACCCGCTAATTAGCGAAGCCCATGCTCTCCTCCGATTTTGGGGCAATACTAAAGTCGAGTAGGAGCTGTTTCCCCCCCTAATAATGGTTTCCAACCCCCCAATTAGAGAAGCCCCTCCGGGATCCCCAAATTTTTGGTGCGACTAATTTGCTATTACTCCCTTTTTACTTTTTAATTCGGGTTCCAATTTCCAACAGCTACATCAACATTGCATTGCCTGATGTTTCCTCATCACCTCCCAAGGGTGTTTTTGTTCACTTGGCGTTTTCAAGACGCCAACAATGAAAAAAAAAAATAGTCCCCCAAATGATCGATTTCTAATTAACATCCAATTAAAAAATGCTGCTTTTGGGAGCTCAGAAAGGCTACCCCCCTTGAGTGGTGTCCCCCCCCCCCCAACCCACAAAAAAAACGCCGCCCCCCCCCCCCCCCAATTAGTAAACCCCCACTGGCCCCACTGATGTTTCAACCCTTTTTGAGTTGATTTCTTATGACTTAGGAATCTGATGGTTTCCCATTGGAAGTTGATTTCTTATGACTTATGACTTAGATTTAGGAGGTCGTTCATGGATGAATGAAAGGAACCTTCTTTCGGGGGAGTGTTTTTTTTTGATTCCCTGACTGGACCTTGTTGACCTTGTTGACCTTGTTGACCTTGTTGACCTATAGGGGGGGGGTTATTAATCCGGTGTTGTCATTATACTCTAAACATCTCAAAACCACCACTGGCCTGGAAGTCAACTGACCATCCATTCACTCACTGATCACGTCTGATCACCCTGCTGCCAGGTGTCGTGTGACCCAGGGTTTCAAGTCACCCGACGCCCCAGCGCTGCTGTCAACGCCAAAGATCTGAGGATGGGTCAAGTTCACACCTTGAAGACTGAACCATGCAGACAAGTAGAAATCCATGGTTCTTGCAGAAAACATCAGAAAACTATCATTCCTCACCAAAGCAACTCTACATCCCCAATGTTTCCTTGGCGTGTGGCGTTGACACTTCAAGAAAGGCCTGTTCTGTCCCGAAGTCATTTCCCCAAATCCACATGGGTTCAATCCCTATTTATTGTACATCACCATTTTGGGGTACCCTCCTGTGTCATCAGCCACACATAGCTAGCTGGAAAATCTCCCATTTCGAAACCTCGATTTATAGATGTCCGTCCCATTGCCAAGTTTGATTCCCGGAGGATATACCCCATTTCAGACGAACCATGACGAACCCAACATGGCCTTCACACCGTGCACCACGTGGCACATCTGCACCATGGGTGTGGAATCCTGCGACTGACATGCCCAGATGGTGGCCATGGGTTTACCATTTATGAAACAAATGGTGATTGTCCATAAATGGGGATACCCCAAAAATGGTAGGTTTGTAATGGACAATCCTATTCAAATGGATGATTTAGGGGTACCACCATTTCAGGAAACCCCCAAATCGTGGTTTTCCATGGTCTACCGATCTCTTTTCATCAACCAACAAATATAGAACATCATGCCATGCGCCAAAGTGAGTTTGGGATTTTGGGTGCGACCGCCCAGGCAGTCCACGTGCACATGAGATGCAGAACCGCCGTCGCCGGCAAACACCTCCGATGTCTTCCGAGGGTGTCAAGCTCCGGTCTTGTTTCATGCTGACCCTCTGAATGTCAGAAATCTGTTGCAATTCTTTAAGAGGCTTTTTGTAGACGAATCCCCTATGTCCCTAATGTCCCTAATGTCCCCAAAAGGCCACCCATCTGAGAGAAGATCAGCTGCTCAATGACATGAAAAGGCCCCACCTTCTGACACTTTCAAGCAAAATATCTTTAACTAATCATAATCAAAAACACTACCATACACTACCAAGATGTACAAACACTGCGTTAAAATGCCAAAAAAATACCACTGGACCACCCATTGGACCACGCCTGTGGAAGTTTATCACTCATTGACGCCTGACCCTCCATTAACCTGGGCCGAAAGAGACGGCGTTCTCTGAAAATATGCTACCCATTCCTTGGTTAAATCATAGCTTTCCCAATTCAAATGGTTGTTTTTGGGGTACAGTATCCACCATGCTCATTGTTGTTTCTTAAACCCCAATTTTTGTTGCTTGAAACATCATCTATCCAGACAAACACATATTAATCATCATCATTCATCATCTATCCATTATTAAGTTCTTGGTTACATTCAATTACATAACCCAATGTTTCTTAAGGTTAAATCCTCAGTTTTCTAAACATATAAAAATCCCTTTCTGATTTACACCAGCTGGAAAAACCTGGTTAAGTCCCGATTTTTCAGGCTGAAATATGGCCTGGCCACTGGGAGACCCTGGGCAACAGCTCTTCTACTGCCTCCGTTGCCTCCACATCTGCCAGGCTGGTCAGGAGGTCGGTGGTGGCCTTGCCCAAAAAATGGACATTTTGGGGATGGCTTCGATGATTAACCCATGTGAACCCAATGATTTTGATGTCTTTTTACTATTTTCATGGGTTAATCACAATTAGACTGTGAATCTATGAGTTGTTTTTTTCTGAGATGGGTTAATCAGTATGTTCTTTTTGAAATGGACGGATTTGGTGGGATGGATCCAAAATATATGGGTATCCTGACTATCAATCATATTGGGGATGGACATGTTGTTTCTCAATGGATTAAACAATTGACTGATAGTTATTTACCCAAAATATATAAGGGTTCGGTGTTTATAAATCATTATACATGGGGATATATTTAACCATCAAAAATATGGATTGATGATGGAATAACCATGAATAAAAGAATATACAGTAGACTATTTTAACATTGGGATGTAAAATTAAGAATGTCCATTAGCTGAGACTTTAGCAATAAATGTGTGGAATGAATATGCAACGGGACCAGCCATGAGATTTCTACATGTTTTTTGCAATCAAACATACAATTTCGATGAATATATACCTGGAATCCATAGCTTTGTCTGAAGATTTCATTTAATGAACATTGATTGTATAAGGGAATCCAAAGGTTTGTCTGAACATGGGGATGTTCAGCAATCATGACGGGAATATAATGGGACCTCTGGGGAGATAAACAACAATACAAGGTATGTCAATTTGACTGAAACTGAGGGATTTGCCTCCAATGGCATCTTCTTTGTAGAAGATGCATGTTGCGATATTGTGGAACTTGCATCCTCAGACCTTTGGAAGACCTATAGATTCTATTACATTCTATTACGTTCTGCCATCCAACATCATCTATAGGCCCCCTTTCCCACGCCCCGACTTCCCGGCCTCCCGGAGGTACAAGGGCTCCTGCAGGACTGGTTGCCCCACCTCCAACTGCGCTGGAAGTTGCTCCAACCGCTCCTCCACGTCCGCCAGGGTGGCGTTCAGCACCGCCTCGCCGTTGATGGTCACCTGCCAGGAACGGACCATCGCCAGCGAAGATGAGGTGTAGATCATACAGGTAGATGGGTAGATGGGGATGGGTCAAAACCCTGGCACCTAGTGAACATCAAAATTGCTGGTAAATGAATGTTCATCCCCTAAGAAATTGTATCTAAAGGTATTCGTCCATAGCCAGATGGTATAACCTGGTATATCTGACAACAGAGACCATAATAGGTAACTTAGGTGAGACGAATAAGGTACTGTCCATGTACCAATCTGAACATCTTGGCCTGATGACCAGCCATTGAATACACATCCTGATGACCATTGAATAGACGTAGATGTTTCAGAGTTTCTGTTGAAGCAAAAACAATTCCTCACGCATGTTGACATTCCTTATAGATCTTGCGAAGCCACTACTGTTCTCTCATAAATTGTAGAATTCACGGATAGTATCTATATATATATATATCATTGTGTGTACATATATACATAATATAGATGCTGCTATGTTTCAAACCTTCGCAACATATCAATGCGGCCCATCACCAACACCAGCCGTTCGCTGCAGCCATCGCGATCCAAGGCACGATGATGTCACCGGCCTTGCACCCCGCGGTCTCAGCGACCCCGTTCTTCCCAAGCTTTCGAATCACCGCGCCGCGCGACCATCGGCGGGACCTGCTGATGCATCGGAAAACAATGGTAAGACGTTGTGGTAGAATATTTTTACTACCAAACATAGCCAAATTTAGTTAATATAGATGTGATATAGCCACATTCAGTGAACTATATTATATATATATGATGTGATGTGATGATGGAAATGATTCAAAGAATAAACACATACGATCATCACCACCTGTCAAACACATCTCAGCCTCTGAAAAGAAATATCACTCTCCCACAAAATCCTCAATCACCATGAAATTTAACAGAAAACCACCAGAAAACCAGCGACATATCACCATAAACCACAATAAACATATCCTCAAGGCCAAGGGCCGAGGCAAGGCACATGCATTCCATGTTGAATGGCTTCTGTTCAAAGGTCACCACTCTGCCATCCGTCAGCCGCTCAACGCGGCTGAGATCTGCTGCTCCGACGTCGCCCAGACCGGGGCAGCTCTCAAGCAGCTCCTATGTGGTGCAGAAACACTAGAGGATTGAGGATGCAGTAGGTCGTATCTATGATATAATTGATATAAATGGATATACTATGATATACAAATCCTATCAATTATTATTGATATAATTCATGAATATTCATGATATAATCAATGATAGGTCGTGATACGGTAGTTAATGATATAATTAATGAGGGTTCATGACAATTACTGAAAACTAATGATGATGAATGATAGAATTTATGATATAGTGAATAATAACCACTGATAATGAATAATCATGACTAATCAATAATGATAACGATAATGAGAAGTGTTAATAGTTGAAGCACTGCTTTGAGCACCATCCTTTCACAGAGCCCTGGCTAGGAGAGATGGCTTTGGTGCTACTCCTGGTAGGTCAGCTGGCCCTGCGAGTCTTCGCCGAAGACGTCTGCCAAGGAGGAACCCATTAGGCAGGGGAACCTTAGGTAAGCCCACAGGAACATGAAGAGGATCTTGTGGTATTGTGGTAATTTATAGGATTAACCATCCAAACATATGGATTTAACCCAACCCAAAGATGGTGGGCGTTTAGCCAGCAATTTGACAGCCAGCTATGGTCGATGATTCACCTATCGTCAGCATTGGTTGATGGGAAATCTTGGAGATAGCTATACTGACTCGATGTGTGTTGAAAACCCCATGGGCCCGAGGGGAAACAGCTAATCATGGTAAAAATCCTGGTTGATCATTATTTATGTGCCATTCACTTTGCTATTTTATGATATTTTAGGGCTATACGGTATACGATATACACTGACTATAGAGTATTTTAGGGATATTTGCCATGACATGCCATGATCATTGCTATATCGGTATACAGTATACAAACATGGGTATGGATCAATACCTATTAATACCATTTTTAGTGGGATGAACATCCATTTACCAGCTATTTTGATGTGAACTACAGGGGTACAAGGTTTTGACACACTGCCACATCATTTTCAGACACCACCTAGGTTCCACCGGTGGAACCGCGCGGCAAAAAAACCACCGGCCGGGTCACAGCAGATCCACCACATCGCTCGTGGGCAGCTGCAATTCTTGCGCGCCACCGGGAATCACCACCTCGGGGGTCACCACCGGAGTCAAGCCCTGTATGGGACCCAAGGGTTAACTCCTGAGGGTTTATGACTCAAGTTAGCCTCTCAGCCCATAGAAACTGATATGATATCATAATAATATATATATATAATTATATATGATTGCAGGAGAGGGAAGCCTCACAAAAAAAACACGTCTATCATGTACGGATGTAAAAATGCATCGAGACATCTGTACGTTGTATGGGAAGGTGTTTCTTCACAAACACCCAATCGCCCCAAAAATGGTCTGCAAAAGCAGCCTGGTGACGGGTCCTGTGCCGTTCCGCAGCTCCTTCGCCACATCCAAGAGGCGATTGGGCTCAAAGAGAACAGTGCCAGGGCCTGGTTGGAGGGCAAAATTCCAATGTCACAGATATCCACAGATTATGGGGGTAAAGGAGTTATTGGAATGGGATGAAGTGTACTGAAGTTCATTGTTTTTTTTCCGGATTTTGACCTCATTTATTGGAGATTTTGACCTCATTTATTGGAGATGGTCCACCCCATATCAATAATGTCAATCACTAGTAAGAACAATACTGCTAACAAATTAACAATGTATACAGTAACAATAAAAAAAAAAATAACAAATATATACAAATATACATTTAAATAGTGTCAACCCTGGACTAATAACCCCCAAACGTTGAATTCCTGGGCCTTTAAGCGGCCACGGGCCCATCTGCTGCGAAATGATCTGCGGCCAATAGGGCGCAGAAGCACCTGGGGCGGAAAGATCCGAAAAACCCATGAAAACCCAGGGTTTCCCTAGGAAAATCATCTACTAATCATGTATTAATGCTGGGTTTTTCACATCTTTTTGGATGATGTTTTGAATGTTAGGAGGGTACCTGGGTATGTTCAAAAATATCTACGAATTTAGCAATGCCATGACAAATAACGATCCACGGAATGAATCATGCAGGCCTATCCAAAATGAACGAATTACCTTCAATTCATTTGAAGGGGGAAATGATGATAGACCATGGAATTTTGAGGTCCCCTATTTTCAAACAAACCCAGTTGGGATGAAACAGCACTTCTATTGTTTTCGACTTTTCACAGGTCTGAACCCCACGAGCCAGATGGCCATCTGGCAATGCTTGGTTTTCCATTTCCTCATGGATTCTAGATCTTCCATGATCTTCCATGATCTTTCAATATATAGTGGGGGTTTCCTAAGGAAAACCATAGGTTTTTCCAGATTTTTTCCTATGTTCTACCCATTTTTACCCCATATTTTTCTCTGCTTCCCAGCGTCGAAAACTGGGGCTGCTCTCCCGCTGCGGGCACAGCTTTTGCAGCAGCTGTGCCTCGGACATCTGCAGCACCACGGAGCTGTCCGCGTCGCTCCACCTGGGCAGCGCAGCCATGTAACGGTATATTATCACATATTTTGTCATGTGTATATATATATATATATATGTATAGTTTATATATATATATAGTTTATATATAGTTTATATATATATAGTTTATATATATATATAGTTTATATATCGTTTATATTTAGTTTGTATATAATAGTTTATATTTCAAATATAGTTTATATATAGTTTATATATATAGTTTATATATAGTTTATATATATAGTTTATATATATAGTTTATATATATATGTTTCATTCAAGGTATTTGGGTCTAATTTCAAGGTAGTTAGACCCCAAAAAACAAATCCCCCTATCACCCCTAAACCCTTATCAACCCCCAGCTCGCTGCTGGCGGCAGCCG
>Ga0126342_10010960_pt1 | contig 16204 bp, 17 predicted proteins | sample Cyp1metagenome_FD_92528 | JGI IMG/M metagenome (GOLD analysis project Ga0126342, IMG submission 92528) | Coral microbial communities from Lord Howe Island, Old Settlement Bay, Australia - Cyphastrea 1 metagenome | ecosystem: Host-associated > Invertebrates > Cnidaria > Coral ... | reverse complement strand
TTTTGATGCTGGGACGGCAGGTGAGTACCAGAGTTGAGACCACTGCCAGGATGAGTGCAAGGATTGCTGGCTTCAGAACAAGATCCTGCGCACGGATCGTGGTGCTTCGCTAATTCAGAAATATAAAAGGTGCAAATCAAGAGATGGGACAATTAGATCCTTAGTTTTGCAAATGGAACAAACACACCAACACACCAAAAACAAACTGCCTGCCTACCACGGACATTTCATGAGCTTTGGAAGCAGGATCCAGCTGAGTTCAGCGCAAGCCCTTCGGTGAAACGTGTTTCACGTTTGCCATCTGTGACACTGCTAATGACTGGGGAAAATTGTATGCTTTGCTTGCCTTTGGCAATCAAACTGGGCAACTGGACAACCCGCATTTGCAGTTTATGCCTTTCGTACTCAATTGCAGATATCCCATTGCCAGCTTCGATGGTCATAGGGTGTGAAAACATGTTTGAATCTTGGCAGGATCCTTTTGTTCGTCGCCACGAAAACCTCAAGGGCCCTAAAGGTTTAAGCCAAAAGGTGCGTGACACAGCAGTCATTCACAACCAGGCTTTTCTCTAAGACCATGCATACGACAGCGTGGAAACACACCAGTCTTATCTACTGGTGTGAATGCGGCAGTACTATATACAAAACAAGACACGCAACTCTATTCCTATTGGAATGGCCTTTTTTTTCTCACCAGACTGTCTCATTCTGGTACTACTGTATTATTCCAATATCTATCTATACACTTCCAAGTCTCTCAGTTCAGCTTCTTCATGTTGATGTATCCCTCAGCGAGCACTCTGACCAAAAAGTCAGGCTTCATGCTCTTGGTCAAACAGTCTGCCAACTGTCTGCCAGTGTCAATCCATTCGATCTCATCTCCTGCTGAGTGATACTTCTCACATGTTTTCGAACCATTGATCCACAGAGCTTGTCCCAGCGCGGAGAGTTCAAGTCCCAAGCGCTTGTCTTGCACCTTGCGCGCAACCTTGCAAGACAAGTGGTCACTCAGGGAGCGGCAATCTGTGAAGTACCATCGCGCGTTGGCTCTGTTCATACCATTTTTGGACTGATTTCAAACGGCCAGTCAACTCACAAAGCAAAACACGTAGCTTGTCTCCAGACTCAATTGACCCCTGCAGAGTGTAAGCCTCAGCCTGCAGTGTAGCTCGGCAAACTCTTTTCAGGGTCGACGATCCAAATCCAATCAGGTGAAATTTGTGCTCACCCAATTTCACATCATTCCGAGACGTGATGTAATGGATACGTCCCTGTTGGCTCATGGCTTTTGAACTCGGCTTCGTTTGCAAAGCCGGCGTCAGAAAAGATAACGACCGCAAGATCGTTCCAATCAATCCAGTCAGTTTTGAAAGTGATTTTGCAGTCACTTCCCTGCAAAGCGAGTTCCACAACTCGATTGGCGTCCTTCAAGCTTTGAACTGTGCTTTTGGAATGGCAACAACGATTGAGTTCATTTACACGGTAAGCCAGCAAGACCTGGCAGTCCATATCGGCTCGCCCATGCTCGCCCATGCCAGTCCTAACGACACTTCGGAGAGAAGTCAATTCCTCCTGGGTCACGGAGTCATTCATCTTTCGATCTTTTCCAATCGCGGCTGGTTTCAAGTTCGAAGTGTTGCCTCGGACGTCCACATGAATTGTGTGATCATCATCCTGGGAAAACGGCGACAACAGTAGCGACAACAGTAGCGAAAACGAACCTTCCCCAATCTTCCCAACCGAAAAGCGGCTGAGGATAGCATCTACGGCCTCCTTGCCTTTGTCCGTGTAGGCGGCGAAGAGCAGGTCATCCATGAGTGCAGATCATAGCAGCAATTGCTCCTGGGCCTTACCGAAGAGGAAGCATGTCGCAGCCACGAAACCTTGTGCTAAGATTTCGGCATTCATCCGCAGATAAAAACCTCGTCCAGCATCTTTCGTTCCGTTCCGAACACTGGGACTCGGCACGTCAACACCGCGTCCTCCGGGATCTCAGCGTCAAACATCGGCAATCCTCCGCGGGACGGGGCCATTAGTAGCAACCTCGTCATCGAAACCGCCTGAAAGTAGGCGTTCGTGATGTCCGCTGTTCGAAGCTGAAGTTTGCGAGTGGCGGCATAGCTGCACAACACCAAATGGGACTCATGGCTCTGACATTGGGCGTTCGTGATGTAGCAGACTTCCAAGGCTGCTGCGCCGCATGTCAAGGTGGTGACCACGAAGCGAGCACCGCCTGAGGTCAAGAAGCCGCCACTGCCTCCTCCGCCAAGAGAGGACAGAGAGCCAATTCCGGTGAGATCTCGAACCGCTGTGCAACGGGAGGCGCCTGGTTCAGCAAGAGATCGTCGAGGAGCTTTTCCGGACCCTGGCTATGCCTATGCATCGTCAAGGGCATCGAGCATGAGTGCCGGACGTCGAGATGACCCGCCTCCGACGTCTGAGCTGCTTGAGGCCATGAAGGCAATGCAGAAGCAGTTGGATGACCTGAAAAAGGAGAGGCGCGCTTGAGCACAGGCGCTCCATACGAACCAGGATTTTGCACAACCTTGTTCGATCTTGTTCGTTGGTATTGGCTTGATCTCAAACATATCTCGGCGCAGAATGGGCCGGTAGCTTCACGAATCAACCAGTGCTTGCACGCAAACATTTGCTGCTTCTCTGATCTCAGCAGATTCATGCCGGCATTCCATGCATTCACACTTGCAATGTCCCTGCATCTGGGACCCGATATAGCAGCAGGCATGAGTCACAATGATCTCATCCCCTGTGATCACACTATAGGCTGATGCAAGCATGCAACTCACTCCAACAGAGCGGTGACGGTTCTGGTTGCAGTAGACCACCATGCCAACATTCTCTTTCGTCTCCACCAAACTCGAAGCATCTCCACCAAAGCAGCTTGGCTCTCCGTAGTGGCAAAGAAACCCATGGCCCCGTAATGAGGGGTCATGATTGGGACCCCCGAAACCTCAACACATTCACGATCCATGTTGTCCGCGTAGAAAGGCCAAAAGAAGTTGCGACCGTTCTGCCAGCTCGCACTTTGTTGTATGGGTTGGCATCTGCAAACTCTGAAATTCCACAGTCAAACTCCTTACCACATGAGATCAACACCGCATTGGTGTTGCCAGCTTCGATCATGGCTGGGAAAACAGTTGGGGCGCCTGAGGACAGTCTCAGCTCTTTCAAGCTGGAAGGAAGTTTTCTGTCTTTCAGTTTTGTCAATGCACTTGACAAGTTGATGCAAGATAATCCAGATTCTTTTGCCCGGCAAAGTTCGACCTCTGGTCCGCCTATGCCTACCGTGCACTTGCTTTCACCCATCATCTTGACCAAACTCATTGCTGCTTGCGCATGCTGTGGCAACAACAATGGCACCTTGCCATCAATGACATGTGTTTCCATGATGCCAAGCAACTTTTGGTTGTTGTTGACAAACGCGAGAGCAAAAGGGATGCGGTAGCTACCATGGTTTTTTGGTGACTCCTGAAAGACCTTTGAAAGGTTTGGCCTCATCTGAAACCTTCACAACATCATACCCCACGGCAGCATATGCTTCAACAGCTCGGACACCCATTCAGTCTGTTGAATTGCAACCTTCATCCAACAGTGCCCAAACACCTTCATCATTCCCACTGTCAATCACACGCAAGGCAGGTCCAACAATCTGATCATCCATGGGTGACAATGCAACTGCCATAAAGCAGTGCTCGGGGTCTGCCACTGGGGCAGCCTCAATGGCATTGGCGAGGATCTCGTAGACAACGGCAACACGGGCTCTCCAGCTCCAAGTCAAGATCTTGTTGGAAAATGGTCATCAAATGCTATGCTCCATCTTGGTCCAAACAAACATCTTCCTTCTCAGCTCCGATCGCCCTTTCAGTGGTGCCAGTTGCAGGTGAAAGAAGTGTGGCAATGTCTCTCCTCAGTCGACGTCTTCTCCTAGCTTCTGCTTGGGGTATTTCATCCACAAGCGTACCACACTGTTTGCAAAAGAATCGTGCAGTGAACTTGCTACTTCCACGGTGGTCCAAATTCTGATGCTTGCATGCTTCAAGGTTCTCAGGAAAACCTCCGCACGCTTTGTCCTGGTTGAGTGTCCACAGTCCAAACATGTCTTGATCTGAATGTAGGCGTTGCTTGCCAGACTTGTGAAGCGGGTGCATTTGCCACACTTGGCCAGTGGGGGATTTGGGGGTTTTTGCCTCCCAAGCCCTGCACGCTTCTTGTGACATGAACGTGCAGCAGACGACGCTACTTCCAAAGGCAACATGCGTGGAATGACTTCATGGGATTCACCATCAACCTCATAGTTGTCAGTGGCCCAATCCAAAAAGTCTGCCAAACCCTTGCTAGGTGACTTCTGCTCCTTTCCCCATAGGTAATAACCAGGGAACTTTTGCAAAACTTCATGGTAAGACAAACCAACATGCTGACCAAACGTGAACTTGCTATCCGACCCATCAGGCAAGCCTTCACTTCCCTGTACGGAGGCTAGTGGGACACGGGTTCGACGTGCTCGGTCCTTAGGGTTGTCACTGACCATGCTGAAACCACCCGAGTCGGCTCATCCACCTGGTGAAGGTGGCGCTCTGGCCGAACGTCTGGAACTGAGGTCCTGTAAGCCATGAACGCAGCATGTTCCTTCTCCTGATGTGAACGCACATGCAAAACACCATACTCACCTGCAGACGACTCTTCATCACTGATTGCAAGATATCCAACACCAGGCTTGGATCCCTGGGGCTTAACAGGTGGCTTCTTCCCATGGCTGGGAAATTTGCAAGCAGGATCACCTGCCCAATGGCCGGTGCTTCCTCATCGGAGGCATTTGGAACGAGCTTTCAGCTCTGCCAAATGCTTGCATGACACGATCCTGTACACTGAGCTGTCCCCGGAAAATGTGCTTACCTTTGCCTTTGCCTTTGTCCTTGCCTTTGAAACCCTTGGTCTTCCCCTTGCGAAGGCCAGCGGCCATGTAACCTACATAGAGCTGATGGGCAGCTTCTGCAAGGCCATCAAACCCATCAGCTGGAGTTTCATCATGGCCACCGTCAGGCGACCAAGGCAACTGCAGTGTCATCATCTTCGACGTAGTCCCACTCAGTGGACTGTTCAAATTCATCTTGGTGGGCAATGTACCCATGTTCATCGTAGTGTTCTTCGTACTCATCTTCTCCGTGATGTTCCTCTGGCTCATGCCAGGTCTCCTCACATTGGCTTCTGTCCAATGGGCTGTGCGGTTGTTTCCATACCAGTGCTTTGCGGTCCTTTGAATTGTCCTTTCACCTGGGGATAGTTGGAACTGGACTTGTGCTGTGGCGCAAGGGATCTGGAATCCTTCAAGTGGATTCTCCCATGATGTTCAAGTAAAATGGCTGCATAATCATCAAACGTATGACTCTTGGAAGAAGTTCTGATCATGAGCTGCTCCTGCTTGGTCAAGCCCGTGCTTTCTATGAGAAGCTCGGCACGCATCTGATCGGAAATCAGCATGTTGGAATCAAGCCCTTTCACTTGGCGCCACCATCTGCGGCGTCTTGAGATGAAGCAAGTCATTGGCTCCCCTGTCTGGCGTGACAAGGGGCCATGTTGCATCTGTCCTACTCGGAAAAGCTCCTTGGCTTCCAGAGACTGCAAAGGAAAGATCATCTTCTTCAGGGTTGCACTCAAGGCTTCAATTCCTCCATCTTTCATGAGGGTCTCGGCTCCAAGGTCCTGAGCTGCTAAGTGAGCGTCGCCTCACAGGCCTTCCAACACCTTCTGCACTTATTCAACTCTCAGGGAAGCAATCTCTCCTGACAGCTGCTCATCCTCGACTGAGCCAGGAAAGCTAGGCGCAGCACAAGGTGAAGCATGGTCTGAACGCTCCTCCTCCTGCTGCCCATCTTCCTGTCCATCTTGTCCACCTTGTCCATCGTCCTCGTCCCGGTGAAGCTGACGCAGATTTGGCCTTATGTTCCAAACTTTCTTCCTGATCTTCTGTTTGAGGAACTCCTCGCGCACTCGGGTCCTAAGCTCCAACTCATGGAATCCACTGGGGCTTCCAGAGTAGATGTACGAACCAGAATTGGTCTCTTGATTCTTCTTGATCAGCAAAGCTGTCGTAGGTCTTTGATCAGTGCTAAGCTGTCTCACACACACAATCTTGCCTTCCTGGATCTGCGAGTTACCGAGTCAAATCCCGGGGATCACCCTCCGGAACCTGCTCCGCTACCAGTTTGAATCGCGGCTGGATCCTTTCTGTTCGTCGCCACGAAAAGCTCAAGGGCCCTAAAGGTTTAAGCCAAAAGGCGCATGACACTGCAGTCATTCACAGCCAGGCTTCTCTAAGACCATGCATACGACAGCGTGGAATCACACATGTTTTCACATTGTTTCCGAGGACCTATCGATATCCTGCAAACGTGGATTGCAACAGGATTCATCATCTAAGGCCCACAAAAACTCGTGCGAAGACTGTGGCATTTGACTCGGCACGTCCCAATTTGTATCACCCAGAAAAAAGTACGGTTGTCCAGAAGAAGACCCATTTACAGCTCCTTTATGGGTATTGGATGCGAGGAGACAGCGAATCAGTCTGATGTTTTTCCCCACATCTTTGTGTGGGGTTCTTGTTTTCGATTCTGTATCCCTCCCGCTCCTCCTCCGCCCGCTCCTCCTCCGCCCGCTCCTCCTCTTTGTCAACCACCATCTTTGTCACACAATCTCTCACACACATCTTTGTCACACACCATTTGTCACACACATCTTTGTCAACCACCATCTTTCATACACCATCTTTCACACACATCTTTGTCACACACCATCTGTCACACACATCCAACCACCATCTTTGTCGCACCATTCTCTCACACACATCTTTGTCACACACCATCTGTCACACACATCTTTGTCAACCACCATCTTTCACACACCATCTTTCACACACATCTTTGTCACACACCATCTGTCACACACATCTTTGTCAACCACCATCTTTCATACACCATCTTTCACACACATCTTTGTCACACACCATCTGTCACACACATCTTTGTCAACCACCATCTTTCATACACCATCTTTCACACACATCTTTGTCACACACCATCTGTCACATACATCTTTGTCAACCACCATCTTTCACACACATCTTTGTCACACACCATCTGTCACACACATCTTTGTCAACCACCATGTTTCACACACCATCTTTCACACACATCTTTGTCACACACCATCTGTCACACACATCTTTGTCAACCACCATCTTTCACACACCATCTTTCACACACATCTTTGTCAACCACCATCTTTCACACACCATCTTTCACACACATCTTTGTCACAGACCATCTGTCACACACAACTTTGTCAACCACCATCTTTCACACAGCATCTTTCACACACATCTTTGTCAACCACCATCTTTCACACACCATCTTTCACACACATCTTTGTCACACACCATCTGTCACACACATCTTTGTCAACCACCATCTTTCACACACCATCTTCCGCACACATCTTTGTCAACCGTCTTTCACAGCCAACTTCGTCTTATCTTTCACACACAACTTTGTGTGGCACTTATGGCGCTGGGCTGGCTCTGGTGGCGCGCTTGGACTGGATTAGTCGCCGGTGACGCCGCGGTACTTTGTGTAGCAGGCGTGGCACTTGGCGACACCCACCTTCGTTTTGCGTGCCAGGCGTGGCATTTGGTGACATCCACCACTTTTTTTTTTGCTTGGGCGCGCTTGTGCCCGGATTGGTCGCCGGTGACGCCGCCATACTTTGGTGACATCCATCTTCGTTTCGCGCGGCGACGTTCACCTTCGTTTTGCATGGCAGCCGTGGCACTTGGCGACACCCACCTTCGTTTTGCGTGGCAGGCGTGGCACTTATGGCACTGGGCTGGCTCTGGTGTCACACACCATGTTTGTCACACACACACCATCTTTCACACCCAACTTTGTCACAGACCATCTGTCACACACATCTTTGTCAACCACCATCTTTCACACACCATCTTTGTCACACACCATCTTTCACACACCATCTTTCACACACCATCTTTCACACCCAACTTTGTCACACACCATCTTTGACACACCATCTGTCACACACCATCTCTCACACACCATCTATGACACGCCATCTTTCACACCACTTTGTCACACACCATCCTTCACACACACACACATCTTTGTCACACACCATCTTTCACACACAACTTTGTCTCACACCATCTTTCACCACCCCATCCTTCACACACAACTTTGTCACACACCACCTTTCACCACACCATCCTTCACACACCACTTTGTCACACACCATTTTTCACCACACCATATTTCACACACAGCTCTGTCACACAACATCTTTCACACACAACTTTGTCACATGCTCGCTTTCACACACAACTTTCACACACACCATCTTTCTTTGTCACACACCATCTTTCACATACAACTTTGTCACACACAACTTTGTTTTACTTCTCGATCCTCCACCACCTCCTTTGTCTTTCCTTCCTTCCTTCCGCGTCCCCGCTACAACATTTGGTGCTCATTATTGGAAGAAGTTGCCTTGTGGGGTTATCCGGTCCTTTAATTTATTGTAAAAAAAAAGTACCCAGACCTGAATTTGGCAGGTTTTTCACGAGGTTGACACATTACACACCAAACCCAGGGACTTTCCACGAGTTCCTGCAGCAGGGACATTGCAGTAGCCTCCAGCAACTGGTTGGCATCCTCCTGGGGGCCGAATACAAGTACGAAAATGATTTTATGTGCAAGTAATGGAAATAATCCACTGGAGTTTTATCTATGAACCCAATCATCTTCGCGCCACCTTGAAAGCACCGTATAAAATCATCAAATTCCTGAATTGGGGGAGCCCTTGCGAAAGAATACATACCGAACAAGAAGAAATTACACGATCGAACAAGAAACAAAAAATGCCACACAAACACACACACACACACACTGACTGCTGAGGGAGTAATTGAATTACTTTGACTTGGATCTTTACAAGGATGAGGTTGCCGTCGCCTGTTGAAGTTCCTTATTTAAGACAATTTATCCTGACAACAGGAAAGATGCTTCCGAATGGTTCAAACACAGCACAACCATAAACAGAAACCAAAATCAACAGTTCAACTAGTTGACTGCAGGTACAGTGGGGTGTGATAACGTCCTTTGGCTCTTGGCACAGGGACTATTTGCTATGCCATGATGATGATGATGATGATGACGATGATGATAATGATTTTGGAGTTACAATCGATACACGCCCGTAGCTGGTGAGGAGGAGGCGTTTGAGGTGGTGAAAGCTCCCAGGTTTCAAACCATGTTGGGTGATTCAACGACGACATGGTCCAAGCAGACCTGAGAGTCAAGTCTGGCGCAGAGACAGCTGACAAGATGACGTCCAGATGATGCGTCATGCTTGTCGCATGACAGAGAAACGCCCCTTGACTCTCTCCCAAGCTTTAGGCTGTAAAATGCAAACCTCAAGTCTTCTGTATGAGCAGACAAGATGAATAATTACTGAAGTTGTGACGGCACAATTCGGCAATGGTGACCAGAGAACGAATCTCTCGAAATCAACGCCGGCCGGTCATGGCAGCTGTCTGTGAACACACATACACGCTGCGTGCTGAACATGTCTCTGTGATGTGAAGCAGTTTTGGGCAAAAATAGCAAAAAACCGGGAAGATACAAAAATATGGCACCCATGTCCGGGCTTCAAGATTTGAAAGACTCCAGACATGGGGTTTTGCAGCTTTTTTTTGCTGGTTGCACATTGGAGACTTAAGCTCCGGACATGGGCTCTGTTTCTTGTTTTCCATACTTGTGATCTCATATGATCTCACTGATCTTACATCCTTTATTTGCACACTGCTACTAGTATGTGGTGGCACTCGCCCTGGTTTTGCTAATCGTTTAAGCCTGGCATCAAAAATATATAACGAAGCTTATGGGCTATTCCAGGGCAATTCCGTTTGCCCAAAAATATAAATATATATATATATATACACACACAGGCAGGTTTAAGCTGCACAACCAGCGCCAATAATCCGTGTCACCTAGTGACAGACTCATGCTTCATCATCTCAACAGCCCCACAAATTGCTCGGGATCTTGCCTTGCTGACGTTGGCAATAAAGGCACAGACGTAGAAAATGCAAAAGCTCTTGTACAAGACCTCGGCCGAAAGGATGCAAACTGCAACTTGCAGGGAATGCTGACGACACCTGTGGACGCAGCCAAGGGACAGCAATGAACCAGAATGCAATGGTCCTGCAGGTCGTGTTGATGGCACTCGGCCTTCGGATATTCGGTCGTGACTCCTTTTTAGTGGCCATGTATATGTGGGCGCCCGAAACTGGAGTATCATAGGGACAGGGGCCAAACACACAATTTCCAGACCCGGGGTCAATTTTGGACCGGTACCTTCACATATCTCTTAGGGTCCTGTTGCGCCACCACTTTCGCCGTTCAGTTTTGTCTTCATCAGTCCACTCGTCCCGCTCTTCGATTCTAATTCTAACCATCAGAAATAGCAGGAGGATGATAAAATCTCCAACGGTGGCAGATACCTGAGGTCCAGCTAGGGAGACATCGTGTGTGTGTGTGTGCGCGCGCGCGCAAAGTGTCGCAAGGATGTAGAAGGGCGTTGACTTGTTTCCGCCCGATCGCTGTTGAATAATGGAGTCCCAGTTCCAGTGTGCACAGTCATTGCTGCAATTCGTGATTAAATTGCCAAGTTACAGTGCCAACAGTGAATTTTTGCGCCCAATATGCCACGGAACCCTGGGAGTGGGTGCTGATCACAAGTTAGAGTCAGAGCCAGTAACGCAATGGAAAAATCTTATCTTATCAGGACCAGGACAATGAGAGCACAGTATTCGAAAGTATTCTAGAGTGAATCATCCGAGATGTAGGACCTTATCAAGGTCCATTTAAATTCTCGAATCATCTCAAATCCAGTGCCACATGCAAGAAGCCAACAATTTATTTGGCGACCGTTCGCATTGCGCCAAGCTTCGGATTCGGGTCTGCATGCTGGATCAGAATCTGGCGGCGGTAATGTGCTCGAAAAGAAAACGGCGTTGAGAAAGGCACAACTCCAGACCTGGTCAGGAAAAATGAGCTTCATCCCACATCCCAAGGAGAAATGCTTCCATGGGGTCTCCCGGTATCCTCATATCCATTTTTTTGGTCTATTCACGTCATCGTGATCTGTTGAGCTTGTTCAAAATGGGCCTAAATTGCAATGTTTGCAATGTTTGCGACACGGACATATATTGATTGCATGTGATTGCTGATGATCATCCCAATGGAATATGAGCCTGGTCCCGTAGGCTCGCAAATCTGGCAGTTCCATGTGGACGTCTCTAAAGATTCGGGCACTCGAAAGTTCCCATTCGTTTGCCTTTTGAGCCCCATTATGGCAAATGAATTGCATTGTATAGTGGGCCTCCGGTTTCTGAAGAACCCTCCCCTTACCCCTCGGTTTGTCATGCTTTTCTCCAGATTCCCCAATTTCAGGTAAGCCCTGCCTTTCACCATTTAAATTCTCACCTCAGGTATGCATATTTTGTCGGTTCCAATGCCGCTTTTGAGTTTATACAATAAAAATTGGGCCTTGCCTTCAATTCAATCAGCTCTGTTCGGATGACGCACGGCACGACAATGCCTGGGGCGGTCGGCCCTGGCTCCGTTCAGACACCGGGCTTTGTGGCTTTGCCTCAAACTGTAGAGGAAACCGACTGATTCGATCCAATCTTAAAACAAAATGATGACCGACCCCCATGTAATATCCACGTTGATGAATCATCAGATAGAATACCTTGACCCAACACCAGATATCTTATGGTCCTTGCGCGTTTTGCTACAAATGATTTCCCATTTTTTGTAAATTTGGCCTTGTAGGACCTGTACCGTACATGGAGCGTTGTTGGGGGTTGTAACCAGCAAATTTATCGTTTTCAAGAATCAAGCATCCAACACGGGCAAGAATGCTCCGATAGTAGTGTTCGAGCGCCGAACGAAAATATATGTCCCGAAGCGTCATTTTTAAAAGCGTCCTAATATGTCCAAGTAGATATGAGTCCTCATGACTTTCAGTACAAGTCTATAAAAGTCTAGCATTTTTCCGCTGCAGATCTCATGGCTAAACTTCAATCTGAAGGCCACGGTTGTTTGCCAGTACCAATGTCTTTTTGCCAGCTATTCAAACTATCTTGTTCCAGCAATGTGCCGGACGCAAAATCCGCCCGTGCTCAGAAGAAAAACTCACCTGGTTGACTTGGGAAGAGGAAAATCAGGCGCATTTCCTTTCAGGGAGAGTCGCGCTCCTTGAAAGCACTTTTAGGGACTGAAGCCAAGATGCTGAACTGGGACAGTTTGAGCCAGTTGTGGACCGCTGGGAAGAGCATGAACACTCGGCCAAAAAAGTTGCTTTCAAGGTACCTTTTCGCTGCACCTGGCTCATCACAGTGATCAACGGAGTTGATTAAATACGGGCCAGAAAAGCGGATTTGAGACAACATGCACAAGCAACACGAGGAGGAACCCTGCTGATGCTGACAGAAGAACCGAAAAAGTGATTGGTCTTGCCCAACTCAGTCGACAGCTTCACCACGTGACCTGCTCCATCTTCGGCCAGGCGTCCATGCATGGCCCTTGCCTGGGAACTCTGCAAACTACCCAGGGGGGTTATCACCAGTTTTGAATCGTTGATGGCATCATCTCATGGTTGGGATCATGTTTGCTCATTCTTTCACCGTGGGGTACTCAATCCCCAAGTTTCATGGACACACCCATAATCACCAATATATTGGCATCCATTTTACACATGAATTACCTGTAGCAAATGGTGATTTCTCGCAGGCCTTGGCGAAGAGCGCGGCACTTCTTCTCTGTGCGGCCCGGAATGCAGCCCCTCAGGAAAACAAATGGGGCCGCCGGGCCCAAGAGCATTGGTTGAAAACATGGCTTAATGGGGCCTGAAAATGTCAGACCCAAAGTTGATGGTTGACTTGATCATCATGTTCCCTATTGAAGTTGCCCTGAAATGGGGAAAGGCAGGCCCATTTCAGTTGCGCAATTTAAATCTACGACATGTCCTCCTTCTGCGAGGGAGTGTTACTTCTAGTCGTTTCATCAGATTTTTTACTCCGAAACATGAAAGCTAAACTTTAACATTTGCACAAAGGAATAAGATTCGCATTTGCGGGGTTTTGATATTAGATCGTTCAACTCCACTTTGAACTTGAAACATCCATCTTTCATGCCTCACATTTCCGCGCTCGAATGCGTCTAAAAAAACCAAATAGATCAAATAGATAGTAGATGATAATAGATCCATGCTAGGAGGCAAATACTTCTTTGGGTGTACTTGAAAATGCCTGACAACCCTCTGTCGCTTTGTCAGGACCTATGACACCACCGCTGGGTACTAGCTATTTTGGTGCAACCAGCAGGGTAACAGACTGACCATGCCCCTTTTGACTGATGAGTCCCACAACCCAAGGTGGTCCAAAATGATCCAAGATGATCCAAGCATCCGATCATCTCGATCATGGAAGCTCTAGGCCTAGGCTGCCTGAGAACAAGATGTTGCCAGCAGTCTCAGATTGGGCCCAAGTCAAAACCATCACAATTTTTCCAAATTTCCCTGCCTGTCATGCGAGCGTAAATTTTGTGTCAGTTCCTCCTCCTCTTCCTCCTCCTTCTCCTCTGCCCTCCTGGCATTGCTAGCTCACGAGTTTTCTGCGTCTGAATCTCGTCCCAGATAGCTAGCTCGCCCGGGGATTTGCACCAGTCATAGCATATTTGTCAGAAAAACTGTCAGAATGTGTGTGTGTATGTATGCATGTATGTATGTATGTATGCATGTATGTATGTATGTAGGTATGTATGTATGTATGTTTGGATGGATGGATGGATGCATGTATGTATGTATGTATGTATGTTTGGATGGATGGATGGATGGATGCATGTATGTATGTATGTATGTGCGTATGTTTGGATGGATGGATGGGTGGATGCATACCATGCATGCATGCATGCATGCATGCATGCATGCAGGCATGCATGCATGCATGTATGTACGTGCATATCTATATCTAAATATTATATATATATATATATATATATATATGTATCTATGTCTCTGTGCATCTTTTCACATCTATTTATATGTGTGTGCATCCATATCTAAATATATATGTCCACTTGTAAATAAACATATGTATACACATACATATACAAATACATATACACATACATATGCATGTACATATACATATACACGTACATATTCATATACATATACATATACATATATACACATACGTACATACATACATACATGACATGACATGACATGACATGACATGACATGACATGACATGACATTACATTACATTACATTACATTACATACATACACACAAACATACACACATACGTACATACATTACATTACATTACATTACATTACACTACATTGCCTTACATTACATTACATTACATTACATACACACACACATACATACATACATACATACATACATACCGGGTTCTTGAAAAGACAGCAATCCTCCTACATGTTGTCTAATCACACCTGATCCACCCACATGTTGTTACCCAATGCATGCCGGCATCCGAACCGAAATGGCCTTTTTTTCAAAGGCTTATCGAAGCAAAGCGATGTAACAACATTGCATGGGGGGGAAGGGGGCATGCAAGTTTCTTCGCAATGACTGTGACAGGATGGCTGTTATTCTTGAAGAACCCGGACTCAGCGGGAAAGTTTTTTTTGGCTTATGGATGTGCAAACACAAGCTTGGACAAACTCCCTTTTGCACTTGCCAAAAACAACAATAAAAACACACTTTCACCTTCACAGCTGCTAGCCACAAACAAAGCAGCAACAAGAAGGTCTTTTGGTTTATGGATGTGCAAACGCAAGCTTGAACAAATTCCCTTTTGCACGTGCCAAAGCCCTAATCCAATTTCACTCTCATCTTCCAAGCTGCTAGCCACAAACAAAGAAGCGGCATTGCAGCATTAGCTCCGCACGTGGGCGAAAATTGGACAGCTTGGCGCACTAATGTAGCATGTGCCTCCACGCCTCCAGAAGCAGAATTGCACAAACTGCGTGTTTTGCACAGTGCACGCACAGTGCACGGCCACAAGACTGAGTCCGGGAAAGATTTTTTCGCTTATGGATGTGCAAACACAAGCTTGGACAAACTCCCGTTTGCACTTGCCAAAAACAACAATGTAAACACACTTTCACCTTCACAGCTGCTAGCCACAAACAAAGCAGCAACAAGAAGGTCTTGTGGTTTATGGATGTGCAAACGCAAGATTGAACAAATTCCCTTTTGCACGTGCCGAAACCCTAATCCAAACACACTCTCATCTTCCAAGCTGCTAGCCACAAAGAAGCGACATTGCAGCATTAGCTCCGCACATGGGCAAAAATTGGTCAGCTTGGTGCACTAATGTAGCATGTGCCCCCACGCCTCCAGAAGCAGAATTGCACAAACACAAACTGCGTGTTTTCTACAGCGCACGTACATTGCACGCACAGTGCACGCTACAGGCCACAAAATGCTGTAAATATCAAGGGATTAGAACTTTTTGGGCAATTTCCCCCTAAAAAAAATATGCTTCAGGTGGTATCTTCAACAGCGGCAACATTTTATGTTTACACATCTTTCTGAAGCGTGCTGCGAAGCCAAGCGCTGGAAACACCTCAGCTGAGTTTCTGTAATTTACATGCCCTCAAATCCTGTTGACCCTGACCTGGCTCTGCGCCAAAGCCTCCCAAACCTTCTTCAAGACCCTGTTGAGCATGACCTTGCTGGAAAAGCTTCCCAGACCTTCTCCGGAACCCTGTTGAACCTGACCTGGCTCTGCAAAGCCTCCCAGACCTTCTTCGGAACCTTCTCCGGAACCCTGTTGAACCAGACCTGGCTCTGCACCAAAGCCTCCCAGACCTTCACCGGAAGCTTCTCCACAACCCTGTTGAAGCTGAACTGGCTCTGCACCAAAGCCTCCCAACCGGAACCTTCTCCGGAATCTTCTCCGGAACCCTGTTGAATCTGACCTGGCTCTGCACCAAAGCCTCCGCTCCGGATTCTTCTCCGGAACCTTCTTGGGAATCTTCTCCGGAACCCTGTTGAACCTCACCTGGCTCGG
>Ga0126342_10010959_pt1 | contig 16205 bp, 9 predicted proteins | sample Cyp1metagenome_FD_92528 | JGI IMG/M metagenome (GOLD analysis project Ga0126342, IMG submission 92528) | Coral microbial communities from Lord Howe Island, Old Settlement Bay, Australia - Cyphastrea 1 metagenome | ecosystem: Host-associated > Invertebrates > Cnidaria > Coral ... | reverse complement strand
TGTGATCTCAGGGGTATGTTTCAAGTGACACGAAATTCTGACAAGCTCCATGTTGCAATTCTACTCCTGGACAGTGGCTTTGGAGAAGCGTCCGTGACCGCACAAGGATGCTTTTTCAACATACCTCAGCACGGCCACTATCTCAATCCACATCATCACCATCACCATGATCATCAGCATCATCAGCATCATCAAGCTCATGATGCGTTATGAATTAGTTTCTTGCATATCTTATAGATCAACATACCACGATATATCAACATTGTTTAATGTATCTCATATATACTTGACGACAGGCCATCTTGCAACTACCCAGGAAGACCAGCACACTGCGACTGCTCCAGCGTCGCACTCTGACATCAAAAGATTGGAAAGTCATGCGCCCAACAGGAAGGTTCAATCATAAACAAAGTCTAAAAAGAGGTATCGCTACATAAGGCCCCCTATCGCTACACACAGCAAATCACATGTTTTGAGTAGTGATGGCGGATCGTAATGGAAGCCTTTCATAGCGTCTTTTGATCATTGCACATATATTCACATATATATATACACACCCTCTGGGTATTTAACATAGCCATGGAAAATGGCCCATTTACAGATGGTTTACCTGGGTTTACCTATTTATAGCATGGTGATTTTCCATGGCCAACTGTCATAACCAGAGGGTGTACATACATAAATATATATATACATATATATATATATATATATTATCAGAATGGACTAGATTTCCCAGAGATTTTCCCATGCCAAGTATAACTAACCCCCGTTCCAATCAACCAGTCGAAGGTCGCCACGTTAACCACATCCCACTGAAACCGGATTATTACAAAAAATATTAATGGGATTATAATGGGATAATCATCTTTATAATGGGATTATATCATAATAGTGGTTATAATACCTATAATACCTATACTATATAGATATCTGGTTGGTGGTTGACCTATCTGAAAAATATTGAAAAATGATGGACTTCGTCAGTTGGGATGATGATGACATTCCCAACTGAGTGGAAAATAAAATTCATGTTCCAAACCACCAACCAGAAATGCTTATCCCTCACTACTTGTTTTTAATTTTTATTAGCCGTGCACATGTTGTGTGTTATGTCCATGTGTCCATGTGTCTGTTCAGTTGTTTCCGGACCGTTGAGTTTCTGTTTGTTTCCTTTGTTGCTTGCACGTTCTTGCAATTGTTGCATGTTGTTTGCATTTGCATTTGTTCGCATTATTTTGCATGTTATTTCATTTTGGCTCATTCCGCCTCTCTTTTTATTTCTTGTGCCTAAACTCAGCTGATGACCCCTTGGATCAAAACCTGGATTTTTGCTCAATGAATTTTCAAAAAAATGATCCATGATTGCCATGATCACAACCTGACGACCTGGACTGATGACTGCAGGTCCTCAAGTTCATATTCTCAGGCAGATGCGACGGAGGCAGCCGCGATACAGCCCATTCAAAACTCTTGATGTATTGGTTCAGCCAGCTCCTCTCTTGATCCAGCTTGATTTCCTGATTTGCAGAAGTCATTTTGTTTTTTTTTCAAATCATGTTCAGTATTCATCTATGATCAACACCTTATGAAACAAACTGTGACCCTCAAAGTCAGCCAATGATCAACATAAATACAATATCTGTATCATTCTATGTCTACTTGTAATATCTATATCATATCCTTAAACTAAAAATAAAACAAATAGAAACAAGTACTACACTTATGGGGTAATTCACGGCATTTTCATGGCTACGAACGGGACATAACCGTCATATGTCAGCAGAGAAAAATCGTCGCCAGGACTCTCGAACCCAGCCATCCACATCTACCACACCCACGTAGAACCACAAACAGGTCAGGACATGGAGCATCAAAGCACCTGGGAAAAGTGGAGAAGATCCAGAAAAAAAGCGACAGTTTTTTGCACCATCCAAAATGATCCATTCTTGGTGATTTTTGGTTGGAAAATGTCATGGGAATATTTCATGGAACATCACCTATGACTGGGGGTGCAGAGCCATTGGACCTTCCCATACGGAATAGGGGTCCCTGTACTGAGCCATTTGAGCGATAACTAGTGATAGTACGGAGATATAACTGATGTAAATTGATGTAATAGGATATTCATAGAAGGATCATGGGGATATGCCATGGAATATCAGAGTACTGAGCCAGAAAAACTTGAGACATCGAAATTACACCGTTTTCAAATCTGATTGATAGGTAGGGGGTAGGTTGATTGATATGTCCTATGGGTTTGAGAATCCACAATAACATCCAATAACCACAGGTAGTAGAAGTCCCTATAACCAATCGACAAAGGTACAGTACAAAATGTGGCCCCCATTCAGAAACAGGGTTGATAGGTCGAGCTGTTGCCCATTCAGTGTGAAAGGAACGTTATAGGGATACAAAATTGAATAGTAATGGGAATATCTCATGGGATACAACCAACCATTTCGGCCAATGAAATACTGTATGGGTTTGCCTGAAAATAGGGGGTCGAACACCATGCCATTCTATGGGATTGTTATAGGAACATTGACCATCACTCATGCTACAACAAGGGGTGCCCAAGATAGGCGTCTCCGCACAAGAAACGTTGGTTGATGGTGAGTTTTGTTTTACGGGCCATGCTCAGTGATTTTTTCTGTGAGTTCAAAGGAAAAGGAAGGCAGTAGTGAGCAAGATAAAGCTCTGGATGGTCTGAACTGCGCAAAATGAGAAGCTGACGGGCGAGGGGAAAAAATATGATCCATGTGTCGTGTCATCCTGACAGTTTAAAGCACATTAAAATACAATTTGCACCGTTTTTGGGCTGTATTTTGAGGTAAAGATGATGGCACCAGGAATGGTTTACGCGTCTCTCAGCTCTAAATCAGCTGGTCGACTGGTCGAGTGATGGTTTTAGAATGTTTTAGATGTTTTAGATGTTTTAGAAGAAAAACCTGCATATACCCTCCGATAATCAACCATGGCAATTGAAAATCCTCTATGAATGGTCCTGTTTTAATGGGAAAGTCACCTCATTGGAGATTTTCCTTTGCCATGTGTGATTACTGGAGGCTAATCATGTCCCATTTCCACGTAACCATCTGAACTGGCAACCCAACCGTTTCAAATACATGCAGTAGTTAAATAGTACCTGAATGTGTCTGAGAGATTCGAAACAGCTCGAGTGGTGTCTGTTTGTTTGCCTTTGGATTTCTGAACTCTTCGGAGTCAAAGAAAACGTCCCTGGCCCTGACCCTTTCTGATCGGCGATCCTATCCCGAAGTTTTGTCATGTTTTGTAAGCCATCGATTTTGCGCCGTTCACATACACCTATTATCATAATTCGATCATAGTTAAGAGCAGTGTACAAATTCCTTGATCATTGTATTGAATGGTTGGTTAGGAACAGGATTCCAATGCTGGACTATGATCATCCCCAGTATATTGGGTGGTACAACCACGAACCATCATTTATCACTTACACATCCCAATATTAATGCTTAAACCTATCATTGATGGGTTTCATCCCAGATTACCATGAACAAAACAGTGGGTCAAAATTTAAGCCGCCTCAGCCGCACTCACCTCAACATCCTCAACATCCTCAATATCCTCAACATCTTCAACATCCTCAACATCCTCAACATCCTCAACATCCTCACATTCTTGGGAAATACCAAGGAGCCGATCAAGAATATCCAGGTGAGATTCCAAAAAGCTCGGAATTCCCGACTGCGGAATCCTTGGATCAGTGAAGACCACAGATCTGCACTTCTTTTTTTTTGGCACGTACGTAAAAACCTCCCCCGATAAACATGGTCTACGTTCATCATATTGATCGAAGATTATAACATTGAACGGGAAGTCAACAAACTCAGACAAGATTAGTTGGGAAACAAACTGATTTTTACAACAAAAAAGGAACATATCATGCTATGAAACAGGAAGATCAATCATAAGTCACATATTTTTGTTCGCTTTGTCATGTGGGATTGTCCAAACAACCATCGGCTACTCATCATTTTAACATCATTGTCCCTATTCAACCGGCCATACTCAGTATCATTGTTCCATTATTTTCCCATCATTTATTTTTATTTTCCCTATAATTTTCCCATCATTATCCAAATTTCTTTGAACAAATCCCCATGTATTTTGCCAAGCATCTCAACCATTCTCTCACTCGCCCCGAGAGGCCAGTGATGTTATACCAATGAGGGACTTGCAGCAAGCGACCCAATTGAAGGCCTCGAAGTGGCCCACCGGAAGCAATGTTGAATACTGGTGAGCTTCACAACTACACTAAAAAACAATATAAATCGTATACGGTATAGATATAGATAGTACATACAAACTGTAAGTAAGTCTATATATATATAAACATATAATCATCTATATATATACATATATACACATATTGGCTGTATATATATATAGTGTCTAATGTGTATATATATACATTGTCTGTAAATATGTGTATATACATATATATATATATTGTCTGCATATATATATATATATGTATGTATATATGCATATATATATATATATATATGTCTATATATAGTATTGTCTATATATATATATATATACATATACAGTGTCTGTAAATACATATATATAGCCTGTATATCTATATATATAGTGTTTGTCTATATACATATATACATATTGACTGTATGTATATATTCTTAAAAAAAACACATACATATGTATATTATATATATATATATATATATATATATTTCTATATATATGTATACATAAATATATACGTATATATATAGTATATATATAGTATATATATATATAGTATATATATAGTGTATATAAATATATAGTATATATGTATATAGTGTATATAAATATATAGTATATATGTATATAGAATATATATATAGAGTATATAGTATATATATATATATTCATAAATGTGTATGTCACCAAAAGAAAGCATCAGAAACTCACCAACCCCCGCCGCCAGCGCCTCTCAAAACCACTTGTCCCGCATAAGGTTGGCCCGCAAAGAAAAGATCGATGACGGTGGGCGCTATGAGCAACACATCCTCGGTGTCAGGCAGCAGCCTACAGGATGGGGCCCCCAGTCGAGCTCGCGTTCAGTTGCCTTATGGTTGTGACTGAATGCTATGGTTTATTGTAGATATAACATATATAACTACGTATAGTTAATGGGGTTTTCAAACCCAATTATGACATATTATAACTGGGGGGCACCATCCTGTGGTTCATGGGGTTTGCCTCACCTGATAGGTATCTTAACCAACCAACATGGGGATTGAACCATAAGAAACACATGGATTTAGCCGCTATGAATAATGGATATTAATATTTGTACAAAACGAGTCAAACTGTGGATTTTTGCGGAACATGATGTTTTGACCCATGGATTCTACGGTTTCCCTTAGAAATTCAAACAAACGTGGGTGTAAACCACCATCCGTGTCTACTCATCCTGGATCGCATTTCAGTTTTTTCTTTGGCCCCTCAAATTGAAGTTGCAAGAAAATAAACGAAATGCAAGCAGTATTTACAAGGTGGGGCCCCCATAGATAGCCGACTGCGTTTATAAGTAAATTAACACCTCGATTTGCCCGTGCTGAAAACACTGTAAACGGTGCGTCATGTTGGCATTCCTGATCAACTCGGGTAGGGGACTCGTGCATAATCGCACAAGTCATCCTGCACCCTGACACCCTAAAACCTAAAACCTCAAAAGCGGCAAAACCCTAGATTGGAAAAAACAGAAGGTAAAACTATGATAAAACTGAAACCTAAACACCAAAAAAATGATGTTGGGCAAAATTTTGAGGGTTTATGGTAATGAAATAAAGATACTTAGTTTATGATGGCATTTGAAATTATATAATGAAAACCCACATTGATGCCTAAATCTGGTTTGTGGCGGTTTCAGTCACATGGGAACGGCTTCCCGACTAGCTACCTAGCATCACCATTGTTGGTGTAATGTCCATCCTTGAAAACACCAAACGTCAATCCCAACGTAAACGTCATCGCATTCGCATATCATACCGACTGTCTAGCTGCAACTGCATCTTCGAAAGTAGCCTCTGGTAAACTAACATAGCTATGGAAAATGGCCCATTTATAGATGGTTTACCTATTAAAAATGGTGATTTTCCATGGGATATCTCCAGTTGCATGGTATCCACTTGGCAATTTTTTGTCGACGCGTCCCCTTTTATAATTGGCCCAGCATCCACACATGTTTGCGCCCAAAAAAGGGACCGAAGTGTGGTCTTGGAGCGACTTGCCTGATGGAGGATCTCCCTGGCGATTTTTTTACCCTTGTTGAACCACAAAAAGCTCATTATATATTGGGAATATGCACAGATATGTGTATCTGTATATATAATTAAATGTATATATATATATATATATAATATATTATATAATATATATATATATACCTGCCTCTTCCAAAGTGGGCTTAATTTCTGCCTTTTGCCCAATAAATAGGTTTCTCACAAGAACGACCTTTTTGGGCAAACCAGAGTTTCTTCTGATATATTGCTGCCAAGCCCGTTTTTCAGCGGCGAAAATGCCCGACCAAACGGCGAAAATACCCGACCAAAAGGCGAAAATACCCGACCACGTGGGCTGACAATTTCTCACAACGGCATTTATTTTCAGGAACGGCGTTTTTCCGCAAGAACGGCGACAATTCTACTGTTTTTGAGCAACGGCAGAAATAAGCACCATATGGAAGATCCAGGTATATATATATATGATCCCGTATCCCGCCCACGAGACCCCCACTGTATGCTACGTATATTCTGTACTGTATTTCTACTACCTATCTTATATCTGTACTTTTTTTTGGCATATTTAATATATATATATATTTATTTATACATTATACAGTATATACCTACACATACCTATAGTATCTTTTACTATCTTGTGTCAATATAGCCCTCACACACCGGACCGCACCCACCCACAGGGAGTGGACGGAGGAGGAGGAGGGAGAGAGAGAATTCCCACTACATATACCCACTTATATACCTACTGTATATGTAATCATGATTAATATAATATAATGTCCTTAAAGTAAAACCACTTCCAAAGCATTGTCCCTTTTTTGTTTCTGTGTGGGACGACACATCTGGTGGGATCCATCTGTTGGAACATATTGCAAGTATCACCCATAAATGATATATATATATGATGTGTATATTTATAAAGTTATATGTGTATAAATATATATATATATATGTATGTGTATAATTATTAATATTAATGTAAAGTAACCAAATATATAGATATAACTATAAAACATATATTATACATACTATAATTTAATGTATATTCGATTATATTCACGGATATCTACTCATACTATGAGATACTATGTATGTTTTTGGCCAGTATCAAAAAAAAATAAAACACCGATTTGCATTGAGGTCGAACTTCAAAAGCATCAACTAGGTGAATTGAAGAAAATGGTGCTCAAGATTCTTGGACACGAGGCATGACCCGAAACCACAACTTTTTGTAGGGCATTGCTTTAGAGGTCTCACAATCTTCAATTATTATTTTTCTTGGGGCCGATAGTGCCTTGAGACCCCACCCGACGCGATGTTCGTAGCACCGAGACGCAATCCACCAGGAAATTGGAATGTTCGCAATCCAAAAGCAAGCAGCAAAGATTTCCACCATCCAAAAAGATGAATCTGTGCCAAAAATCATGAAAGGAACCTGAGGACTCAAGTGTCAAGTCGAATTCAGCAACTTCAAGACCCCCCAAAAAATAAGGTGATCTTCACAGCTGGAAACAGTTGGCTTGTTTCAATCGCTAGCAAAACAGAATGATTTTTGGACTTCATGTGTTCAGGTTCCATCTTGCGCAGGTCAATCGCCAATCCTCCGGATCTTGGGATCTTATGCAGTAACATGCAGTAACCGAAAAGATGAGGCCCCCCCAGTTATATGTTGGTTTGTAAACTCCATGAAGCATTTTTGTTTCCCCCATAAACATCATAAACCATTGTTAAGCACGTTATTTGTGTCAACTTGGCTATCGTTCGTGGGCATCACCCTGTATAGATGACCAGTTTTTGGCCACACCCAGGAGGCTAGCTTAAGGCACTGAACATACGTAGCAAACACAAATTGGTGCCATGGGTTTAACCAACAACTATAATGGGATTTAATCGACATGTAATGTGACTAAAATAGGTTTATAACATTGTAAAACTGTATAACTAACAATATGATGATATACATATTATAATCATAGCTAGTAAATTTGTTGAACATTGGATATCCAATAATATCAATTCCCTTCTTCTCTATAACCCCGGTTTCACTGCGCCAAGACACAAATGCGCAATCCCGAAAAATAAGACAGACAGCAATCACAGCCCATATTTGCCGGAAGCGATCCTGGGCTATTCAGATGGCACAATTTTCGAGGATCATCCAAGTTGGAAGATCAACTGCCACCAAATCTTGGAACCAACACTGACAAACGCATTTGGCCAGTGGCAAGATATTACGCTGGTTCCTACGATCTTCGCCATCCAAAAAAGTTTCACACAGGGCAGGATATGGGCACTGACGGACAGTATACACCCATGAGCCAACCTTAGGTACATGGCTCTGCATATCTCCACATCATCCATGAAGGAGGGTGTATGTGGCCTTTTGGCCTTGAGAGTCATTCCAAAATCTTCGGGCAATTTGTTTGGAGCAATCCTTCCCATGCCATTGTCGCTATCTTATGCTTCCCAAGTAGGGATGGACACGTTGTGGAATAGAAACCTTGACTATCAAACTACCACCCCAATGAATTAAAGCGCATAATTTCATCATATCATAAACGTGACTTTGAGGAGGCTTCGCTGATCTGGATATGCTCTTACAAACCCTGAACCATTTTTAAAAAAACACACATCCTATTGTTTTATTTGCACAAAATTACAGCTCCGAAATACAGATTTTTGCTTCAACATTCGCAAGGTAATTTCCAAGGTGCACAACCAAGTCATGGGTGATCTCACGCACTCTAGGTTGGTGCAATCGTCAAAATCTGAGATTTTGCTGCGCTTTAAGGTTCTTTAAGGACCCCGACCCCGATTCCAAAATTCCCTGGCTGCTGGCATTTAAAAAGTTATTAAAAAAAACACAACTGATGTCAGCACATATATATATACTATATATATATACGTATCATGGAGCGCCATGGCCGTTTACGCTTTCGTGAACTTGCGGATCGTCAAAGGAACATCTATGCGGGTGGTTGCGAAATCGGTTCAAAGTCCGAACGAAATATTTCTAAGATGTTCCAACCAGCACATCTACAATGTGCCGCCCCCAATCTTTTCTTTTTATCGACCCGTCTGGCTGTATGGAGGTGACTAAAATGGGGGACGCCTAAATCATCCATGTTAAAAGGATTTTCCATTATAAACCCTTCATTTTGTGGTATCTCCATTTATGGAAACCCCCATATATGTGCAATGATCAAGAGTTGGATTGGATACTCGATACCCATATTGAGTCTTTTTTGGGGATGGCAATCAATCATAATCAATCCATTATGAGGGATTTATATATATATATATATACTATAATGTAAGGATTTCCCCATTCTGCGATGGATGACCGCAAACCATATACCACATCCTGACCCAAACACATATGTATATACTAGTGATTATTATACCATGAAAAAAAAAACATCGTCTGCGCGGCCCAGATTCTATAGGATTTTCCAGGGCTTCCCTACCTTACCCCCAAAAAAACCAGGCATCGAAGCGAACCCATGGATTGGTTTCTCCTGCGGACTCAAAGGTATAGAAGGCCCGGGGACTCTTCACGAAGAAGGATCCGTTCAGTGTGTCCCATCCGTCTCGCAAGCCAAATCCTGAGGCTGCAAACGGGGAGCATCCAAATACCGCTACAAATCCCTGGAATAAGCTAAGATAGATGTGGACAACCCATGGTTTTCCGAGGAAAGAAGGAAAGAATGAACCCCTAGGCCCTAGGCTGTATCAGATTGAGGGGAGTATCATTTTAGTATCAAATGAAATCCCTATTTGGGCAGTATCCTATGCTAGTCAATAATGGATTCTATTCATCCAGGGTTGATCTTATTGATATTCAGGGATACCCTCTGAGAATGAAACGTGACAATGGAAAATCATGTAGTTTTCAGAGGGCTTTGGGAAAACCATCAGATTCAATGGTAGATGACCTAATCTGCTCATACCTTGCGGTCGAAACCACAAAAATTGAGGGAGACATACCTGAGTATCACTGCATGGAGCATTCTAGCAACAGTGTCTGGCGACTGCGGAGCTCTTTGAGTTGAACCCCATCAAATTCATTCAAATTCCCGATGTTCAACAGCTACAAGCCATCATACCAGCACCAAACATCTCTTTAAACAAACCTGCACAAACATGTGACTTCCCCTTTTTTGGGAACAGAAATAAAAGCCGAAGCACCCAAAAAATGATGGGGTGCTATGTTTGAAGATTCGCATTAATGCACACATTATTCAGCCCATCTGTGAAGCAAAATCTTGATCTAAGAACCAGGGAACCGATTAATCTAATGATGATTTCATTGTCACAATTCCCTAACATGGCCAGAAATTGGGATGTTTGCCATTGTCAAACAAACATATCTGGCATGGTGATATCTCTTGGTACATCTTCACAATATTCCTATTCCTCGTTGATTAATGTGATCCCCACCAATCTCCATTACTTAAAAATATCGAGCCAATTTAAAACCCCATGATATCCTAATCGTCCTAATCAGATCTCCTCTATATCCCAATGAAATCACCCCCAAATCCCATCAAATCCGAAGCAATCACCATTTACATCCATTTACATCCATTTACCATAATATTCTTCCACTCAACAAAGCCCAGTTCTACCTTGAAGTTCCTGAAGGCTACCCTCTGGTTATGTCAAAATAGCTATTGAAAATGGCCCAGTCGAAATAGTGGATTTTCCCATTAATAGCATGGTGGATCTTTCCATAGCAAACTGTTAGTTTACCAGAGGGTAAAACCTATTAAACCCCATTAAACGACCATAAATTCCCATGAAATCACCATTTTGTCATGGGAAATCACCATTTTGTCATAGTTATGTTAAATTACCAGAGGCTAACGTGGCCTTTCATCAACATCAACCAGCGCCGAATCCCCAAGGATTCGGCCAGTTCATCAAGCCACGTGGGGCTTCGCTGCACTCGGAGACCGACAGTGCCTTGCTGCCCTTGCTATTGCGCGTGCCGCTGCGCTGCGGCCGGCGAAGATCCTCCACGACCTGGCCATGGAGATATCCCAGCTGGATGGTTTATTTCATGGAAAATCCTAAAGTATGTTAACATGATCTAAACTGATTTAAAATGGATGATTTAGGGGTACCCCCATGGATTGCAAACCTGCACATGGGAATAGAGATATATGGGAAATATATGAGATAAATGTGGATATCATGGGATATTTATGGCATATTCATGGGCCAATAATCCCTTCCCCAACAGTCCAAAAAATAATGGTTTACATTTATATAAGCGGAGATGAGTTTATCTGGAAAAGGTGGTTTCAATGGGATTTTTTCATGGTGCCTTAATGGACTATAATGGGATATAGTGGGATAATAATCCCTTCCCTTTTTCATTTTGAACCCAAAAAATCATAGTGGATGCAGGGTACAATGGATGTAGGCTATAAAAACACCTTTTTAAGGGACCTTTTTATGTGGTGTGGAAAATATGCACAGGGGATGGGTTTTCAGGGAGAATTCAAGATGAAAGTTTTTTTTCAGATGGGATCCTCATCCGAAGTTATTTGGAATGCAGCTGGAATATTCCTTAAATTCATGGTGAAACCATGTGTCATGTTTAACCGGGATGGGATTCCTATGGTTTCACCATGAATTTTTGCAGCTTCCCATGGCTTCCCGGCTTTCAGGACTTGAAAACTTGGTCCCGTTGAAAAGGGCCTAGACAAAAAACGAAGAATCCTCCCATGTGGGGTAAACAATGTCATAAACCACCCATGACTGGGAAGGTTTTTTTCCACTACCTATAAATTTCTGGAGATTTGAGGGATAGTCCGTTAATTTCCAAACAAACCCATACTTAATGCTGCTACTCAGTAGAAACAAGTTGCAAACGTCACATCCAGAGGGGGGGGACACATCCAAATCCCTTTCCCTTCATCACTCAACGATGCTGTTCCTACCTTTGTAGTGATACAAGTTGGCAATCCCATATTCCAAAAAACTATACCCAACAAGGGACCCCAAATTAAATAATGTCAACTCCGGATTAATAAACCATGGTTTATTAATTGTGGGGGTACCCTCCAAATAGTCACAATATGATACATAAATGGTACCCCCCAATTCAACAGCCTAGGGGTTTATTGATCCAGGGTTGACAGTGTAGTAAAACCATGATTTCTGGGGTTATTCGGAATACTTTCGGATGGGACACCTCACAGCTCTGAGTAATTCACTGACCGGCTTGTGCCCGCCAGATATTAATGTTTCTTGGTTCATAATCCCTCGAACTACAACTGGTTGGGTTTCAACCCATCTGAAAAATATTAGTCAGTTGGGATTATTATTCCCAATATATGGAACAATAAAAAAATGTTCCAAACCACCAACCAGATAAGATCTATAAATCATAATCTTACTTGTATGACCCCTATGTCAGCAGGATCCATCATCCATAGTAGTATAGTTGCTTCACAGTCAAAGACTATAAGGACGGACTATAAGTTTATAAGTTGGTACAACCACCATGAAACCTACCAGCCCTAGTTATAAACCAGCTTGACTAAGCACCACCAGCACCTAAAATCAAGCCGTCAGACAACAAACATACTTTGCCCAGATCATTGTTAGATGGTCATTAACTGGCTGCAACGCTTCCACCAGCAACGCTTCCACCAGCAACAATATATATACATTCCGACCTCGCCATGGGAGGTGGTATTTTATTCAGAGTATCCAGATTGGGAAAGGCAAGGCATGGAAGGTGCCCCATATATAGTTGGCTAAGGTGGTAGATGTGAACTTTTCTAGTGGTTCTAACTATTTTTGGGCCTTATAAAGCAACAAAACATTTCACATCAACGTTACCTCATTTCTTCTTCACCACATCCCACCTGCAAACCGCCAGTACTGACGCGTCGTTTGGTGTCTAGACCATCGCGCGACACACGCGAAACACGCGAACCACCGCTGCGGTTGGATCTCTGAGACTTGAGAGACTTCTCAGTTTGAGACCTCTCCACCTGCAACGAAGATTTGAGGAAAAAAACCTGCGTTTGGGGGATGGATCAAAACCAAAAAAAATGAGGGGATTGACATCCATTTACGACAAATCTATACAAATCTAAGGGTTTACCAACTATTTTCAGGAAACAAGTAAAAAAATGTTTTTTTTGCCATGAACTCTTGGGAATTTCCCGTATTGTACTTTTTTGCGTTAAACCAATCCCAATTGAATTCGGATAATTTTGGAAAAACCAAAATACCCCAAAGGATACGTTTTATTTTTTACCATCAAATCATCCCATTGCGATAATTAACATTGCAGATATTTGGGGTTCATGATTTCTTCATGGTTTTGCATGTTGGATCGTTTCTAATTGCACCGCAAACCTAAAATGAAACCCGCCTGTAGAAAGGTCAACACAAAACATGTTTTCTGTATGACGTCATGTGAAAAATATATGCAAATTTTGTTTTCATATCAATGGCACATTCAAGGTGGTACCCATCGTCAGCTAATGTGGTTTTTAACTATAGCATGGGATAACTAGGGTTTGTGATATAACCATAGTTAGAGGGGGTTTAAAACCAACATTTAATCATGGGTATATGGCGCTCTACTTTGTATATCCATTCAAAAACAACAACATTTACCCGAAAAAAATCCAAGATTCTCTGAATGGTGACTGTGGTACGAGCCTACAATCTCTGAGCAATAAAGGATTTCTCCACATTTCTCCGCCACTCTACCATCCCAAGGTCTATAAAACGTGTATAAGTGTACATACATGATATATATATATAATTATATATATATATTATATAAAAGAAAAACAAGGAAGTTTGAAAGTCGAATTTCCGTGGCATGGATCCTTTGAATGTCACAGCAGAGGGATGTCACGGCGTCAAAGCAATGGGATGTCAAAGCAAAGGAATGTCACAGCAAAGGAATGTCAAAGTAAAGGGATGCCACAGCCAAGGAATGTCAAAGCAAAGAAATATCAAAGCAAAGGGGTGTCACAGCCAAGGGATGTCAAAGCAAACAGCTGTCACATGCTGTCACAGCAAATGGCTGTCAAAGTTTCAACTGTCACTTTTTGAGGGATGTCTGCACGAAAGCTTCGTTTTAACATCTTCCGCTTTCACTTTTTGAGGGATGTCTCGCACGAAAGCTTCGTTTTCACATCTTCCACTTTCAGTTTTTGAGGGATGTCTCACACGAAAGCTTCGTTTTCACATTCCACTTTCAGTTTTTGAGGGATATCTCGCATGAAAGCTTTGTTTTCGCACCTTCCACTTTCACTTTTTGAGGGATGTCTCGCACCAAAGCTTCGTTTTCACTCTTCCACTTTCAGAATTTGAGGGATGTCTTGCACGAAAGCGTCGTTTTCACATCTCTCACTTGCACTTTTTCAGGGAAGTCTCGCACGAAAGCTTCGCTTTTGGAGAGATAGCGGATGCACGAAGTGCTGTGTTTTGCAGGACAAAAGGTGTCCCGGAAGATGGATGGGAAAGGCCTTCGTTTTGCCGACGTTCTTGCGCGTAGTTCTATTGTGTTTTGCAACTCAGTCTTTGCAGATCGCACTGTAATGGCTGCATCAAGGTTGCTTGGTGCCACGGCTGCGTGCGTAATACTATGTGTTTTGCAGCTGGACATCGTAAGGCTTGCTGTGTGAAAAAGCTGTGTAAAGACTTGCTGTGTCTCTGTGTATCTCTGTGCGCGTGTATGTGTAAAAGCTGTGTAAAGGCTTCTCTGTGTAGAAGCTTCTGTGTGTAAAAGCTTTCTGTGTGTAAAAGCTTTTCTGTGTACAAACTTTTCTGTGTAGGAGCTTCTCTGTGTGAAGGCTTGCTGTGTTTCAAAGCTGTGTAGAGGCTTGCTGTGTGTAAAAGCTGTGCAAAAGCTTCTCTGTGTAGGAGATTCTCTGTGTGAAAGCTTGTGCTGTGTGTAAGAGCTTCTCTGCGTAAAGGCTTCTCTGTGTAAAAGCTTCTGAGTGTAAAAGCTCGCTGTGTGTAAATGCTTCGCTGTGTAAAGGCTTGTCCGTGTAAAAGCTTCTCTGTGTAAAAGCTTCTGTGTGTAAAAGCTTCTGTGTGTAAAAGTTTGCTGCGTGTAAAAGCTTCTCTGTAAAGGTTTCTGTGTCAAAGCTTGCTATGTGTAAAAGCTTCCCTGTGCACAAGCTTCTCTGTGGAAAAGCTTGCTGTGTGGAAAAGCTTCTCTGTGTCAAATCTTCTCTGTGGAAAGTGTAGGGGTCGCTTGCTTTGGCGCCGAGATCCGTTTTTTGGAGCAGGTCTTGGGCTAGAGAAGAGCTGAGATGATTTGAGAGTGCGCTGAGAAGAGCTGAGATGAGGTGAGACGAGCTGACAAGAGCTGAGATCAGCTCAGGAGATGTGAGAAGAACTTAGAAGATGTGAGAAAAGGAGAGAAGAGATGAGAAGACATAACATGAGCTGACATGAGCTGCGGAGAGCTGAGAAGAGTTGAGAAGAAGCTGTGAAAATCTGAGAAAAGCTGAGATAAGCTGAGATGAGATGAGAAGAGATGAGAAAGCTCAGGTGACATGAGAAGAGCTGAGAACAGGTGTGATCAGCTGAGAAGAGCTGAGAAAGGGAGAAAAGACATGAGATGGGATGAGAAGAGATGAGGTGAAAAAAGCTGAGAAGACATGAGATGAGATGAATTGAGATGAGGTGGGGTGACACAGACTGCGGTGACAGTGGGATGTAATAAGCAATTTCCAAGAGAACCTGCGATGCGATGAGATCAGATGAAATGAGAAAAGATTCAACATTCAAAAGACCTGGCATCAGATTGACAAGTCAAGAGCTTGTTGCTGTGAAGCGCAGGAGGCTTGTCTGTCACCTATAGGCACAGCCTTTGCTCCGCTCTATAAGCTATAAGCGTTTCAATATTGAAAC
>Ga0126342_10010958_pt1 | contig 16206 bp, 21 predicted proteins | sample Cyp1metagenome_FD_92528 | JGI IMG/M metagenome (GOLD analysis project Ga0126342, IMG submission 92528) | Coral microbial communities from Lord Howe Island, Old Settlement Bay, Australia - Cyphastrea 1 metagenome | ecosystem: Host-associated > Invertebrates > Cnidaria > Coral ... | reverse complement strand
CTCGCTACATGACTCAAGGCAAGCCTGGAAGCTAAGGACGATCCAAATGGGGGTCACGTGTCTGCCGAAAAAGGATCAAAGCTTCGCTTGTTTGTGCCTGTTGCGGTTCCCCCAGTTTTATAGAATCTCTTCATTTTTGGGGGTCCCTTCAAATGGATCACTTGTCCATCTTCCCAGCCCCATCGTTTCCCCGGATCGTATTTCTGAGGTTAAAATGGCAAAAAAAGACGATTGGAATTGATTCACCATAGTATTCCAATAACCATTAGTACTGTGAATTCCAATCACCATAGTACTGTGAATTCTTCAATCCTCTGAATCTGCTGATTGGACCATTGGACCATTGGACCGTTGGAACTGCTGCGGGATTTCACCAATCTGGTTGGTGATTTGGTGTTCCTGCAGCGTCCCCCAATAAAACTATCATAAAACTATAGTCAGTCCATTCAGAAGATGCTTGGTGTTTTTCTAGTTCCATCTTGGATCCCATGTCATTCATATGTCATTCTCCTTTTTTATCCTAAGCCATGCCCTTTCTTGTTACCTATCAAACCATCCATGTCCCAAGGAAGCAGCTGGAGTCGGCGAATCAGTTCCTCAGCAACGAAGCCGCCAATCAGGAGGATGCCATGCGCGAACACTCGCGGAAGATGAAGGCCGGGGCGGCCAGGGCGGTGGCGGCTGATGTCTACATCAACCCCTGGTTGGTTTATGGTAGTGACAGCCAGGAATTGCTGATTTTGTCGGAGTTCAGAGGTAGCTAATTGCGTGAATGCATCTATCTCTCTCTCTATATATATGCATATGAATATATATATATATATATAATTATATATATATTTACACATTTATATTTATATTTATATCATTGAAAGGTATATACGACTTTAGACCTCTTCAAACCGGTCCCGCCCAAGCCGCATCTCATCACGACTCTCTGTGGCCCCCTTTGTTCACCTTTCATTTTTCATCGCCAGGAGTTGAACGACAAGCGCGCAGCGGAGGAGGAACGGAAGCAGTTGGAGATGGAAGCGCGGCAGAAGTTGGAGAAACAGTTGGCCAAGGAAGAGCTACTTGGTCCCTGGGGGTCACAGATGTCACTGGGAGAATCTAGAGGTGCTGTGATATTGTTTTAATAGATGTTTCGAATTGCCAAAAAACGACAACACTTCAAGTAAAAGATAAAGATTTTCTCAGCTATAGTCATTGGACTAGATTGTTCTTGAATGCCGCTGGGACTTGTCCGCCGAGGTTTCATAAGCAGCAGTTGGAGATGAAGAACAAGCAGACACTCGTTTGCGCGCATGCGCATGTCTAGTGCATGTAGAAAGATAAGATCTTGCAAGCATGCACAGTTTGCCAGAGTGTAAAACACGCCACTTTGCATCCTGAGCAGCCTTTCTTGGCATATCTTCTGTATTGAATTGATTCAACATGACATACACACATATATCTGGATATATACATATATATATAATTATATATATATACACATGTACACACACATATATATAGTATATATACACCGGTGCACATGTCACATGTCATTAAAATGTGAATGATGCATGTCTACCTACAGTCTCGGGGATTCATAGTTTTTTCTAACCGGTTTTGATACATGTTTCACCGGTGATACATGTTGTTTCCCACATCGTCCCCGTCGCGTCCCAGGAAGCTGGAGTTGCAGCGGCAGAAGGAGGCCTACGAACGTCAGCTCCGTGAGGCCGAGCGCAAGCGCGAGATGGAGCGGGAGAAGGCCGAGAAGCGCGAGCAGGCGGGAGGTTCCAGGGTCGGAGACCGGGGGAGGTTCCAACCAGCAAAAGATCACCCATATGCTCCATGGTGCTGGTATATTTACCTACATGACTGGGAAATTTATAGAGTAAATGTTGGTATTCATATTCCAGCACCATGGAGCATATGGGTTGGGGCTTCTGAACGGTGAAGATATGTGAAGAATATGTGAGCATTGTTCTTTTTTGGTGGTCAAGTTTGAATTCACATGGGAAAAGTATGGAGAAGTGATGATATGATCTATGCATCGAGTGCGCCTTTGCGAGATGCCGCACCCAAAAGATTCATTTTTGTGCTCGGTTGCAGTGTACTAGCCTTACAGACGTTGCCGACGTCAGGAGTTTAAGGACCTCCAAGCCAGAAAGGATGAGATGAAAGCGCAGGCGCGGCATAGGCAGCAGGAGTTGGACATGACGGAAAAAAGACATACCATTCAATGAAGATGTCGAAGATGCGGTCAACATTTGTTGACTCTGCTGATACTTCAGATTTCCAATGATTTCTATTGTTGATGTTCTGGTTGGTGCTTTGGAACATGTTTTATGACTTTCCATTCAGTTGGGAATTTCATCATCCCAAGTGAGTTTCATATTTTTTAGAGGGGTTGGTTGAAACCACCAACCAGATGATTATTAACCATCATTAACCATATAATAACCATTAGTATGAACCATATATTTACAATATGTTCTTTTGCATTTTTTCCATCAGGGCTCTTCAAATAGCAATAGCAATGCCACTGGTGCCACTGGATGGCGCAGGACCAAAGACGAACAGATTTGATGGCACAAAAACAGGAGCAGTTCCAGGAGTCTTGGCTGCGCTGCCATGATCCATCCAAGGAATCCAAGCTATACTGGGCTTGGAGCTTCTGAGGTCCAAATTTCTTGAAAAAAATCCATGATTTTCCCATCTCAGAGAGTGTTTTAGTTTGTGTTTTAGTTGGTCATGGAACCCCCGATGATTTGAGATGGTTGTTTCGCCTCAATATGGCATAAGTAGCTAAGGACCTGCTCCGAGAACGAAAGGAAGCGCGAGACATGCGTTGCTTGGAACGGAATGGGGTTGGCTTGTGCAGATCCCCTGGCTGGATCCAGATTTGACAGTATCTTAGATTTTTTTGGGAATACGGAAAGAAATGGTAACTATACAATGTGAGGCCCCCGTTAGATATCTAAGTTGGTGAACATAACTCCAATAACTACGGTTTATGGTACGCAAATAATTAACTATAGTTACTGGGGCGAATCTAAACCAACTTATAACTGGGGGGCCTCACATTGTAGAGATTCAAATCGCACCTTTAGGTTGAAGATGGATCCAACCTGGAGAGAGAAACAATTGATGAAACTTGTGGAAACTTGATGAAGCTTAAGTGTTCTTACTAGAAGTTCTTACTATACTCTCCAATGACCATGATGAGCCAGATTCTTCGCATGTTGTTTCCACCAATTTATGGATCAGGAATATGGTCGTAACAGCGCTTTGTGCTGCTGTTCCAGCTATCAAAACACTCGGGAACTTGAGATAATGGCTATGGCCGGCTATGGCTATGTGAACATCCCAAGGTGTCTAATCCACTCTGTAGTCCGTGGCTTTAGTGTTGAATTCCTTATTAGTTGATTTAGTGGTGGTTTAAAGACATATTCAAGCCTAGAAACATGATGATGATGATGATGATGATGATCCCAACTGACTAATCAGACTAATCAGTTGCAGCGAGGTTGATTCTGTCAATTCTGTCCGTGTTTTTTTTTGATGTTCACAACTTGACCGACTGCGGCATGGCCAGCCCCAAGGTATCTACAACAGCATCTTGGCCAATCAGGACCTGTCGAAAAACCTGTCATGGCCAATGCCCAGAAATCACTGCACTGATTAATGTTTCACTGCTGTTTTGGAAAACCCCCATGGAATTCTGAATGGTTCAAGGTGGTGAGGTTTCTACGCAAGAATATACTTCAAACATCAGAAATCTCCTTCATTTTCTTGAGCGAACCTCATTTATTTCAGATTTCAAATCTGTTTTTTTCCCTGCCAAGGCTCCCGAGGTATCAGTAAATCATAGTAAATCACCTCCAGATGGGGCCTCATCCCCACCAGTCATAGAATTGGATGATGGGAAAATTTTAACCGGAAAGCCCGATCAATTTGATGGTCAAAACCATGGTTTCCTGTAGATTTTCCCTTAAACCAATCCAGTGAACCAGGAGTTGGAGCAGAAACGTCGCGACGACTTCGAGAAGAAACAGATGGACGACATGGTCCGTGAGGAGCGTCTGATGGCCGAGGCCGCGCGACGTGCCTCGGCTGCCTCGGCTCGATCCACGGACCTGGCGATGTTGTTCGAAAAGTTTTGATGCCGATGAAGAAAATGGTCGATGTTTTGGTACTAAATATCTAAATGTGAATCAAAAATATGCCTTTTGAACTTATGAAGTGGATATTTATTCAATGTGAAAATTGGTTTTAGAGTGTTAGTCAATGTTTCTGAGGATTAATCAACCACAAGGCCCCAGTTCATTGCAAGGGGGGGATACCTTCATAGTAAGTTCGCCCATGAAACCTGAGAGTCACAGTACATCCGCGATTTTGGGACGAGCTGTTACCGTTTCCACATTAGAGCTGAGCCAAGGAGCTAAGAATTATATTCAAGTTTCCCATAGTTTCCCAACCACATCGGTGTATGATGTGTTTCTGCAGATGTTTTCTCCGTGTTTTCTCCGTTTCTTTTGATCGAGAAGATTGAAAAGTGATCTATCGGGGACCTCAGAAAATCTGGTGAAATCCTTCCGGTTTTCAGATTTCACCCACATTTATTACCAGAGGGTTATTTTTTTTCGTGTTTTTTTCCTGTTTTGTTTTTTTTGTTTCCCAGCCTGGCTTTTGTGGCTTCGGTGGCTTTTGTGGCTTTACCATGCTTTACCTATCTATCTAATCTAACCTAATCAAACCTAATCTAATCTAATCTTATCTAATTTTATCTCATGTTATCGTGTTTTATCTTGTTTTATCTTGTTTTATCTAATCTATCAAATCTATCAAATCTATCCAAGCTGTATATATAATCTATCCAATCGATCTAATCTATCAAATCTATCTAATCTATCTAATCTATCTAATCTATCTAATCTATCTAATCTATCTAATCTATCAATCCATCAGACTATCAATCAGTCAATCAAACAATCAATCAATCTATCTATCAATCTATCTTTATACACACACCTTGTATCCCTACATGCACCTTAATCCAACCCTCAACAGACTTTACATCGACCATAAACCAACCCTAAATAACCATAAATAGCCCTAAATAACCCTAAATTACCCTAAACCAACCATAAACCAACCCAACATAACCTTCCCTAAATAAACCCTAAACCAACCCTAAATAAAATAACCCTAAACCAACCCTAACTAAACCCTAAACTAACCCTAATCAACCCTAAACCAACCCTAAACAAACCCGAAACCAACCCTAAATAACCCTAAATAAACCTTAAACAAACTTTAAATAAACCATAAACCCACCCCAAATAAACCCTAACCCAACCCTAAATAAACCCTAAACCAACCCTAAATAAACCCTAAACCAACCAACACTATGATAGCATCCAATGCCACTATTTAGACCCAACACGGTTGTGCCTCAACCTATATTCTACATGTTCACCAGGTGCATGTTGTGCATGGAAAAATCGATCGAAACCATGGAAAAATCAATTGAAACCATGGAAAACTCAATGAAAACTATGGAAAAAACAATGAAAACTTTAAGTAAATCAACGAACACCATGGAAAAACCGGCTAAAACCATGGAAAAATCGATGAACAGGGCAAATGGCACATTTTAGCTCCAAAATTCAGCAAAGTACTGGTTTTTGCTCCAAAATGTAGCAAATAGCAAGGAAAAGTGCCCCAGACTGAAAAAAAAAGAAAAAAAAGAAAAAACAAAAATCTGCACCCCACATTTTTTCACATGATCGCGCCCGCGCATCAGTCCATCACAGGATTCAGTATAAACATCTATAAATCTCTTGTCAAACCCTGGTCCCGCGGACGCTCAGGTTCTGAAGAAACGGCCAAGAAGCAGTTCCGCACGCTGATGAAGCGGCAGATGATCAAGGAGGCACGGTTGAGATTCCGCGAGATTTTTCGAAGTCGGAGGTGTCCGACGTATTCTGAATAGTTGGAGATCTACAACCTGCATTGCCCCTTTAGTTTGAACATGAGTGCATATTTATTTTTTGAATCATAATCGAATCAGGCACGCCCCGCGTTGTTTTTGTTATTTTTTTCTGATCTGATGGATGCAAATGGTGAATTCGATGGGTTGTTAGTTGATGAAAAAACCCTCTGGTAATTTGTTACAGTTAGCTATTGAAAAATTTACAGCATGGTGATTTTCCATAGTTTTTTGTATGTTTACCAGAGGGTACCCTCCATGTTGCGCGACATAGATATAGAAAACACGAGGCATTTCGACAAACCATGGGGTTTTCCATAACTGACTGGCAGGTTTGCTGGAGGATATAACCTATTACATTCATTACATTCATTACATTCATTACATTCCCACATAATCCCACGTATTCCTAAAATCATCAATGATATATCCTTGATATATACTGTATTATATATTATATTATATATATAATTATATATGAATAATTATTGTATATATATATATATTGTTACGTATTATTATATATAATTATGTATATATATATATATATATATGTATATTCCCACTATATCTCATTACATGTCCAATATATTTGCATTATGGTTGGTTATCAAAGGTTAATCCCTTTATATATCTTCCATAGGAAGCCATGCGACGAGCTGAAGAGCGACGGAGCGCCATCTTGGATCAGCAAGAGGCAGGGCATGGCGGAACTGGGACGGGGCATGACCTTGGCAGAAGATGTAGCATGATGTAGCCAAACACAGAAAGTATATACCCTCTGGTTATTTGGTTATTTAACATAGCTATGAGAAATGACCCATTTATAGATGATGTACCATGATGTACCTATTAAATATCAATAAATATCATATACCCTCTGGTTATGACTAACATAGCCATGGTATAGATGGCCCTAATCGAAATAGATGGTTTACCGAACTTCAAAATGGGTGGATCTTTCCATGGCGAACTGTTCAACAACCAGAGGGTATAAGGATGAAAATTGGGTGTTCTGCCATGGTGGCTTTGCCACCATGGCAGAAAACCCCCGTTTCCTTGGCGTCAATTCCACCAGATTTCGAGATGACCCACCAGCTACAGGAGACGGAATACCGACTCATGGAACATGAAGCCAAGAAGGTTGGCGGCTGTCGGGATCGGATGGAATGCCTTGGTCATTTGCGGTTTTCGGAAGAGGCTTTTTTTATGTTTATTTTCTTCGGCTCATGTTTTAAATGTAAATATCAATAAAATTCAAGAAATATCATATAATCCCAAAATGGCCATAGTCACTGCTAAAGGTTGATGTAATTCCAAAATGGCCATACAAAAAAGCGATATTAACATCTTTAGGACCAGAAAGTCGAGGATCACCAAGGCCTTGAGTTGTGCGGTGGTTTTTTCCAGGGCTCATGGGGTTTTCCACCACATTGGGAACACATTGGAAAAAAAGAGACATATTCCAAAGCCATTTATTGAGGGAGTCTATGTCAAGATTGTCAAGTCTTTTGGGGCACAAGTTTGAACAAATCTATAAACTTGTACGGGTGGGATGTGAACCCAAATGCTTACCATGGATTCAAAGTGTATATCAATATAGTAGAGGGTGAATGTGGTGTTCGAAAAGTATGGACAAGAAACTGAGTGTACAACTGCTGTATCTCTATGCTTCGCAACGCATTTTGAACCTGTCAACCTATGCTGATCTATGGTGGAAGCATCACTGGGATGAACCAAAACCCACTGAACTACGGCTGAACTACAGTAACTACTCACTATTCTTTTTGGCTATAGATGGTGTGGGGTAGTTTTTGTATGGCCTCAATTTGCTGCAGAATTATGCCATTTTTACCAAAGGTTTTGAGTCTCTCACCATGAACCATTTGAGCTCATATCAATCACCTAGCGCAGGAAAGATACCTTGATTTCAAGCGCGAGCTGGACGGTTGCTTGCCTGGAATTACAGTTTTGGGCAAGCGCCCCTCACCATGGGCACCATAAAAAAAGGATGGTTAAGACTGGGGGAACCATCAAAGAATATCAGAGATCATCAAATTTTGCTTTTGATCAGACTTCAGACTTTGGATTTACCCTCTGGTTATCAAACATGGCTATGAAACATCGTTTGCATATAGATGTATATAGATCATTTTTATGATTTAAGTGCGCATGTACTTCCCATTGCCGTGTTTAATCAATGGGAATTCCAGGATCCTAAAATGGAGGTACTGTACCATATAAGGCCATATTTTGTGGGGATATTCCCTTACATAGCCCCTTACATAGACCTTATTATAGATGGTAGGTACCTCCAATAAATCGGTTCCTGAAATGGCCATTGATTTAAGTACTGGAGGGCACTGCAGATGTTCCACATGATTGCACAGAAATCCCAGATTGGGCACCCTGTCGCCGTCCCTGGTGGATCCCACTTAGCAAGTCCTATCGGTCCCATCGTGGATGTGTGCCATACCTATAGTCTTCTTGGTTCAAACATGGCTGCAACTGGCGTACCCCTAGCGATTCATCATCATAAACATCTGTATCAAAGGGTTATCCAAATAAAAAACAGCCTATGGCCCTTTAAGTCCCTATGCGGAGAAACAATCACATGTTCACCCTATAGCATACACCCTGCATTGCATGCTGGATCCACCCGGATCCGCCGAGGCTTACGCTCCAAGAACAAGGAGATCAACGTGGAACGCCAGAGACGGCGCGAGGAGCACGAGCGCGAATCCATCGCGGACTCGGTCAAGAAGAAGGCGCTGGCTGACCGTGGCCCGGGGATGGAAATGATGGGGTATTTTTTCTGGGTGTATAAAATCACCAAATATGGGGTGGGGTAGATGCAATATGGGATGATAAAATTTGTATGAGAGGCATCAAAGAACGCTTGCAAGCCTAGATATGTACTATTTTTTAAAAAATAGTCAGGATTCATGATAGATCTTTGGATCTTGGAATGCCCTATTTTAGGACCAGATTGTGGCTGAACCTTAGGTGATAGATAGAGGTTCAACATTACCCCAGAGACGGTCAGATAACAAGTCCAGAGCCTCGAATGTCTCACACGTGATCATGGGTTTTGCTATGGTGTTGTTTTTTATTGTTTTGTATTTCTGAGATGTTAAATACTGTTAATTGTGTTTACTATTTCTTGTTTCTGTTTTAACGTTTGATCATATCCTATTATGTTTAATGTATTTTTGAAAATATCCCAATATCATTATCATGTTGCATAATTTTGGTGATCATATCATTAATATCCCATCATTTTCCATTTCTGTTCCATTGATTTTCCAGTATTTTCATGTATGTTTGGTGTATGTTTGATCATATCCCCATGACTTTCCATTTCTGTTCCATGACTTCCAGTATTTGTAAGGGATATTTTTGATCACATCCCTTTCATGATTACCCTCTGGTAAACGTTTACATAACTATGGAAAATCACCATGCTATGAAAATGGGTAGTCATCAACTATTTCGACTGGGCCATTTTCAATGGCATTTTTGTATGTTTACCAGAGGCTACATCCCATTAAAATTAACATTTTTGTTGGTTTTTTATCCCATTAAACCACCATTAAACCACCATTAAACCATCATTAAACCACCATTAAACCACCATTAAACCTCCATTTTCCTATGGTTTTGGTCAACCTCCTCCCCCCAACGTTTATTGCCCGCACGACGGCAGGACGAGAAGATCGATCAACTCAACGCCGAGCGGCAGAGGATGTGGGAGCTGCGCCGCGCCGCGCAAGCGGAGGCGCCCTGAAGGGATTTAAACTTGGTAAAATAATGGTTAAAATCATGGTTAAGTATATAATCTGGGTAAATTATAACGACCTCACTGCGACCTCACTGGAAATCATAGTTAGTAAGGGGAATCATCCCCAAATGGCCGCAAGATTCAGGTTAGTGAAATATTATAATTTACCCAGATATAATGGTTAAATACTGGTTAAATACTGGTTTTAGTTTTAATGGCTAGATAATGATCCAATAATGATTTTGTACGATTTTTCGATGGTGAAATACTGTTAAATAATGGTTAAACAACGGTTAAAATGGTTAAGTAATAGTGAACACTGGTGAATGATGATTATATGTGGGCAACCCAATAAGAAACCCGCCAAGACAGGTACCCAATAGGTTGGTACCCCTATTAGTATTATCAATTCTTACCCAAGAATCCAATAGGTAACTAGTAGCATTAACAGGTATTTTCATAGTAATTGGATGGGTACCAGTCCAAGTTACTATTTTGAAAAATGGCACCCTCTATCAATAAACTAGGAGAATGGGATATTAAGTTGGTGAATTTTGAACCTGACCAGTATGAAACATAATGATGGCAAAGAGTCTCGATTGGGAAGGATGAGTCTTGATTTGCTCACAATAATTGATGTTCAAGGATTGTTGTAATGATTAATGATTTGGGGCAGTGATGTTTTTTTTATTAATGTTGAGGTGATGCTTCTGAAGTTGAGATGAATCATGGCACTCACAAAGTGTAATTGAATGTGGATGTTAGGGAAAGGATTGCTACAGTACCCATACCCATGACATGATTCCTTAGATTTGTGTTTCACCAAGCAGTAATTTCAATTTATGGATGACTATGGTGATTTCTGGTAAAACGCGTGGTTCCCCAAATGATAGCTTGGTTGGCAAACATAACTCCACTCTGGTTCATGATTTATGGTTTATGGTATATATATATATATATATATTTGACTATAGTTGACTTATGGTTTAAATCCAAAAAATATATGCTGGATGATCAACTTTGAATCATAGTCATTATAGATGATATAAACTAATATTATAGATCACCCATAGTCACTCTAAATCACCCACTATGGTATCTTCACAGAATTGGATAGTGGGAAATTTTGCAGGAAACCCCGATCAATTTCATGGTAAAATCCATGGGTTCCTGTAGATTTTCCCACCAATCCATTGATATCTACGTTGGGTGGTGCCCCAGTTCGGAATCGCTAAGTTGGTGAACATAACTACAATTTCACTAGGATTTATGGTTTATTTATCACATGATATAACTATAGTATTCATGGGCTTTATAAACTTATAACTGGGGGGGCACCACCTTGCACCGTTAAAAACGGCGCTTCTATGGGTCCAACGGCCAGGCCTACAAGGCGCGCGAGGCGGTGAAGACGGAGATTCTGAGGCAGCGTATCGCCTCGGCCTTCGATTCCAAGAAGTTGGAGTCCAAGTCGCCTGGCGGAAAAGGCGGAGTTTAACGTGGGATGATGGTAGAGATTGATATGGCATAGTTATAATATGGCCTGATATATATATATATATATTTATATAAATTCTACATATATATGATGATATGATGTGTATATATTTATGATACTTGTATACATATATATATATATATATGTGATATATGATATGATATACGATATAAATAGAAAAATATGTATCTATATAGCTGTGTGTGTAATGTTATTGTAAGATATTGTAGATATTGTGGGTTATCAAACCATCCTGCACCAGTTGGGATGCCTGTTGGGATTCCTAGGAAACATTGGGATCAGAATGGGATTATACTTATACGGGGATGTTTACCATCTACCAATTGGTGCAGGATTTCGCAACAGGATCCACAAAATTCTACAATAATTTGGGCAAACCAGGACGACTTTGAGCCAAGGTTGCTGTTTCAATCAGGGCCGTTCGATTTCTTCCTCTACTATTTACTGATTCTAAAAGTAGGGACAGTAGGGTACGCGTGTGCCATAGGTTTTAACATGGCAAAGCCAGAAATACTCCAATCTGACCAGGAATGAGTGGTATAGGAGATTGATTATTGGTTTCGCCACATTACCCTCTGGTAATTTGTTACAGTTTGCTATTGAAAAATTGCCATAGAAATAGTGAATTTCCCCATGAAACATGGTGATTTTCCATAGTTTTTTGTATGTTTACCAGAGGGTAAGGCGTTTTTTGGGGTGTCCAATGTAGGTGGCTCCAATGCCACAGGATGCCAGTCTGATAAGTTGGTCGCTGAGGTTGGAAAACCTGATGAAGAGCGATGCTTGGCCGAGGTTTTCCATGGGTTTATCAACTCCAATAACTACCCTCTGGTAAACTAACATAACTATGGGAAATCACCATTTTCAATAGGTAAACCATCTATAAATGGGCCATTTTCCATGGCTATGTTGAATTCTAAATCATGTAAGAATCTACCCTCTGGTAATTTAACATTGCCATGGAAAATGACCATTTATAGTGGATTTACCCATTAATAGCATGGTGATTTTCCATAGCTATGTTAGTTCACCAGAGGGTATGGTTTTTGGCCATGCTATGCAATTCTAAGTATAGTTAATGAGGTTTATAATTTTTTCGCGACCCCAGTTTGTATCGATGTGGATTTGTGGGTGGTAAGTCCCCACGTTCCCGGTGCACAGGTGGAACGGTGGAACCCTGCGAAGAGTTGCCAGCATGGCGCTCCCTACTGCCCACCTTGCCCCAAAGGTGCCTCCTCAAAAGAATAATTATAGATTCTTATTTGACAGGGGTCAGGAATGCTTTCCAACAACTTCACAAGGCCTGATTGTTAAGGGTGTGGCCTTTGCGAGAGGTTGTGCCGGGCTTCAGGACAAGGAAACTCCTGAGTGATTGGTTTTAAGTCATAAAACCTGGATTTGAGATTACGTTGCGCATCTAATCTGGAAAACCTTTTGGGGGAAGTGGGATTCGCCCGGTTTCAACAGGTGCATTTTGCAGGGGATTAGCCATTCCACCTTAAGCCTTGCTGGTTTGTTGTGATTTCCCCGTTAAGTATCTTCAATTAATGACATATGATGATCGCAACTGACATTCATGTATTTGATAGGTTGAAGCCACCAACAACCCTCGGTTGTTTTTGCTTGAGGATGCTTGAGGTGCCCCATTCCACCCACTGAGGATGTGTTCAGCGCCAAAGTTATCACGTCCAGTCATTCGATGCCGGCCATTAGAGCTGCAAATTAGTAGTCGCACTGGGTCTCCGAATGGAGACACACTTTGCATCGCCTAAAGTCCGCATGATCTGCCAGACTTTTTGGACTTAGTGTTTTGATCTTCTGAGTAGACGGGTGTTACAAGGTATGGGTTAACATTGGCCGGTTTTGGGCCGCACATGGGAAATATAAATCATACAAGGGCTGTAATGCACGGCGAATTTCAAAACTTTTCGGAAGGGTATGTAAGGTGTCACTTTGTAGCTGTTAATTGTTAAAGATGGCGGCCAAGCATACGTAGGTCAAGTGCCTCTTGTGAAGTGGAATTGCTCCAGTTGTGTGGCAGAAATCCTTCAGAAGACAGTCTCGTCACATCTCGTCACAACACCATATGAACACCAAGGAATGTGAGAAAGATTGGTTGTTTTTAAATCCCAAACCAGGATTTGGTATGGATTTATAACTTACTTTGTTTGGGTGGATTCTTGGAATTTGGTCAAACATGGCCTTACTTTTTCATGTTGGTGATTTTTGTTTAGATCCATGATGGATTTCTTACTGATTCCTGGCAGACCATGTGGAGCTGCATGCTCGTTTCGTAGCCTCGTCTCTCGAGGTAGTTGTGCACCGCAATGGGAAGCCCCCAGGGAAGAGGTTTCGGTGAACACGTCGCGCAAATGGAACCCGGTGGAAACATTGCTATACTTATAGACAGTTCATGACAGTTCATAGATACTAAGATTTTGTTGTTGTTGTTGTTGTTGTTGTCTTTTTTTTAATAGCATGTTTCCAGAAGCCCTGGCACAAAAAAGCTACTTGTAGAATTTTAGAAGTATATAATTTATATAATATTGAAATGCATATGCTTTGTTGCAATCTTATGCTGGGTTGCAATATGAAAGTTTCTTCGTTTGAGATGTCAAGGTTCTTGATGTGACATGACACTGCTGGAGCTCCTCAAATAGGGACCCTACCCTCAGCGAGTTTGATTGAACATGTTGTATATCCTGAAGTATACCCTCATTTATGGCCATGTAAAAATGAACATTTATGAGTAATCAGTGGATTTATGGGCAGACTATTTTGACAGACAAACAGCTGTCAGGTATCCTTTTCCACCCCTGGGTGTTTTTCTTCTATGTTGAAACCGCCACTGAGAAATGGATGTGTTTGCCCCAAATCGAATGGTTGATCAATGATATCAATGTTGATCATCATGTTCCCATCATTTTCCCATATCATCAATGTTTTATCTAGATTGTTTGCCCACATTTTTCCATATTTTCCATTATTTTCCCATCTTTTCCCCGTTGAAGTTAGACTTGTCACGGGCTCTAGCGCCGTGACCGTCCCTGGTCGTCCCATGGCAGCCATGCAGAGCATGTGCTGCGAGACCTCTCGAGGATCCCATGACGGTGCCATTTCTGTGGTACTCAACTGTCTATAGCATACCTGTTCATAGTAAGTTCACCATAGAAAGTTCAATACTCAACTATACTCAACTGTCAAGGCTAGTAAGTTCATAGATACTCACCAGCTTGGATCACCAGCTTGGAGGTAACCTGTTCATCGATAATTATTTGATAGGGCTTGATGAATCGATGTTACTACGACCGGTTCATTTCGGGTGCGAATACAATGGCACCGCACGAAGAAAACACAAAACAACATGACATAAAAAGCATGCCAATTTTCTACGCGCATTTGTCTGAAAATAGGCTTTTCCATAAAATTTTGCCAAGATTTTCTCCAGCGTTGTCATCAAAACTAACATAACTATGGAAAATCACCATTTTTTTGGGGAAAACTCACTATTTCAATGGCCATTTTCAATAGCTATGGCCATTTAAATGTGTAAATCTTGGTGGATCCCAGGCACCTCGAAATATCTCGAAATCAGAAACTCCGAAAACGCCCTTTTGGCGCCCCGTTTCACCCGTTGGCCTAACGCGTCAGAAGATGGTGCGATAGACAGGGGAGCTTGATACTTTAGTGGAATATCAATCATTTGTAACCCATATGCTCCATGTATAGTATATTTATCTACATTTGGGCCATTTATAGGGTAAATGTTGGTAAATATGTGTAAATATTCAAGCACCATGGAGCATATGGGTAATAATTACCCTCTGGTTATTTAACGTAGCGAACTGGAAAATGGCCCATAGAAATAGATGACAAACATGATGATTTACCTCTTAAAAATGGTGATTTCCAGTTCGCTACGTTGAATAACCAGAGGCTATTGAAACACCATTTATAGAGGATTCTCAATTGCCAAATTTATGATCCCCGTTTTCAGACAGACCAACATGTTTTTCGAAATTGTCAGCAGATGTGGATGACAGTTGCCTGAATTGCAGAATCATTTTACTTCATAAGTACATGATTGCCATGGCGAAAAAGGACCTATCGACTTTAAGTGTAGCTGTCTGATCAGGGACAACTCATTGAATTTATGATGGCTAGTCAGCTGCAAGTCGAGCTGAAAATTCCATGGCCGGACATTGCCGGAAGAAACTCATCAAGTATGGGGATCATATAGATGATCATCCATCGCAATGATGAACTATTGGATTTTACAATAAAGGGTGTATATATATATAAATATATATATATATATAGATAGATATATTGCATATAATATAATATATATAATATAATATATATATAATATATACATGTAATATAATATATATATACCGTTTACCAAATTTTATACCATCCGGTCATTGAACCAAAGCCATGGTAATTAGTTGTTATTCCGTTTACCCTCCTGTAACATGGCATGAAAAAATCACCTGCCATAGAGAGTGGAATGTTCAATATTTTTTCCGTTACCCAGATGCTCCATGGTGCTTGAATATTTACCTACATTTACCATATTTACCCCAAAAATGGCCCAGTCAGGTAAATATTCCATACATGGAGCATCTGAGCGATTGTTCTAGATTGTTCTATGGTTTCCCATATTTTATAGGAGATTTCCATAGATTTCCCAGCCACGGTTATTTGACAAAGCCAAGGCCCGTGGCCCCGCCACCTCCTGCAACGGCTCCGCAGGCGGGGTGAACTGACCCATAACTTATAAGCATTAATCATGTTATTGGTGGTTTAAAAAGGTGGTTTAATGGTGGTTCAAAAAGGTGGTTTAATGGTGGTTCAAAAAGGTGGTTTAATGGTGGTTCAAAAAGGTGGTTTAATGGTGGTTCAAAAAGGTGGTTTAAT
>Ga0126342_10010957_pt1 | contig 16206 bp, 13 predicted proteins | sample Cyp1metagenome_FD_92528 | JGI IMG/M metagenome (GOLD analysis project Ga0126342, IMG submission 92528) | Coral microbial communities from Lord Howe Island, Old Settlement Bay, Australia - Cyphastrea 1 metagenome | ecosystem: Host-associated > Invertebrates > Cnidaria > Coral ... | reverse complement strand
ATTTGGAATATTAGAAATATTTGAAATATTTGGAATATTTGAAATATTTGAAATATTTGGAATATTTGAAAATATTTGTAATATTTGGAATATTTGAAATATTTGGAATATTTGAAATATTTGGAAATATTTGAAATATTTGAAATATTTGGAATATTTGAAATATTTGAAATATTTGAAATATTTGAAATATTTGAAATATTTGAAATATTTGGGATATTTGACATATTTGAAATATATATTTGGAATATGTGATACTTCTGACATTTTGTTTTTTTTTAGCGTTTCAATCCTTTCAAAACTTCTGTTCAGCTAAAGTTCTTGAACTATATAAGTGAAGGAAGGTTTTTTAAAGAATAAAATGCAAGTAGATCACAGGGCCGCCTGTTGCCATATATATATATAATATGTATAGATAATATATAGATATAATATATATATAAGATATATATATACATATGTGTATATATAGATAGATAGATATATCTATATCTATATCCAGACACTGAATCCAAGCAAAAAGGACAAGCAGGGTGGCACCTCTAAGGCGTTCAGAGGGAGGCAGCCCACCGCTGTACCTGGCCGTTGCTCGGCGTTGGTCAACTGGGAAGATCCCACTCCGGGAAGCGGGAAAATCTGCAGGAAATAGCTGATCAATTTGGAGGTAAAACCATAGTAAAATCAGAGTTTCCATAGTAAAATCATAGTAAAATCATAGTAAAATCATAGTAAAATCAGAGTTTCCATTTTTTTTTTGCCTCTATAGTGTTTCGATTTTTTCCATGAAGTGGCGATGTTACTTTCCATCAAACCATTCATTTTTTTTGCCTCTATAGTTTGAAAGTCAAATCGCCATGGGTGTTTGATGGAGTTGTCCCTTTCAAGCCTGGCTAAGCCTCGTCGCCGAGGCCGGGAAATCCAACCACGGACATCTCGAGGGTGCGGCAGGCAAACCAGGGCTGCCAGGGCCGTGGAATTTGTTTTTGGAGTGGCAGTGATGGAGAACTAGCACTTATGGATGGGGTGATGCTGCTTTGTTGGGGATATATTGGGATATGATGGGATATGATGGGACATGACAAAGAAGATGTTTGGTCTGGAAAAAAATGCCACACAAGTATGCAACAAAACTAGAAACACCGCGATGAAACAAGGCTACAATGGCATCTTTCTATTTTAAATGAACCCAGTTGGAAGTGGTACGGGGGCATCCTGGTGCGCTCCCCGGCGAGTTGAATTCTTGGAGAAAAAGGGACGCCCACAGTTTGGTTATTGGGTCAGTCCTTGTGGAAGGCCCAGCGCTTGGCATTTTGCTTCACAGGGGACTGCATAACCTCGACAGACCCGCCAGGCTTTGCTGGCTTGATGAAGGTTGCTGAGCTGAGGGGATGAGTTTTGCCAGGGCTTGGCACGACAAACATCTGTGGATAGGCCACAAGTTTTTGTGGCCCAAGATGTTGACAGGGGAAGACCAGGCACCACCAACCTTAGGGTTTGCAGAACATATTTGTTAACCAGCAAACAAATCACTCTGTTTCTCGTGGGATGTCCAGAGATCTCCGTTTCGAAAGTGGACAACCGGCAAACTGAGCTTTTCAGTTCTTTCCAAGAGCACAGACAAAGGTTTCCGATTCCAATCTCCGTTTTGAAAAGAAATATGAAATCTTCAGGTAGTTAGTCCTTGGGCTTGCTCTGGTAGATAGGCTGCTGATGGGTTGGATTTTGATCGTTGCCGCCAAGGTTGCAGCATGCTTACAACGACATGAAGTACCACCGAACATTCACTTTCAGGACACCTTTGCAAGCTGCGCTTGTCCCTTACGTGTCAAAAAGATGAAGGTGACTGTGGAATCCGCACTTCAAACCACCTCCCCCTTCCCAGCAGTTGATTTAGTTTCAACCTCCGAAAACATAGGCCTTGCCCCTAGCTGAGTTGCTTCATTCTGCGAAAGGAACTGAACCCACACATCAACTTGACCTCTTCGCGGCTGGAAATGCCGCTGGAGGTTCGTGAACTCAAGTCAGATCAGGCGCGGAACTGGGGATCACTGTGCTGAATTACCATCGGCGTTAAGATGTTACAGGGCTTGACTCTCGACAAAAAAAACATAGTTCTAAGGACAAAAAAAAATCACCCACCAGATAGATGGAGGCTGGAGGTGGTATGAGTCAACTCTCCGTGCAATATCAGTGAGGTTCCTTTTTCTGTTTAAGGACCAGCATCAGCTCTTCCCATGGGCATGTTGTGGAAGGTTATCACCTCGAGTGAAGTGAAAGATGTTTTGTTGCACAGCTGCAAGGCCCCAGCAATGGGCGTGTCTTCCTTTGGTTTTGGCGGCACCAATACCCACGCGTGCGGGGACCAATCTTGGCGTCCAAAATGACAGGATTGGGATATTGCACCTTATAAATTGATTGGCTGGTCGGTTTGTTGGTTGATTGGTTGATTGGTTGATTGGTTGATTGATTGTTTGATTAGTTAATTGCTTGATGGAGGGATACTCCCCATCGAAGAACTGGTACCAAGACCGAACAGCATCTCGTTTTTTTTTTGTTTTTTCCGGATCGTTTCCAGTCAGCTGAGGCTGCTGATGTCCTCACGCCAACCAACGCAGGTGCCTTCCGAGCGTTTTGAGCGCATCAGATCCAAGTGGCTTCTGCCAAAGTTGTGTAACCTCGTATGATCCAACTTGGCAATATGAACAACCACCATGTTCAATAGGCCAAAATCATATGAAAAACAATGAACAACCACCATTTTCAATAGGCCAAAATATGCCAAAACCATCTATATATTTCTTTTTCCCCGGCCATGTTTGATAGAAACTGTTCCACACATCCACCTGAACCGATTCAAGTCTCGTGTTTTTTTGGCAGGCGGCCGAGCCGGAGTGGCCTTCCAAAGTGGCCTTCTTGTTCACAGGTAGGGGGCTGGTTGAAGGATGACATTGGTTGGGCATTGAATCATGCTTGATTTTTGGAAGTCCCGGGATCTTGGAGGTGTCAACATTGAACTCTCCCTGGTGGTGTCATCATTTTTGAGAACGGATTTTCATGGTTCCCTGATTTCTTCGGTGAACACACTTTTTCCGGTGTGGTCCAAGAAGACCCGTGGCTTCACGAGCTGCCAAGGTCAAGGCAGTCAATTGCCTGAGATGGGAGTGAAACTCTACAAATGCGATGTGCCTTGGCAGGGTGCGGATGAAATCGGAGCGGCTCCCATAATTTGGCCCCCCAAACAATTGGGCGAGGACAAAAGATGCAGATCTGCATCAGGTAGATTCTTCTTGGGTTCAGGGAATCACCCCCAAAGTACCAAACCCTCTGGTAAACCTACAAAAAGCTATTGCAAATGGCCATAGAAATAGTGGATTTACCCATTAAAAATGGGTGGATCTTTCCATAGCAAACTGTTAGTTTACTAGAGGGAAACCTTTCAGGCTGGTGAATTGCAATTCATCCAGATGGATGCCCTGATACCTTGCAGTACGCCTGAAACCACAAGTCAACAGTTGACCATACCTTACCCTTTTAATTTTGGAATTGGTGGCTATACCCTATTTCAAACAGACCCTTCAAGACCTTCCAAATTTTCTTCTGTTTTCATCCCAGAATCCCAGCATTGGATGCAGGATCTCATATTGGCAAAAACCATGGTCCAATGGTTACCCTCTGGTAAACTAACGTAACTATGGAAAATCACAATTTTTAATGGGAAAATCCACTATAAATGGCAATGTTCAATAGCTATGTTAGTTTACCAGAGGGTAAATAAACCCCATTTATGAAGATTAAACCATGGTTGGTGTCCTGTAGATTTTCCCCAACCAACCCCAGAATTCCTCGCTCTGCCTGAGGAGAATTTCAAAGCGGCCCTAGATCGCTGCGCACAGATTCTGGAGGGTCATCCCTTGTTAGAGCCCACTGGGGACGGGGCCCGGGGTAGGGCCAGGGCCGGGTTCGAGATGCTTGGGATGGTTGGGAAGTTGGCCCAAACCCTAAATGATCTTGGGATTTCATTTAGACTTTGAGGTTTGTTTGGTAACATCCCGGAATTTTTACAGATTCACCTTCTACTTCTTGGGGGAGAAAGATTCATTCGGCATCAAAGTTTGATCTTCCGGACACCAAGGGTTTTTGGTCCTCCGCAGGTCAGCTGGACACAGTGACACCACAGGACCTGAGGGATATCCTCTTTGCCAACGGACCGGAAGCAGCCTTGCGCTACGACCAGTGGGGGCTCTGAGGATTCTGAAGGGGCGCATGAGATGCAGAAAAGGGTGGCCACAACCAATCTAATGTTAGTAAAGCAATAGTAAACCATCACCAAAAACCAACCATAAATGGGTGGTATAAACCATCCTCAAATGGTAGGGTCTATGCTATTTCTGGCGATTTACTAATCGAAGCGTCTCAGAAGAAGGACAGCATTTGCACTGCCGGACCACTTGACCTTCACCCAGAAACCTCACCAGTCTAGAAGGCCAAGGGTATAGACAAGTAAACTTTCTATCTGTTTGTGGGGTCCTATGAATAAATCCAGATCATGGGGTCGAATGATTCCCCGTTTTTGGACACACCCAAATCACAAAAAAGATGATGATACTGATACCCATATGGCCCATACGCTTGTCAATTATAGTGTCAAATATGGGGATCATATATCATATATATCAAATATGGGCACACAGCAACCCCTATAATCTATATCTTTATATATATATATATATTATAGTAGGATTATCCGCATTTCGTCCCCATCCAATGGTGATCCCGCAACCGATTGGCACCCAGGTCCACATCTCTGTCGCAGCTGGCCATCTTTGCTGTGGAGTATGCGCTCTCGGAGACCTGGAAAGCGCGTGGCTTGAAGCCCTTTGCCCTGTTGGGCCACAGTGTGCCTTGGAGCTATTGACGAGTTATCATAGGAAGATTGCTGGGGATTAGTCTGGAGATATAGCAACCCGCAAAAAGATAGAGTCAAGTATGGTTGTAATGATTCTTACTTTTCTATCTTTGTGGGTGTTACTACAATCATTTTGTATCATGAATTTAACGGGGTTATGGGCTTTGGGAAGAACGTGGGATTCACCCGATGCCATAAACACCCAAATTTGTAGCTAGGGTTACAGTATAGTACCATTTTTGGTGATATCGGGGATGGTTTCTGGCATTGGGTTTACCACACTACTACAGTTTTTCCATAGGCTTTGGGTCCCCGTTCTGAGTTTCAGCCTGGATCGGTCACCAGGTGGGTGAGTACACAGCCGCTGTGGTTGCGGGCACCATGTCCTTGGAGGATGGCTTGCGCTTGGTGGCCAGGCAGGTTGGCTGCTGGTTGGCTACCAGCCATGGAAAATTGACCATTTGTAGATGATCTACCTGGCTTAAGAAGCGGGTGATTTTCCCTGAAACTACCAGAGGGCATCTCCTCCAATCCTTGTTGGTTAAATATGGGGGTTTCTGATAATTGGGGACCCAAGACCATTGGTTTCCATATAAAGAATGGCAAACGTTGGGTGATTTTGGGGTCCACCATTGAAAGAATCCTTGATATCGAGACGATTGCTGGTTTGAGGTTCCTAGATCTTTCCTGTTTTCAGGCGCGGCGAACTCATCGACCAGAAGTGCGACATAGGCGCCACTGGGAGAGGAGAGCCACTGCTGCAATGGTTCTTGGGGACCTTGGTGAGTTTGGAGAATCATTGTGTATATATATATATACATACACATACATATTCTCTCTCCATGGCAAAACCAACAATTTCTCCGACTTCTTCATCGGAAAAAAAAGCCGCAACCAAATCATGCATAATGTTTGTCAGTTAAGAAACACAACAAATCGGTTGTTCGAAAGGAAATAAGAAGTATAGCGAAAGCTATCCAAATCTTCTTCCCCAAGATTTAGATTTTGATACATTTTGTAGCTTTACCTTAGTTCATCTGAAAATAAGGAGCCCCAAAATCTAGTGCTCATCATTTTCTCGTCATGTCGGGGTACATGTTCTCAATTTTGAGACATAAAAAATAGTCATCCCAAAGTATAAAAATATGGTCATCCCGCTAACCAAAGTTATTCCATGTCATATCCCCATTATATCCCCACTGATGGTTGGTTTTTGTAGCCACACACCATTTCTTTCCCCCAGATCCTCCAGGTGTCGGTGCCATGGCCTCCATCTTCGCATCGCAAGAGCTAGTGCAGAAGGCGGGTCGCCGGGCGCCAGGGAGCTCTGTTCATGGTTCATGGCTACCCTCTGGTAAACTCACATAACTATTGAAAATGGCCCATACAAATAGTTGATTTACCTATTGACAATGGTGATTTTCCGTAGTTATGTTAGTTTACCAGAGGGTATAAGACCAGCCATTTTAAGGGGATGGTTTCTGGATTTTATGGGGATAGAATGACTGACATACCATGATATCATATTTACATGAGTTGGGGCTGTGAAATGAGGGAGGGACCGGCAAGTGTTGTGGAATTTTTGACTGGGAAAAATCCTGATCGAGTCTTCGTCCCTGTCACGACTGCAAGGACGATCACTCTGTCCTACAGTCTTCGTCCTTATCACGAGATCAAACATCGAATTTGGGGATAGATGCAGCACAGAAAAACAGTTGTTTTTGCCTTTAAGGTATCTTTAAACACTCTTATGGAAGCCAGCAATCAGGGACATGTAACAACAGCAGAAATGGGGAACACTGGCAATAAAGCATGGGGATGCAGCCGACAATACTGGCCAAGCATTTCTTGGTGCTTTGTGCTTGGCTTCATGAAGTCTGATCCGGGTGTCACTCCAATTCCAGACAATTACCCTCAGGTAATCTGATACACATATCATCTATAGCTACGGAAAATGGCCCTTTGGTAGATGATTTACCCTTAAGAATTGTGGTTTTCCATAGCCATGTTGGATTCTCGGAGGGCATCAACAGTTGTTGGGTAAAACAACCCCACTTGGCAACTTGGCCACTTGCTCGCAGGTGGTTGATGAGGTGCAGAAGGAGCGCACGGTGTCGAGTCAGGATTTTCAAAGAGTGTAGGCAATTTACCATGGCTGACTGCCTACAATGAGTGGCTGCCTACAATGAGTGTCTGCCATTACCAGGATTTTCAAAAATCGTGGCTCTCTCAATTTCTGCCTCTCAAATTTGGAATCTGCTCTTCCAAGAAGTAAACTAGTGACCAGATCACCAATAGTTTAGACCTTGGGCTATTCCTCCACCAATCCGGGTCCCCAAACGCATCACCATGGGCAGATAGTCAGATAGTCGATGGCACTGCATGGCCCTAATCGAAATAGATGGTTTACCGAACTGAAAAATGGGTGGATCTTTCCATGGCTATGTTAGTCATAACCAGATGGTATATATATATATTAATATATATAATATATATATATATATATATATTAATATCATCTAATTAGATGATGAAGTCATGCTGACCACCTGGTCATTCTAAGCATTGAACCATTCATTTCGGGGGGTCGAAACAGGGGTTGACAGTTTTCACTGCGACTTGCAGGGCCTGAAGGATCAGAGTGTGGTCATCGCTGTGGGGAGACCCAGTGACAGTTTCACAGGTGTTTTAAGCCCAAATCCGTATGCATATATAGACACATATAATAGCACATTAATGGTCAGTGTATATATATATAATAGCACATAAATTAATGGTCGTTTTAAGCCCATATATATATATAATATCACATTAATGGTCATTATATCAGACTATATCCCTCTCCATTATATTCTCATCCCGCTCCATTTTACAGCCATATTATCACCAAATCATTCCATTCCAATTCTGGTTGGTTTTACACCCCCCAATTTTTGCATATGATCCCAGCATTAGATCCTTATCATCACCAATGCCTGGGGCTAAATTTAATGTATAAACTGATCACTTTTGTGACTAACCCATCCAATCGTTGTATATTCCTATTGTAAATTTCCATTATGAATACACATCTCGGGATATACAAACTCAACATTTTCCCATTAAACACCTCCATTACACCCACATTGTGCCGCACTTATAATAAGTTGATTTGTAACCCCATCTATGTATAGTCAGAACTAAGCATAAGCCCCACTTATTAGAGCCATCCATGATCCCATCCAAGGCCATCAATGGCCCAGCTCAGACCGTGGTCTCGGGTCACAAGGCTGCCGTGAAGCCGGGATGCCCGTCGTTGAAGCATCTGATTGACGACACATGGCGCCATTGATGGATCATAGCGATAGTGGATTGATGTCTTTTTTAGTGCTCAATATCACACCATGGCAGAATCATAGCGAATAAGTTGTAATTATAGTTATGTTGTTATGTTAATTGATGTTGAAACATTTCAATTTTCGTGAAGCATTTCCATGCTCAATCAAAATTGGTGTTGCAAACCTCTTTCCCAGATAAATAGATTTTGTATGATTCAGTCATAGTTGCATTTGATAATCTCGAGGTGCAGCATTTTGCTCGCTGGCCTAGTGGTACCTGGGGCAATACACTTTCGCAAACTTTAGCTATCCTGTGAATGGAGGGGATTGTATTGGTATCCATATTGCCTGTTAAATGGGGAGCTAAGGAACTGCTGAGAATTTCCCAACCACATGATATGCTGTATTAGTAATATCTCATGTAATATCTCATGTAATATCTCATGTAATATCTCATGTAATATCTCATGTAATATATATATATATATATATAAAGTTTGCTTTTTCCTTTACTTTTGCTACACTCCTGGCATGTTTTTGTTTCATGGAAACCGCAGCAAAGCAGCACCCCTGAGGCTGGTTTGCGACAAGGTGGGTGCTCAAAGCAAAGTGTGACTTGGCAGTCCATTGGCACAGGGATTGACCCGCCACACGGCCATATTCCTCCAGTGTTCGTTGTGCACTGTGCACTGCAAGTGCTGAATTTCTTGAATATTGTGGAGGCAGACCCCATTGGAATTCGGTCAACAAAAACAGTTGGCCGCATTCCCATTGAATTGACCGAAATTGTGGTTCCCATTGAAGGCTCAACCATTGAATTGTGGTTCACATTCCCAAAGTTTTGCGAAGTTCACCAGGGCCGCCTTGCGAAGGTTGAGCATTCCACACGCCATGCACTCGCCCCTGATGGCTCCTATCCTTCCTGAACTACGCAAAGCAGCAGAGACGTGCGAGTTGCTTGAACAGATTCTTTGCGAGGATTGCAAGAGAAACTTCTGAATGCCATATGCCAACAGTTAAATTGGAGATTGTCACAGTCTTTTCCATGAACAGGAATAGTCATGAAATTCGTGGTGGTTGGGTCACGTTTGGATACTCCGCTCACATCTCTGGGGTCTACACATCGACTGAAAATTGTGCAGCCAAATCTTAGGCCCCGTCCACAGGCTTTTTGTTACCACCATTTTGTGCTCCCTGAGCTCCAAATTGGAGGCTTAAGCCTCCCAGAAGTGAGCCGCACTTCATCTCCAGTTTGTTGGGCAAGGAGGTCTCCAAGGACCGGGCTGGGAGGAGGTTGGACCTCAGATGACTTTTTTTGTTTTTGCTGCGAGATTTTTTAACTCCTTGCGGGTGGTGAAAGTCCAAAGATGGCAGAGCATGGCTAAGTGAACATTATTTGACAATAGACAGTTCTATATTTGGGAATTTACTGAAGATATTGGTTCCGCAAATCGACATTGCTCGGGTGTCTTTGTGCATCTCGAACTTTGGGACACTAGCTGCTGAATCTGTCAACAGGAACTCTGCGATCCAGGCTACTGGTTGGGTCAGAGCCCCAGTACCAATTGAACCGGCTGCGAGTCTCTAACTTTGGAACCTGCAACATGCAACAGTTCTATTGGAACCACACTTATACCACCATCCGAGACACCCTCCCACCATTCCTTTGGAAATCCATGGAAATCCAGGATTAGGATTCCGCTTGGATTCTGGGCTGAACCAAGGCCACGATGAAGCCAAGCCCATGCTCTTCCTTCAAGGTCAGCTGGGTGTCAAGTCATTGAATACCAAAAACATGAACCAAACGTGGCTATGTGGGCCAGAAATTCTCAAACTTTGACCCTATTTATGTTTATATTTATGTTTATATTATAATTATATTATAACTATATATATATATTATATTTATATATTATATATATACACATACATTTGGGATTCTCAAGATATCGGAGATCATCTCGTGTTTGGAAGGAGAGCACATCCTTTTGAAGACGTGTTGAGGGGCCAAATCCATGGCTTCCTGCGACCAGATTGCCCCGGGGCAATCCGCACCAGGCATGGCACAACTCCGACAGCTTGGATGTGATGCCTTTGTGGAGATTGGGCCACAGCCTATTTTGGTGAAGCGCCTTGGTTGGCCGATCTGGGACCCCAGCTTTTTTTATGGCTGTTCAATTGGGAAAATGGTGATAAACCAGTGGATGGTAGCCAGGTAGCCTATTTGTAGACAAACCCATTCACCTGGAATGTGTGGATCAAAACAAAGACACTCACAAAATGATGCTCGAATGAGGCAGATGAACATCGCAAGGTTTTTGATGCCCAAATCATAAAATCTGAATCATGGGGACTCCTGGTGATGCACATGGCTGCAGACCGCTGACCAGCTAAGGATGGGCCGACGCTGTGTGGCTGATGAGGTGAGTGGGGCTGTTCCAAAGTGTTGGGGGCTGCCACAGGCAGCTGGGTGCGCTGGGGTGGTACCCAATTTTGAGATGGAACCCCAAATTGAATGAAGTCAAGATCTGTCAATGCGAGAAAGCTTCGATTAGCGTTTTTGCTACGTTCACATCCTTCACACTTGAGCTGTGACTTTGCACTGGCAGGCGAAGGAGCTCCAGTGGCTGGCAAGCTTGCAACCAGGGCGTGCCTTGGCTCGTTGAAGTCCATGATCAGAATTGATTGTATTTGTATGTATGATTGGTGGGTCCCAAAATATCATGAACAAAAATCCCTCCTCCAAACCTAAGACATTTTCCAAATTTCCAGATGTGGTTGCCGCAGTTGCGCCCGTGCGCAGGTGATGAGGTGGAGAGCATCTTGATCTGCTCGCGTGCACTGGGCGTCGCCTTCTCCCAACCTTCGGAGTTGGTGTCCCCGGTGTCACTGCCGTGGCGAAAACCTCTGCTGCATCCTTTGTTGCTTGGTCGCGATAGCAAACGTGAGAATGTTTATTGCGGTTCTTTTGGACACTGGAAGTTGTCAGCCAGACACAGCCAGACCCATTTTTGCTGCAGTGCACCCTTAATGTTTGCTGGTCTGCCATCATTTGTTCCCAATTTTTGTTTGTTTTCCAGCCATTTTTGGTGGGTCTCCATCATTTTCCGGCATCCCGTGAAACAAAACCCAGCTGGTCCTCGGAATTTCAGGCTGGGCCGAGAGATCTCGGAGAATTTGTTCGAGGCTTCAGAGGCGGTGACCGACTTGGAAGGTCAACAGCCTCCTGGCAGAAAGTCACTCTTGTTTTGAAGGGAAGTTGAGGCTTTGGTATTGGTCGGTCGATATGTGTTGAATTGATTTGAAATGGACTTCAGGCAGGGTGAGGTTCTGAAAACAATTCGCTCCCAAGTCGGAACGGCAGTGGCATGGCCGTTCCGCAGCAATCACAATGAGGGTGGCAGCTGGCTGATCAACCTGAGGATGCAACTTTTCAAACAACATCAAGTCTTCGATCGTGTCGTGCTGCCGGGTGCCAGCCATCTGTTGCTGGCCACGGCAGCGCATCTTCGACTCAATGAGAACGCGTCCGCATTGGAGCTGACGGATACGATCTTTGAGTGCCGTGGAGCATGGCGGGGACTGGGGAAGTCGATGGTGGTTTGGGTGGGTTTTACAGGGTCTTACAAAATATGAACAAATCAAAGGTCGCCGGAACATGCAGGAACACGTCCCGGCGCTGGCCCGATAGCGCTGACACAGACATATTGAACAAGAGTGGATGGTTCACTGCTCACCTTGACCAAATGTTTGAGAATGTTTGGGTTCTTTGCGCACGATTTCTAGTCGCTATATGTCGCTATTACCCATTCTTGTACGCGTTGAAATTGGGCATCTCCCAAAATGGATGGTCAAGGCTGTCAAATGCCGACCCGTACCAATTTGGATGATCAAACCCATGCTTTCCCCAAATCCAGCTAGACTCCACTTTTGTATGATGATACAGGCGGGCTCCACATCAAGTTTCCGTAAATTTCCCACCGTTTCCCAATAGATTTCGCTTCAATTTCCACTACATTTCCCTTCAATCCCAACTTACAATGCATCCAGTTTTCCCATACCATTTTCCAGAAAGATTCCCATCCCATTTTTCAACCCACCTCCATCATCCAAGGTTGCCCTTCGTCATCGAGGCACCTCTCAAGGTGCAATGCTACGCCAGCGCGGAGCGCACGGAAGTCCTAAGCCGCGCCGTGGACGACGACAGCAGTGCCACGGTGCACGCGCGCGTCGGTGGGGTGCGCCCTGTGGTGCCGGAGAGGGCGGATGAGGAGCGACTTCAGAGGTGGCGATGCTTGGAAGTCAAGGCCCTGGAAAATCCCATCTGATGTGGACAACTAAGATTTACTCATTGATTGCGGGTTCAACAAACCAAAGTTGCAGATTGATTCAGGAGACATATATCAACTGGAAAGAGCATCAACAAGAATTCAGGTTATACAATCATATAACCCAAAGAACATGGGGATATAATTAATTAAGACAATATTTTCATGATAGGGTAGTTTTCAACATCCTTTGAGAGATGGGCAATTTTCCATTCCCAGGTTGAACTACTACTGGAGCGTACTTGGAAGATTGGGAGTGTTTTCTTGACTGGCACTGGGAATAGAAGATTTGGTTTGTATGTTCCTGAACAGAATCAGCTGCAATGACGCAGCCTGCACAGCTGTCAACTTGGCCAGGATTTGATAGGACTCATCATTCTATGCTCACCAAGGACAACTCTGTGCCGAGGGCAAGACCTTGGAAGATCTCCAAGAGCTTTACAAAAGCTTCCAGGCCAGAGTTGGTGCCGTGGAGCATTTTTTTTGTCGCTGATTCTGGAAACTTTAAAACCCACTTGAACACATTTCCACATGGGTCACATGGGGTGCCCCCATTGTTAGCAACCCATGCCGTCCACAGCCAGGACCGGGGGCTGAGCTATGGCGAATCTTTCCAGACCTTGACCAGCGAGACCGTCTTCAGCGACCAGGGGGCCTTGGCCAAGTTGTGCAACCCTTGCGTCAGCACCTGGGAGAGACTTGGAGAGCAGGGAAATGGGTCAAAATTAGTAAATTAGGCACCGCAAAAATGGCTGGTTACTATTACAAAATGGGTATGTCTGAAAATAGGGTATACCCCCAATTATAGCCATTTAGTAGGGATAATGATCATTAACCATTGGGTGTAGGGGTACACTATTTTCAGACAAACCCAAATACAAAAAAAACAAACCCTAAAGATAGCAAACATATGCAAACATCTAAGGTCTCCAGAGCACCCAGGTGACAACTGAATTTGATGATGAAATGGGCATCAAGCGTACCAGCCTGAAACCACCCTGGCAACAAAAATGTGGGCATTTTTCTTCAGGATATGACAGGCCAAATTGGGAAAATGGCCAGTGTTTTTTTCGGGAGGAAACCACCATGGATTGCGATGTTTCCAAGGATCAGGTCGATGTGAGGGTACTAACCCGTGGCTTTCGCGGCTTTCACTGACTTTCAGGATCATCAAAAAAATCAAAATACAGCTGACTTCAATTGTTTTTTTTGTTCATTTGTGACTCGAAGTGACTTGTTGTCGAATCTACCACTGTATCAAAAAAGCAGTTGACATGGACTTTTTGGAGGTCTCCTAAATTGGGGGCACCCCAAAATCATCCAAAATTGGTTAAAGTTATTATTATCAATGGGGAAACCAATAATGGTTTGGAGTAGCCATGTTTTAGGAAAGCCCCCATTTGGTTGTTCTTCTCTTCAAAAGGCTCTCATCCTTTGGGCTTTGGCCTTGAGGAAATCCCTTCAGCTTTTGCATCCAGCAGTCCTGGATGGTGCACTGCAACTGCTGGTCGAGTGTGCCTCCCGAGGAGCCAACGGCACGACCTTCCTGTGACTTGGTCGTCATTGGTTCAGTACCAGAGACAGCAGATGAGCCATTAGAGATACCCTTGTTGGTTATTTTAGAGGGTTCTGCTGTTATACTACCTGGTTGATTGGGGAGAATGGATCTGACGTTTTGGGTGATACTCCCCCCCAAAAAAGTAGGAAAGCACCGGGCTTTTGCATCCATAATTCTTGGGATACCCAAGTCTTGGAAAAGACATTTGGGTATGTTGTTGGACACCCCAAAAGACTGCTTCAATATAAAGATGGCCAGTCAATTCGTGGATCCCTTCGTCCTGATCTGTGCCCGAGGCCATTTGTGGATGATAAGACCACTTGGCACATCCCAGTCTAGTGGCTAATTTGAAATTATCGATACTGTGGATGGGCCAGGCATGGGCCAGTGAAATCCACCAGTTGATAGATGGTAAACATCCCATTATGTTTTTTTTTTAACCATCCTGTTCTATGGGTTCCACCTTGAATATCTCGCACTGCAGGCCCTTCGCCGTGCGCCGGGCGGTGATCGCGGCGCAGTGCCCTGTGGGCGAACTCTGGGCTGGCGTCATGGTTCAGGTGCGTCGGATGTCACCACTGCATGGAGGTAGTGGGAAAATTCTCTAACTACCGGGATTTTCCGGCAAGCCATGTCAAACCACTGCATCAAGAGTGGAGGTTTGGATATTTTAAGCACTACAAATGATGGTCAAGATAGGAGGAACCGTTATTTTGATATTTTGATGGCCATTGTCATTCTGGTGAGTTTAGCTTGTACCCAAGGGTTCAGACAGGTATGGGTGAAAATAGTGGGGCATACCGGGCATACCCAACTAAAACAAAGCATGGAAAGCTCTGCCAAGTTTGACCTCCATTCTCAGATGGAAATCTGCAAAACTCACATGGAGGTTTCCGAAAATGGGGGTACTCTCTAAATCATCAATTTTAATGGGATTATCCACTATAAATATTGGGCTAGCACCATTTATGGAACCCCCCACATGAGCAAGAGATGCAGATGATTTGACCCATGGACTCACGATGATTTGGGTGGACTTCAGGTGGTGCCTGGTGATGGAATTGCCTAATTTGTGCTTCCGCCTTTACACATGGTTTACAGCTCCACTTTTGGTCAGATACAAAGCAGTTCCCAAAGTGCACCCCAAACCTAAAACAAGCAGATGATTATAGACGATTTTTTGCATGCCACATGGTATAAGATTACATGAGACTCTGCATCAACACGAGCTCTGCCTATATGTTGATGCCACCCTTCTGCAGGAGCGCTCAGATACCTCTCTGGTTGCTGATGTGGAGGCGAGAGATGCAGATGATGCCAGGACAATTTTTGATTCCACATTCATGTTCTCGGTTCCGAGCATGTTTTTTTTTTTTTTTAATTCTTAAATTCAGGATACTGTATTTCAAGTCAATCCGGAGTTTTTCCAACTGTCACACCCATCCCTGCTGGGAGAACTTCCCCTATTCTGCAAGAAGTTACAACCTGCTTGGCTCAGGTCTAGTTGAGACCATATCAGAATCATCACAATTTCATGACTGCTAAACACATTTTCAAGTACTCCCAAATTTGATGATCTACTCTTGTTTTACCATGTTTTACCCACATGGCCATACTTGCCCCAGTAATATAAATCTACTTTATCATATCACCCAGAAATCCCAATCAAATGATTGGTTTAACCAGTTCGGTCCAACTTGGCTTCGCTTATTTTCGAAGCCACCCCTGAGTCCCGACGCAAAAAATCATCGCCTCATGTTTATTGCTTTGATCTCAATGATATGCCCCTGTAGTAAGCCCCAAAAAGATAGAAACGTGTTGACAGGATGGTACATATGACATTTCCCTTATAATTTTGAGGTTTCCAACTTTTCTATTTGATAGTATCTATGACTGGGGGTTGCTGTTTATATCATATCCTCACCGGATCCTCCACGGAAAATTCCAGATTTATAGATGATTTTCAATCTAACATTTATCTCCATTTATAGGAATGTTCCCGCTGTTAGATTCGCAGAGGGTATCCTTATTGTACAGTTGGATATTAGTTGGTTGAAAAATCCTATTATATGATATTATACGTATAACTATAGTTAT
>Ga0126342_10010956_pt1 | contig 16208 bp, 19 predicted proteins | sample Cyp1metagenome_FD_92528 | JGI IMG/M metagenome (GOLD analysis project Ga0126342, IMG submission 92528) | Coral microbial communities from Lord Howe Island, Old Settlement Bay, Australia - Cyphastrea 1 metagenome | ecosystem: Host-associated > Invertebrates > Cnidaria > Coral ... | reverse complement strand
TTCCAAGGGTTTCAGGGTTTCAGGGTTCCAGGATCCCAGCAGGGTGCCAGGTGTGCAGGGTTGCAGGGTTCCAAGGTTCCAGGGTTCCAAGGTAGCAGGGTTCCAGAATCCTTGAGGGTTCCAAGGTCCAAGGTTCCAAGGTTTCAGAATTCCACGGTCGCAGGGTTCCAAGGTTCCAGGGTTCCAGGGTTCCAGGCTTCCAGGGTTCGGGGTTCCAAGGGTTCCAAGGGTTCCAGGGTTCCATTCCGGATTTTGAAGGCTGCAAGTCCCCGCGAGCCAGCCCCAGCCCTAGAGATTGAAACCCAACAGGCCCTGCTGTTGGGAATTTAATCATCCATGCCATGGTCTATCAGTTGTCCCATGTTACAAATCATCAAAAAATCTATAAATCACCGAAAAAAATCGTCCATTCCATAGTGTATCATCAGCGAAGTCATCCTCAGCCCAGTCGCAATGCGAAGATAGACGCCTTCCAAAGGGCCATCCCCAAAGGCAGAGGTGCGGTTCAGGAACGCCTGCGGGGAAAATGCCTAGAATTTACCGGGGAAAAAACATGGAAAACTCAGATGGAAATATATGGAAATAGCATATGTATGCATATGATGCTTTTATTAGAATCCTGGAAATCAAAACACAAAAAACGATCTTTTAGGGGACTGCTGTGGTAGTAATTGGTTCTATTCATTTGGGGCAAGGGACCTCAAATGAATCGACCCAGTACTCAGCCACAGTTTCGTTTGGGGGGATGTTCAATATTAGGGGAAGGGGTTTTAACAAAATGCCATAGATAGGATTTGTACTATCTGAACTGTGTGTACCCATAAGAAACCATGGAAAAAACCATAAAGAGGGTGGAAGTTCACAGCCAGTCCAATTTTCCGATGTTTTCTCATTCAAACAATCATCTACACGTTGCTCCAGCCATATTTCCAAATGGATACGGATACGCATCAAGATCGAAACAAACGTCCCTAACAAAAAAACAGATTTTCCAGTGGCTTCGTGATTTCCCAGGGAGTTCCGGTTGTCTCAACAGGCCTCCAATTCTTGGCGATTGGCAAATTTCCTCTCGGCCAGTTGAGGCACCACCTGGGTCGCAGGGTTTCGACAGCGACAATTTCCGTTGATCAAAGGTGGATCTGTGGAACAAACCCATGGGTTTTTAGTGTTTTTAATGGTGTTTAATGGCAACGAACATTGGGGAATGTGTGGTAATGTTGGATATTTGGGTTTTTTACCATCCACATTTGGGAACAAAATGTTGTTTAATGGTGCTCAATGTAAGGTTTACAGTGGGGTATAATATAGCTAACAATCTCAGCATGGCCCAATTATGATAATTATCCCAATTACCTGTAGTACCGCACGAGTCGGTGGCGGAAGTTTCAAAAATAGGAAACCTATAGGAGAGGCTTGGTTGTTGTGAGGCATGGATGGCAGAGCGAGTCCACTAATGGACCGAAAGGTGGTTGGAGTGTCGGGTTATCTATCTGTTTATCTCTCCCTCTCCCTCTCCCTCTCCCTCTCCCTCTCTACCCACTCCTCTGCAAGGACAATCCGATAATGGCCAGTGTGCCCCCCTGGGTGATGGAAAACTTCGCATGGCCGTCGTACAACGCAATGTCATAGGAACCTCAATGTTGATGCGTCGCCAGCTGACAGTTCTAAAAATTGGGGTTCTTGAACATTCCCCGAGGTCCAAGTACGCATGGCTGACATGACACTGTAACACCCTCGGGCACCCTTCCCAGATATGGATTCGGCGTGTGAGTCCGCCAACTCCCTAGAAACGACAACCTGATGCTTGTGTTTTTTGGGGAAATTGATATGTGCGCCACAGCAACACCCCATACTTGAACAATTGCATGAATCATAACCTGAACGGCCATTGCCACTGTCTGCACGACTAGGCCATACCAAACCAAGCCGCTTGCGCCCTCCTCTTCCGATCCGGCGTCTCTCACCCTGACGACTCGCTTGCACCGATTGCCAGACGATATCTCGCCCACTTCCAGCACAACCACTTGCACATTGGCCATCTCAGAATCAAGATCTGCTGGCAACGCAGGCACTGTCGGCAAAACGTCAAAGGACGCCAAGGGATAGCGCTCATCATTCTCCAAGACACGAATGCTTGACCTCAATAACGGCCCGCATATTAACGCCCCCGCAATGAAGAACAGCCCCAACCAGCTCTCATAAAAACAGGTTAACCAGCAATTTAGGAAAGGATCATGATGCATGACTCGGCATGGTTAGCTCTGCTGGGTCTTGAGACTGTCATTGAGGCAATTGGCTCAGATTAAGTGCAAGCAAGGCTTAACCTTGGATCTTACCCGTGGGGTCCATGTCATAAACATTGCAAGGACAAAATCAAAAATAGCTCGATCTGGGGCTGGAATGGAACAATTTTTGGGCGCCATTCTAACCACAATATTACCCATCTTCGGCTATACCTTATTCACTGCAGTTGCAGCATGTTCTTTGTGAGCACCTGTTGAAGTGATCATGACCCCGCAGGCAAACAAGTTACTCATTGCCACGCTTGCGCTTCCCCGCCACAGGAAGGTTGCATGCCAACTGCCTGTCCCCGAGGTTCAACCCAAAATGTTCCTCTGGCAATTGACCCGATGGCTTCTTCCACTCACGAAGTTCGCCACGGACGATCAGGACGACGTCATCCAACTTCAACTGGATGCTTGGCACTGTGTTGAACTTGACAACAACGCAGACCGGAGCTTGCGTGCTCTCGTCATTCAGGCGATCTGCCAAAATCAGCCTCAGCTACAGTAAGCCAAAGCCCGCAGAGGCAGATGTCCAAGCTTTAGCACAAACCATACTCCTTAAACTATTCAACACCACCGAGAAACTTGCAAAAGGGATAACGTTCTTGCGTACCAAAAAGCGCATGGATACGTCCACGCACTGTCACTGGCCGCAACGGCATAGGCCCACTCATGATCGTCGTGATCGACTCTTCCACGACCTCTGGACCCGTTGCCGCCGCAGCAGCCTTTGCCTTTGGAGAACTAGCCACCCGAAAGCGAGCACCAGCCGTGCTACACTGTAGAGAATCGCAACGCACTGCCAGGGGAAGAGCTACTTTAGCCAAACACACTGAGTCAACCACTGCGCACTGTCAATGCAAACCTGACGACTTTCATGCTATGGACATTACCAGCACAAGATGTCAAATACATGATGGGCTGTTGATCACTAGCCGAGCAATGATTCACCAAGGAAATGGATAAGGCTCAATGAGCTCGTGGCAGATCGTGGCAGATGGTTAACGATGGTGAATCATGATGACTCATGGTAAGTGATGGATCATTTGATACCTAATATGATTGTTCATGATGCCTCATGTGAAAGTTCATTTCCTCGTCACTGATGGCAAAAATGACAGGACCGACTATTCCAAAATATTATTGGTGAATACATGAGGAACAGCTAATGAGTCCACGATGCTTCATCCGCTTGTTTGTAACCTGGGCATGCTAAAACTTGTATGATTACCCAAAAAATGGCTTGTCAAAAACCTACATACACATCCGAAACCCCAAAGGGCAACTGCAGCAGGGGCAATGTGCCTATCATCAAGAATTTTGATCCCGTTTTCTAGATTGAAAATGGCGATGAAAGCACTCCAACGTCAATCCCAACGGAAGACCTCATCCGTTGGGATTCATCCCCACCTGCTTTACGTCCCTTTCAAACTAGTTCCCACTATGTTTTGCGCTCCTTTGGCACCCTTCCCCCCGCGCCTCCACAGCTCTGCATCCACCTCTCGTCCCTTCCCCAGTATGGCTTTGCTCCTCGAGTGGGCCAACAAATGGTCCGGGAAGGTCACCCTGTAAAAAAAGAGGAAAACCATTCTGAAAAACATTCTGAAACCCATGAAATCCAAAATCGCCATGGAGTACTGAGCCCATGATGTCATTGCAAGCATTTTGTATCTTCCATTTGGTCCAATGTCCCCCGTTCGAACCTTCAATTGTGGTTGGTCACGCGGCATGTCTGTTGGTGAGATTCCCATCTTGCTTAGTGATTATATCACATGATATCCCCAGTATTCACCCAATATATCAGTGTATATATAATGAACTAATAAATATATATATATGTATAATCAGTAGATCCCAGATGATTTACTGCAGTATATCACTCTATCACCTTGGTCAAGGGCACATCAATCCGCATCCTAGGCCGCTGCACATCTTCTACTTGCAGTGCTCACTCGATGGCCTGTGTGCCAGCACCAGGCCGTCGATGGAGACGGGGGTCTAACCAGCATATGGGGCTTTAAGTGACAAAAAGAGGTGTTGACCCAGCAGCAATGAGGATCACCTAGCAGAACTAGACCACAGACATTGGGGGCATACTGCAAAAGCAGCAGAAATGGGGATTGAACTAGTGGAAAGACGGTTTTATGAACAGAAATGGGATTATATATAGACCCAAATGTGTTAGGTTGAAACGTGACTTTAACGGATGACTATTCTCGATGAAATGCACCATTTGAACGGGTAAATCATCAGAAGTCATCCATAGCTGGGCCATATATACCAGAGCTATGTTGGATAAGAATTACTAATCCTGGGGATATTTAGGATGGAATATCTTTATGATGACATGCGTCGACACATCGCCCACATCGCCTCCAAAGAACTCCTACAACACCGCAACGTGAGCCCAAACTAGCCTCCAGACAGACACAACAGGCACAAAATATACATATCTATATATATATATATATCAAAAGAGGCGTGCATACATATATAGTGTGTATGTATATATATATATGAATGACACTGCTTCATAAAGCGAATGTTGCATTGATCACACACTGCCTGTGTCTATGTTTGTGGCTAAAGAACAGCTACACACATCCACAAACATCCAACATATCCCAAACTCCTCCAACTCTCGTTCCCTACGAGGATCAAATCTATGGCCATTGTCAACTACATTCGCCAAACATTCTGCAAGTAATTTCAAGGCTACCAATCTGACCTCGCATGAGTCAAAAAGCTCCCACATCTGCATTCACTGCGGCTATGCAATGGCCACATAGTGCCACGGTTCTGTTTTTTTTGTTTGCCTGTCTCTTGCGATCACTTTGTCAATGGCGCTGAAAAAACTGTTCCAACATGGTGTGAACCCACAAGGAGTGTGGCACCACATCTGGATATCAAAAGTAAATGCCATGCCCATCGGCATGCACGCACTGCTGGCATGCAGGCCAACAAGCCCAAAAGCACATGTCATCTCTGCGATGCAAAGTCTGTTCCCATGCCAGTTCAGCACCTGTCATGCCCAGAAACCTCACGGCCTCAATGGCAAGAAATTCACATTGTTCAGTGTAAGCCCTAAGCTTGAACACCCGCCAGCATGGGACACCCCTACGCATCTGGGTATCAAAAGGAAAAAGCAAACGCGCCGCTACGTCCTGTCATGTGACATTCCGCCACACAACGACAGAAACACCAGCCGCTTGGCCAGGGACCATATACATTCTCAACAGTGCATCCATTGTGTGGTGGCTACATGGGACAACATGTCCATATACATATCGAATGGCACAGCCGTCACTCCTCGAGCTCCTCCTGCCCATGCAGTTCCACACACTCGAAGCATGCCGCCACACATTGCATCCCCGTCTCTACCATCCAAAAAACCAGACACTTCCACCTAGCAACTTTGCGGCCCTACTGTGCCATCATATGCTTTCCAAACCCCTGCCAACCCAACTTGCCTCTGGAGGTGCATCTGCCTTGCTGTCCCGTGCAGATCTCACGGTGGCAGCCGTCACTCTTGATCCTGGCCAGCACTCACTGCTATGGGTCTCTCCAGCGACGACCCCCGATCCTCGCCTCCTCAGCACCTCTTCCTCTTTGCTGTCCTTGAAGTCCTCGTCGTCGGCGTCGTCGCCTGCGTCTCTCAGGAAATCAGCGCCCTGACCCCCCAACATCTCTGAAGATGTCTCGTGTACTGCGGCTGCCACGCGACACGCATCTTTGCAAATCCTTTTCAAATGCCCCACGCCTGCCACCGTTTTTGAATATCCACATGTTTGACTCACTTTTGACAAGGTGCAAAAACCCATTGCGCCTGCCATACAAAACGACGCTTGACGTGCATAAAAGCGGTCCGAACGCGGTGCGCTTTTCACATTTTGACTTCGAAAAGTGCTTCGCCCCACACCGGCATACACTTTTCAACACCTCAACTTGCAAAAGTGGTCCGAGCATGCGGAGTGCTTTAGCATTTTGACTTCGAAATATGCTTCGCGCCACAAGGCACACTTTTTCAACATCGCAACTTCCAAAAGTGTTCCGAACGTGCTGTGCTTTGCACCTTTTGACTTCAAAACGCGTTTCGCGCCACAGCTGCATACTTTTGCAACATCGCCACTTCCGAAAGTGCTCCGAACATGTGGTGTCTTAATCATGTTCCCTTCCAAACGTGCTTCGTGGCACAGCGGCGTGCATTTCTCCAACATCTCAACTTCCAAAAGTGCTCCGACAATGACGTGCTTTTAGCATTTTGACTTCGAAATCTGCTTCAGACCACAACGGCTGCAATTTTTCATCTCGATTCTCCCCTGATGCACCCGTCGCTTTTGCAAGCCTGCTTTTCAGCCCTCGGGAGCCAGAGAACATTGGAATAGCAGCGTTTCGCGACTTTTATATACCTTTTGGTGCACATTGATCTTCTTTCTTCTGGCTCTTTCTCTTCTGACTCTTTCTCTTCTCTGCCTCTGCTCACCTCTGCTTATCTGTCCATATTGTCGGAAGTTTGACTTCTAAGCTTCCTTCGGTCCGGCTGCATTTTGGAGCATCAGCCTGCAGGTTTGCTAAGATGATTTTGCGCGACAGGTGAAGCACTTCGTATGACCTGGCCTCACTTTTTCGTGGCAGGCGCAGTACTTTAGACAGATGGAGTGGGAAAAACCACAACACGCATTGGTATGCGGCCGTCAGCTCTGCACTCAACTTTCCATTTTTGAAGAAAGCCTCGCAGAATCGCTTCCTTTTTGACGTTCTCAACTTCGAACATTGAGGAAGTCTCGCAGGATTGTTTCGTTTTTGATGTTGTCAACTTTGAAAATGGAGGAAGTCTCGCAGAATTTCGTCGGTTTGGAGCTGTGACCTCCCATTTTTTGAGGAAGCCTCGCAGCATTGCTTCGTTTTGGACCTGTCAACTTCTAGGTTTGAAAGAATATTATTATCCCAATTACCATCCCAAAAATTAAGGAAATCCACAATATTACCCTTTTCATGGGTTGTAAACCAGCATATAGCAACAATAATTGGGGCGATCAGGGAAATATAAAACCAATGCCATCAAACATTACTCTTAATTGGGGTGTGTGAAAACTGGTACACCCCTAGAAATGGGATGATTTAGAATAGGTATAACCAAGTCAGGGTTGGAGAACTTTTGGATGGTGGTGCCTGGTTTACCACATGAATGGTGCCTGGTAACGAACTCCCCAGATGCTAACTGTTTATCGCTTTACCCCACGAAAAATGTAATCCAAATCCAACTCATGTTCACACTTCTCGGCTTCAGCAATAATCTCATGTCACCATCTAGTTGAACTGTGGGAATGGAAGCCTCTAGAACCACCAACTTTCCTCAAGCAATATTTCAGGTGCCCAATCTAGGGGTTCATCTATGTAAAGCCCAGGGTCCACTGCAGTGCTATATCAGGAGGTGCCAAAACCTTCAACAGACTAACCCTGACATTCATATACTCAAAATGCATTCTGTTCTTGGTTGACATCTGGTCTTCATCGGTAAACGTCTTCATTTTCTTCATTGAATGCTGGAAGTTCTGGACTTGGAATTCCACACTCTTCAAAAGCAATCTGTCCGTTTTCAAGTAGTGATAAATAACTGTGATGATCGAATTGGATATGCTGAACCCCCTCAGTAAACTATACTTGGCGATACTTGGTTTAATAGCTCCCCAGTCCCCCTAAAGTCAACCCACCGCGAAAGGGGTGCAAAAACGCATTCAGGGGGTGAAATCGAGAGTATCATTTAACCTACCTGCCCAGTATGCCTAAGGTCTGTAGCGTTTGGACGTTTGGTTTTTCTTGAAGAAACCGGAAGGAAACAGAGGTTGGGAACGTCTGAACTATTTAAGATACTTTGGTTGATGGGTATGGAATGGGGAATTATACTACCTGGATTATTTTTGGGGATTATTTTTACTAACCCTATAGGATGGGAAACCTATCAACCAAGTATTTTACTGCTTGGTGGTTTTAACATGCTTTCACCATCTTGAAAAATATGAGTTCGTCAGATTTTGGGATCATCATCCCTAGACTATTGGGGAACATGAATTTCAGTCATGTTCCAGTCACCACCAACCAGATATATATAATATAGCTATTCCAATTATTAACCATAGATTAACCATGGATGAACCATAGATTAACCATAGATTTTCCCTCAAAAAAACACATCCAGCTATGGGGGTACCCCCATCACCACCAAGCCGCTGGGATTTCGAGGCCCTCCAGTCGTCGGTTGCGCTCGCGCACTGACACGAAGCGTCCTGAAAAGCGGTGCGGAATACCCCCACTGGATGAAATATAGGATGAAATATGGATTATATATGGATTAAAACTGGGGTTATACCCTACTTACTAACTTGTGGTGAAACACCAAGTGGGGGAGAAGGACATTTTGACTTGGCAACAGGCTGTCAGGTGATGTTGCAAAGATTCAACACTCTGAAAGTCACGGGATCTGCGAAAAGATATGTGGAACAGTAGTCACACCTGTTCGTGGACACTTGAATATTCAGGTCACAGTTCACAAAACGTACATGTTGCAGGGTCAGTTGAAGGAAACTTCTATAGGAAAAGAATGGAGAAGATAGGTTTACGATGATTTCCCATCCAAATGGGGATCTCTAAAAGGGTGGTACCTCGAAATCATCCGAAATTGGACAATTTTAATTGAAACGTAGGGTTAAACAGGGATCTTCAGTTTAAGAAACACTCATTCTGTGCGTTTCCTGTAAGAATTTGATTTCTCTTTCCCCAGTAATCTACTCACCAACGCCAACACTAACCCCTCATTGGGATGTCCACCTTGGCGTTTGTTGTAGATGTCAAAGGCCACGAAGTAGGCAGGGAGCTTGGTGTAGCTGACGCTATGTCGCGCCCAGAGCCACTCGCCAAAGAGCACCTCCACCTGCCCAAGCTGCTGAATCTTTAAACAAACCATTTTGTCTGGATGTAATTAATGGGAAGAGTACGCACCGTTCTATGGGGATATTGATAGGACCCACTTGATATGACATTTGGGTGTGTCTGAAAATGGGGTACGGGGATATCTACCCTCACCCTCATTTGTGGCAATTGTATTGGGAAATTATGATAACCAGCGTGTAGACTATCTGACCATATTTTCAGACAAACCCATAATTACCATTTCCGGCATGTGCGAGCAATGGTACGGTCATCTATCCGACAATGGGAAGCCCTATTTTTTATGGATGTAAAATTTTATTATGAATGGATTGATGAGTATCCAAGAAACCTGACCATGCCACAAAAAAGTCGATGGGTCAGGATACGTAGCCCCAAATTCGATGAATTTAAAATGAATTTCATACGTTTCACCAATCAATTTCCAAGCATCCCTCATTAATTACATACAAGGTGGTGCCCCCAAGATAGCTAAGTTGGTGAACATAACTCCGATTTCACTCTGGTTTATGGTAAATATGAAATATACTATTCCTATAGTTTATAAACCAACAAACATAACGTTTGGGGAGTACCACCTAAAAAACCTGCAGTCCCCGTGCCCCGGCGTCCTCAGGTTCAAGCAACTGGCAGATAGCCCAGCCGTGTTCATCCCACCAAGCGTCCAGAGCTTTCCACTGCGAGGCGTAACCGCTGGAGACGTAGTGGCTGCGATTCTGGTACAAGGGTTCATAGTTTTCCTCACCAAAAGAAGGCGTTGTTTAAGTCTGCTTAAACACACAGACACAATCAATATATATATATGTGTGTGTGTATTTCTATATATACAATACTACATAATTAATTTTGCTGTATGCATTATACATTATACATTATGCATTATGCATTATGCACTATACATTATCCATTATACATTATACATTACGCATTATACATTGTACGCATTATGCATTATGCATTATACATTATCCATTATACATGATACATTATGCATTATACAGCTTTCCATTATCCATTTTAAGCGCATTATGCATATACATGGACTGATTTTAATATATCTCAAATATCACTTGGGAAGGTTGGGCGTCCGTCAAGGAGATCCCCAGGTTGGCGCCGTCGATCTTCTCCTCCACGATGATCATGGTCTTTCCATCCTTGGTGGATGAGTTGTTTATTAAAACATCAGTAATGTTGACATAAAATTGATATTAAATTGATACTAAACATCCAAAAGTAAACATTTAGAAGTCCCATAAAAAAGAAAATGGTATTAATAGATCTTAATAGTAAACAAGTAAACATGAGGGGAAGGGATGGGATTAGAGCCCCAAAATATGAGGAGATTGGGCCCCTTCGAGGGGCCCCAAAAAGATTCAGAAAAACCCGTTGTCTCCAGGCTGGCAATATAGATGATATTTACATATATTTAGCGTTTTTAAGAATATCTAATAGAGGTTCCGAAAAAAATCTATCGATTTGGAGGATGCTATGTCCCAATAGATGTTAGAGAGGGAAAGAGTAATGCACTCAGCCCCGGCCGGCCCAAAATGTCGGCATCAAACGTGCTCGACATGCCCTAAAATCCCTTGGTCGTTAGCAAGTTGCCAATCAAACTGTTGGATTAAGGTGTCTGGGGAAGCGAATGGCTGACATGAACATCACTGGCGTTCACCAATCTAAGTCTGGATATATAAGCCTGGTTGAGGTATTCACAACCCCTTGGAAGTTGCAAGACTTTCAATGTAGCGACTTTGACATGGAAGCACGCATCCAAAATCCACGCGTCCAAAAAGATCTCACTACATCTCTCTCGCTAGTCGCAAGGGCTGATTTCCAGCAAAATTACTGCTGTACAAACTGCCTCTGAAAGTCTACATATCCAACAATCGTTCTTGAAACCCGGCAATTTTGGTGCCGCTACTGTACCGTGAGAACGCTGTAGGCCGTGCTACAGACCGGCAAGTTCGCCGGCGTGCCGTCTCCTTCGGTCCTCAGAACCAACTTGGAATAGCGCCACCATTCGTGCGCACTCTGTTTGCACATCAAATTCGGCAGAAACTTCAACAGCCCTTCGTTGGGATCGGTCTTCAGCCGCTGCCGCCAGCCTTATGGAATTTTCCCTGGTCCACCACACAAAATGCATGTTCCCCTTGTAGATTCCCTTTCCATTCACTCTTTACTGGTAGATTTCAACCGGCAAAATGCACCAAAAAAATCACCTCGATGAAGCAACCCTCTGGAGTGTCCCCATATTTTGTGGAGTCTAACCCACAAAAACCACCGTCGGAATCATCTCAGCCCCAAGTGGCCCAGTGATTGGTACGGCTCTGCCGCCATCTGCTGGCAGCTGCTGGGCTCGTCCTCCTTGACGTAGAGGCAGGTCTTGGCCCCCAGGCGCGCCTGCTCGACGTAGAGCGAATTGATGCCGCAGTCGAAGGCATCGCAGGTGGCCACCAGGTCGTCGGAATTCAACGCCTCCATCTGCTCATTGGAAAACCTCGAAATGGTCTGGAGCCACGAATTAAGATTTTTGGGGGAAAATGTTGGTGAAATGACCTGGATGACCAGGTAGAGTTTAACAAAATAGAAATAGCGATTAAAACTGTATACCCGTTTGCTTTAGCAGGAGCTGACTGTTCTGCATCTTTTCTGAGGGTTGCCATATTGGTCCATGTTGAATCAATAGCTTCCTTTTCCAGGGAACGCAGAATCTGAATTAAGTGGTCATTGGAACACTAGATATAGGAGTGATACAGTAGTCGGGGTCTGAACGGGGGTGAATTTGGAAAAGGTTGAGTTTTAGGAAACCATGGTCTTGACGATGCTAATATGCCCTCTCGTCATTAGAAAACCAACAAAGATGGGCCATCTTTAATCAGTCTGTATATTCAAATGTATAGTTAACATTAGTTAACCTTCAAAATGATGAAGTTCCGATCCACCCGGTTCTGAAAATCGAAAAGACAGTTAAAAATACCAGTAATACCAGTACATTTGCCTGGCTCGATTCCTCACAACCATCGTTGATGCTAAAAGTACCCTTTTGAATCAGGGACTTAGGAACCCGAGAAGATTCTAGATCTCACGCCAAGAAGAAAACTGGAATGCACAACCCCCGCCAGGAAACTTCAACTCATCATTCATGATCACATGGAACGGGGTCGGGGCAAAAGTCATGGCCTTCAAAACCTTCGGTTGTCTGGCCGCAGTGACCATGGCCATCAAGCCACCCATGGAGTGCCCTGTCAGCGTCAGGCTGTGCTTCGGCAGGTCCCTTTGAACCTGCCGAACCAAGGAGTCTGCCTGCTCGGTAAAGTTGAGCTGACCTTCATACTTCTGACCTTATCAGTAGTTGAACCACCCGGGCAAAAAAAAATGGTCAAGCGATCATCCCGCCTTTTCTTCCGGAAAATTAAGAAAATATCGGATTGGAACCACCGCCCAGCAACAAATCTCCGGAGAAGCCCCAAACATGGCCCCCATGTCATTGGAAAGAGGTCCCCAGGACTTGGCTTTGTTGAGGAAACACCAATCCATGATGCACTGCTCCTGGTCCCTCTCCACACAGACCCCCTTGAAGGCGATCACCACCGATCCGCTGACGGGTTCCAGGAAGACCCGCCCAAAAACGCCACCGGGCTTGGGATCGCGATCGTAGTGCCGCAGCCGCTGCCAGCTTCTCCCACCGGCCTGGAAGGCGTCGAGCTGATCCAGCTCTGCATGGTACCAGGGCTGGGTGGTGTTGTAGACCATGTCATTGGCCTTCACCAGAACCTCCATCCCTTGGAGAAAGGAGCCCGGAGGCTCATTCGCCAGAATTTTGCCAAAATCAAAGAAGTCACCTGGACAAGGGTGGAGTCGTCATCCCCAATGTTTTGGCCGTATTGTTCTTGTGGGGTGGGGAAGAATCTATGATGAATCATTCATCAACCAGTGGCTTTTAGGATGTTTCTAATCTTTTGGACCAAGAATTCACCTCCCTGCCGGACTTGGAGTGAGTGCTGCAGCATCTGAAGCCCAGAATTTTCCAAAAGATCAGCTTCCAGAGGATCACTGCACTGTGACGCAGCAGCCAAGGGGAGGAGAATATGGAACATGGTGAACATCGTGGAAAGATCTAAAACGCTTCAGGAAGAAATGATAAATTGCAAGATCTCGCAGCATACATAGCCTAAACTCAGCACAAGTGCCAAGATGTGAAGGAAATCTTATGCTTAAAAGTGCAGACTCTCTTCACACATGTCTTGTTCTTTGGTACTTTTTGTTTGCAAAACATATGACCAAAATGCATCTCTTTTTTGATAACGGAAAGGTTGTGGGGTTCTCAACACTTTCCGCCTTGAACCAGTCAGGTCAGCGGCGGCAAGAAGTGGGAAACATGTCGCGAGTCAACTCTCTTGAGGGGAAAGCAGTGTCAGTGTCTATTGATTTAACTGGAGGTTTCCTAAAATAGGGGTACCCCCAAACCATCCATTTATAGATGGATGTTCCATTATAAACCATCCATTTTGGGGTACCCCCATTTTAGGAAACCCCCAACTATTTAACATATATACATCTTACATGAAACCATGCTGAAATGACCAATGAAAAAATGGGGCATGGCACTGGAGGGAGCTGCCGATCCCGATGTTCCAGCGCCACGTCCGTCCAAAAAAAAAACGCCAGTTCGTGATGGCTAGCGGCAGCCCCTTAAATATATTTCTATCTCCAGCCTGGTGCATTGAACCAGCAATGGATGTGTCCTACCCATTGATGCCCTCGGGCCAAATTGGGCAACTGTGTTCGTCGGATGGCTTTATAATTCAGCCGGTTATGGACACAAAGTGTTTTTACAACCCGGTATTGATGCTTCACTTTTCCCTATGTCAATGATGCTTGGTTGATAATAATGATTTTGCAATCACTATTGTCCCTTCAATGATAACAATTATTGAACTCTACTTAAGAAATAACCCGCAAACCAATACAAATCATGCTTAAATAATCTGACTAATATGGTCTTGAAACCAGTTTTGGTTGCTGAACATGTCCTTTTCCCCTCAGCTGAGCATCGAAGAACTCCTTCGCTTCCTTCTCGCTCAACAGTCGATCGCTCTCCGTCAAGGCTTTGCCGTTGGTCAGGTCCAAGACATGTGGCGTGGTCGGAAACTTGAAGAAACCCATGGGGCCTGGGGAAGGGATGATGGGAAATTTGTTACCATTGGTTTTGAAGGGAGAAGCTGGGTTTTGATAGAATTGTTTGGCATCGGTTTAATGAACGGATATTTGAAGGCAGATGCTAGTGTATATCATGACAGATTGTTGGGGTAAGTGGTCAGACACATGGCATGTCACGGTGAAAACCGGGAAGAACGGGGAAACAAAATGCGGATAGAACCAGCCTTCTGTAGGAAGTCTAAACATTACCACGTCTGTCCCAAACTAAAATACGCTATGGCCTCTGACTCTAGCACATGGGTTTGCCCGAAAGAATGGGCATCCCATTTTTTTGTGCTTTAAAACCTGATTTTCCCCATTCAAATTACCATGAATTGTGGATAATCTGGGTACAGCCCCTTTTCAAACACACCCAAATATCATGTTGGGTGCATCCTGATTAATATCCCCAGTATCCCATTCAAAGCCCATTTGGCTGAATCTCATACCCCGTTTTCAGACACGCCCATATGAATCTACCATGACCTTGAGCATTGCCAATTCCAGCCCGTTCTTTTCAAATCTAACATCCAGAAACTGGGCACGCGGCTCACTTTTGGCGCCTCAGCCCCATAGCATTTCAACAAGTGTTCCGCTTCCTGCCACGACGAACACCACGAAGCAGAGATCCCGAAAAACATGGGTGACATTTTGTGACAAAAAGTTGGTAAGGAGAAGAAAAAAACAAAAATCGGAGGCATCGAAAATCGACCAGGTCATCGTCAGAGAAAAAGTACAGAACGCCCAAATTTGGGGAAAATCCCTGCTGTACTGGGACCTGGAGTTTGGTTTCCAGTTTCTGAAATTTCGCCAAAAAGAGGCCGGGGTCAAACCTTTGTCCAAAAAGAACATTTAGGACCATCTATCATCTATCATAGTAGTTGTTGCATTCATTAAGTGTGTTTCAATTTCTCGTCATTGTTATTGCTGGTTCACCACAGATCACTCCAGATATGGTGAACCAGCAAGTACCGTAGCCAATATCAAAACAGATGATCGCAGGCGAATTTTACATGTGTTCTCTGTTTTAAGCATGTCCAATAAGTTCGTTGTCCTCATTTTTTTGTAATATCACCCATTTGGGAATGGTTTAAGTTTATTCCACCTATGAACATGGTGATGACTGGGGGATGGTACTGTGATTAGACTACTTTTAGTGGGATTATATGGAAAATGACCCATTTATAGTGGATTTACCCATTGAAAATGGGGGTGTTCCATCGTTTATTATTGTTTTACCCACAGTATAAGGGATCACTCATTGTGACGAACAAATTCGCTCCTCGAAGTTATGGATGGTCAAAATTTCCTCGAAGCCTTCGGACAGCGAGGGCAATTCCAACGCCTCCTGATGTGGTTTTTTGGCGGCTGCCGAATAAACAAAAACATGGAATGTACCCCTAATGTTTGCCAATTGTCCATTAAAGCAATGCAATGATTCAACGAGAGAATCCGTCGAAAGACGAAGGATTGATGAGAAGGGGCTCAGATTCTCCGGATTTGGGACATAAAAGTGCATGTTGCTGGAGCACGTATCACCTCGGCAGCTCAAAGATTCTGCTCCACGGTTTCATTTCCATGTTCTTTAAACCAGACCCACGGATCCAATTTTGGTTTGTAAATGGGGTCCCTGTAAAACCCTAGCAGTGGACTGGCAGAGCCTTCATTTGAAATATGTTTTTCGAACAAGGATGTGTTATTCTAAGTATGCACTTATAATCACTATTATCACAAGAGTGGACATATTATGTATGTATGTATATACATATATATATA
>Ga0126342_10010955_pt1 | contig 16208 bp, 17 predicted proteins | sample Cyp1metagenome_FD_92528 | JGI IMG/M metagenome (GOLD analysis project Ga0126342, IMG submission 92528) | Coral microbial communities from Lord Howe Island, Old Settlement Bay, Australia - Cyphastrea 1 metagenome | ecosystem: Host-associated > Invertebrates > Cnidaria > Coral ... | reverse complement strand
TACAGTTTGAGGATATTTCAAAGTTCCCAAAACGTTTCAGATCAGCTAAAGGCATTTACAAGGTACAAAACAAGTCGAAAACATTGCAAATTTCTCAAAGACATTCCTCAAAGATATCTCGAACAACGACAGTTGGCAGAAGTTTCAACGGGGATTTCAAACCTGTGTCAAAAAGGCTTCAAAGATCGCTCAACCTATTTCAGGGATGCTTCAAAGCCGATCGTGATATCAAAGAAAGTTTAGGGAGAGAAACATCCGAGTTACAGAGATTCAAAATGTCTTAAATAATGTGATGCAATGTAGTCAAGTATTGTAATGCAGTGAAGCAATGTAGTGGAGTCGAGTAATGTAACGTAGTGAAGTAATGTAATGCAGTCAAGTAATGTAGTGTAGTCAAACAATACCGTGTAGTCAAACAATACCGTGTAGTCAAGTAATATGGCCAAGTAATGTAAAGCAATGTAATGTTGCCCAGTAATGCAATGTAGTCAAGTACTGCGATGTAGCGACGCAATGTAACGCAGTCAAGTGATGTAATGTAGTCAAGTTGAGTAATGCAATGTAGTAGGTACGGTGAAAAGAACGGTATGTCTTCAAGTAGCAGTGAAAAGGACAGTATGTCTCGAAGTAGTAGTGATAAGGACAGTTGAAGTAGCAGTTAAAAGGAAAGTATGTCTTGAAGTGGTGGTCAAAAAGGCAGGATATCTTGAAGTACTCGTGAAAATAGACAGGATGTAAACAAAGCCACAACCTGAGCTAGGTAGTCTCTTGAGCGACCAAGGAAAAGGATATGATAAAACCATCTCTGGTTGTCATGCTGAATTTGAAGGATGCTGTGCCCAAGCATGAAATCAAAGCCTGTTTGAGCTGTTGTTCAGCATCCATGCCGGGAGTCAGTTATTTTGAATAAACCTAGAAGAGAATATCGATCGAACACTCTTTGAAGCGTTTGGTTTAAAAGCTAAGTAGCTCTTCCAGCAGAAACACGCACTGCTGTTGCACGCCATCCTGAAGGGCAGGCACAGGATGCAAAACACCAAAACACTTCTGCTTCTTTGGCGCGGAGATGGCACCGCCACATCGGCTACATGGCACATGACACAAAAGTGTAGCATGATGAACCTGAGCCGACAAAGTGTCAGTCTCATCAGTCTCATCGTCGGTCTCGTCTGGCACCGCTGTTGAACTTAGGGAAGGCCTGAACATCGACTCCGCAGCAGAATCTAGGGACCATCGTTCAACCCACAAGGAACAAACACAAGGAGGAATAACGTAGCACATTGAATACAACTGAATACAGAATGGAAACAACGTATCAGTTTCGCACAGAATGGAAACTGAGAAACTCATCGCAATGGCAATGTGGAAACTGAGATTTTGTGATCTGCAGGCCTTGATCGGCGTTGAAACTGAGGTACCTTTTCCAACTTGTCCTCGCTCGAACAACATTTGAACTTCGAGTTTCGTTTGTCATTCGGGAAATTAGATGAAATGAGAAAAAGCTACTGATAGCGCCATGGCAGTTGGTTGTCAGCTGGTTCTCAGTGCAATATACGCAGGGCAGCCCACTCGCAAGCCCGACACTTCTCGACATAAATTACTCCGGATCCATGGGACTACGGTGTCATTCTTTGAATCTCCATGGTGAAAGTCAGGACCAAACATTTCAACGTCAGCAGATCCAAGGCGGCCTCGGCATTGCGACCATCAACCTCTTCAGCCTCTGTGGGCTTTGGCCTCCACACTCGTTGCCTGAAGGAGGCATAAATTGGTCGAGCATGGAACAATATCTGAAAGCACACTATTGGGTTTATGCTGTATGGGCGATTCCGACTGCAAGGTGCTGCACAAAAACAGGAGATGGCATGATAGCATGGTGGCAATGCCCAGTCAAAGCCTTGCATGTTTCTTTCCGCCAGGCGTCTTGTGCTCTGATATGCGAGATGCCGCCGGCGCGAGGTCCTCAGAAACCATGTCACAGAGGTGAAGCAGATCAAGTTGAGACTAGTTTCACCTCCGTGACATGGTTTCCGCTCTGTTCACAGCCCGCTGTGTTCTGGAATGGAAATGTGGGGGCCAACAGCAAGTGTGTCATTAGATGTGGTGAATGTAAGCATGTGAAACACTCCAACAATCCTGAAACTCCAGGAAAGTAAAATGACTAGACTGTGGTATCAAGATCAAGTCCAGCGCGGTATCAATGATTGAGGTGAGCTGATAGGATGCTTGGGGTTGCTGCATGAGGTTCAACGTCTAGTTCCTGGGTTCCACACTTGTTCGTACAGCATTCCAAGCTTTGAAGACCTTGAGATCTTGACACTTGAGACACACGTGAGACGCGACTCCAAATCTGGGAGTCTGACGGCACGGCCTCAAAGAACGCAGGTGGCCAGCTGCTCCCTGCAATGTCCAGCTGCCCGGCAAGTTGCCGTACCAGCTGCCGAAGAAACCAATTTTGGACTGCAGGACCAAACTGCCTCAAAGAAACATTCCAAATAGCAGACCAAACAGTTCTTGGCTGAGTTGTTCAGGACATGCCTCAAACAATGGCTGCAGAAATGAATGAATCATTAGCCAAGAAGCATCCACGCTTCCAATTTGCCATGTGCCCAACATGCATGTGGACCGCAGTCACGCGCGACCGCGGTCATGATGAGTGATTCTAGGTTTTAACACTGAGTTGACGCTAGAAGTGACAGGCTCACTTATCTCCAATACTTTAGGCGACCTAAGATCTGCTAGCTTTATTGCTTGCCATCAAGTCTGATGAGTGCACCTTCGTTTCTCATCTGGTCGCAATAGTTTAGAGCCGAGAAAACAGCTGCCAGATTTCCACTGTGCTCAATCTCATAGCCGTCGTCGTCTTCCCCGTGAAAATTTCATGGCTGTGGATTACCATCGTTAGTGACGCCATGATCTTGAGGCCACTTGAAATTTCTCAAATACTTCAACGCTATTCAACGCTATTAACTCATTATTAACTCATGAAAATGCCATTAAAATATATTAAAATGCCATTAAAACCCATGAATCTACCAACTCCGGATGGCCACCGAATGGCCACTTCACCATCACCATCACCAAGTCACGGTGAGCATGGAGGAAAGGCCACAATGCCATCACCAATGACGTGGGCGTTTCGGGCCTATGAAAACGGCAGTGGATCTTCGGACCCTTACCCTTGGGATAAGAATGGCTCATGGTAAATGATGGTTAAGACATGTTAAGAATGCTTCGTATTTTGGATAGTATTTTGGATATAATATGTTTTGGATATGTTTGGATTGCAAAAAATGATATACTTGGAGGATCATCCCACTGATCGTAACTGCTTAGTGGCCATATAACATCTTATATCATCTTATATCATCTTATATCATCTTATAACCCAATATAACCCATTTGTATGGCTTGTCAGCCACTCAAAATGGGGAAAATGGGGACTTGCAGCACTGGGGTACCACTTTCGTCTTGTTGGAAGCCCAGGGGATCTCCAAAACACCGCACCGGCACGGCCACCTTGGCATACTTCCGAATGGTGCGCTCCGTACCAAAGAGGTTGAAGCCCAACCTGCGATTCTTCAGGTCGTCTTTCTGAAATATATGGTTCAAATTGGTTCAAAATGAACACATTCGCCCACCATTCAGCGTGGCAAGTTTTTTTGCACCATGCTGAGGTCCCAAACAGGTTCCCATTCCGCAAAGCAGCTTCTTTGGAGATGTAGGTTCCTGCGGAACCAAGACATGGTGAAAATTGGTGAGCTGAAGAGGGGTGCAAGACTTGTGCGATTTTACAGTTCACAGAGTATGACCCACAACTTCAGAATTCTCATGAACTAGTACTGACTATTAGACCATACAATGCCCTCATAATCACTTCCAGGTTGGGTCCAAGCTCATCCGTCATTCCGTTTTTCCGCTCTGTCTCAATTTTCTCACCAGAAATCAATCCATGGCAGCTGGCAGTGTCACCAGATACCCTATACATACCACAAGGACACTGCAATCAGAAGATACGCGCTGATCAGTGCAGCACCCTCCAACCAGTTTGATTCGCCATCAACGATGGTGCTGCCAACTATCCTGTGGCAACTGATGCTCTGAAGGGGGATGAGTGGATGCAAATTGATTCCAACTTGAGAAGGCACATGGAACATCATGAAATATCATGAAATATCATGAAATATCATGAAATATCATGCAACATTATGAACAATCATCAAATACCGGTATCATGAAACATTATGAAATATCATGAAATATCATGAAACATCATATAATATCATGAAACATCGTGAAACATCATATAATATCGTGAAATATCATGAAATATCATGAAATATCATATAATATCATGAAACATCATGAAACATCATGAAATATCATATAATATCATGAAATATCATGAAATATATTGAAATATCATGAAATACTGTATCATGAAATATCATGAAATTAGATACATATTTATGATTATTGATGTTTGCTTCAATCATTAATAAGGATGCAAGCCATTTAGCGAACTGCATTCAAAAAAAAAACACCCGGACGCCAGAGCTCAGCCAAGTGACAGGACCGTCAGCAGCAGGATGGAGACGTCCAAGGATCTGAAGTTCAGATCCATGGGGACCCCAAGAAACCAACCAACGATGACGGTGAAGGGCACCACGAAGAGAGCGATCTGCGTGCTGCTTCCAAGGGCCACTCCCAGGGAGAGATCCATCTTATCTTTGGTGGCCACCGTCACAGCTGTGAGATGCTCCGCCGCATTGCCCACCTTGGAGCCCCGCAGTGCGATCTCAGGAAAACTTGGGAACTTGGGGTGTGACAATTTGTGGCTGATCGGTGCTCAAATGAGAGGAGGCCAGGGAAACCAAGACCTCTTTCGATCAATTTCGAACCTCCGAACATGCTTTTTTTAGTACAAACTCTCAGTAGTGGTCAGGGCACTCCTCACAGGACTCCCGCATGGTTTCCAAACGAGCCATGTTCAAAACCTGAAATGTCATCCCTGTGTGCAGGTTGGTTGATAGGCATTCGTACTTCATGGGTTCTGATAATCCCCAATATATAACCCCTGAACTCCGAACTCACCATCAATCAACCATCAAAATTTATCATCTCATGATATTCATGTCCCCATGTCAATTTCCCGATCTTATGATCAACCCTGCCAGGGGTGTACGCAGCCACTGGTCATGGTTAAGTGGCGATGGGAAGCAACACGACCCCAACGAAGGCGTTGGAGATGTTGAGTGTCTTGGTGACACCCTCCACGGAGCCTGAACACTATGTGTCTCCTGGTTCCAAACTATCCAAAGGTTTCAAGATGTTCCAAGGAGTTACGCACTGTTCAATGTCTTTGATCTCAGTTTGATGTGGGATTGTATGAGAAAATTGAGTTCGGAACACATTTTGGACATATTTGACATCCAGTTCATCAGCATGTTTCCTATGAAAAATGGCCCTTTGGGTGTCAATCCCTGACTCCCGAGCCTGTGAGAGCTTCGCTAAGAGGTGCCACTAACAGAGTCGCAGCCACCAGCAGTACCAGTGCAGTACCGGGAGATAAGGTCGCCTCCTCCTGTGCGATAAACAGCTGACGGCGTCCCTCAAATGGTCAAAAACCCTGTAGGACTGCGAGAAAAGCGAAAAAGCATGACGAAGCCATGGATTTGTTGGGTAAAATTCGTAAAACGACACAACTTTTCACTTGCTTTGGATGATTTGAAAGGTTCCATATTGTCTTTTCTTGGTTCTTTTTGCATCAAATGAACATCACCTTGTGAGGTTTCCGCAACCTACCAAAAACCAAGTAGCCAGTGCCTCCTCTTCACCGGCGTCGGTTTCAGCTGCTGCAAACTCTTCCTGCGGCACTTGCTATGGGAAAGCACATATTCCCCTACCAAAATGGCTGAACATACACCAAATAAACCACCATTGACTTTATCCTAAAAAATATCACATGCCATCTTGTCAGTAATATCTTAAACTGCAAGTGGTTGAAAATCCACAAACCTCTCCCACCAAGATCCCAGAAATGCTGCATCATTCGCACCTTATGAGTGACCAACTGGAAGACCAAGTAGCACACGTAGAGAACTGCCAGGACCACAGCGCAGCCCCTTGAAATCAGCAGTTCACTCTCCGGCCGGACGCCTGTGAGCAGCACCACGGTGGGAATCACCAAGGCCAGTATGGCCAACAGCAGCAGGGAGTACTGCGTGCGAGCTCCATTGGCATTGAAGCGCTGGGTTTGATAATTGAGACCACCACAGAAGAAGCACATTCCTGGGAGATGATATGGGCTGAGCCGAATCCCTCCAATTTCTTGAAAAGGTAGGGGATATGTTGTCACCATGACAGATCAGTCTGGCAGTATGTTGTTTGCTCACAGGTGCTCCATTTTAACACCTGCAGGGTGGATTTGGTCCTTTTTCAATGACAGCCTCGAAGCCCGCGATGCAGCCAAGTATCCAAGAACCAGCAACAGATTTGAAACGATGCTACCCACCAAGCTGCCCTTCACCACCTGAAGCTACGAAACCACCGAGACTGACGGGTCTTGTTTGGCCAATGGTCAAGATGGGAAGTCATTGGGCTACCTGGACCCACCAAGTATCCACCGAACCAATCTGGCATGGACCCCTCAATGCCAAGATCTGCCGCGCCTCAGTCAGCCCCTCTCGGAGGGCAAAAACTGAGATGATCATTTCAACTGCATTGCCAAAGGTGGCATTCAGTAGTCCTGCCACAGGACACGCAACAAAGCAGAGGGAAAGGCTCGGCTATACATCCTACTGCCTTTTTTGGTGTTTTCCGCTGAAACATGGCACTGAACACCTCTGCCAGTGGGTTTCCTGAAATAGGTGTACCTCAAAACCATTGGGGTCCCCAATACAGTGACTAAATTTGGGGCTGATATTGGGGTCCCCCGTTTAGGACCCCCCGGGGCCCCCGCCCCAAAAAACATATGAGCCCCAACATTAGCTCCACCCGTCTCCATAGATTCTCCTCCCAAGGTTTGTCCCACTGAGCAAGAAAGCTGCTCCGTAGCATCTCCCAGCCTGCACGAGGAGACCATCAACAATGATTCTCATGGTCCAAACCGGTTCTTTCCCATCGAAGGTTGGCGAACTTGCAAATAACATGGTTTATCGGGTCATCGGGTCTGCCAAACTGTCGGGATAGTTCCTCGAGTGAACGTTTACACATGTTTAGACGCTTCGCTGTTGGAAACGGAATACATCATGTATATGACATGATATATTCCTACTGTATACAGCTTTATAGATACTGATACTATGATAGGTCAGTCAGATTAATTTGTCTCTCAAGTGCTCCATGGTTTTCTCACTGCTGCCCGCATTACACCTCCGCAGTCCGCGATGACACCTCTTCTGTTCAATAACTTTGAGGGCCTATGATATGCACAAATTCAAGTCAACTTTGCCACATTTTTCCCTACGACCATGATCAACAATCGCAAGGCGCGATGAAAAGGCCGCTAACCTGTTGACCGGTGCTATAAAAGAGTGCCGGTGCCCATAATGGTATGGGATTGTTGGGAGGTCCCAGGGCTTAAGTGGAACTTCCATACGGCCAAGGAGCAATTTCGCCAGAGGTACGATGGCCAGAAAACATAAAACGAAGGTCGTCACTTGGTCCCAGCCCAAACTTTGTGAGGCGAGGCCAAGTGGAGTGCAAACCAACATCACCTCGCCCGCTCAAGGGCCATCATAAGAATCTGCGATCCCTCGAGGGATGGTTGGCTTCAAAAGGCTTCAAAGTCAGTGAAGTTTACACAAAAAATGCATCTTCTGCCCATCGCTTTCTGCCAAGGTCATTACTACGTATGTGGTTGGTCCCAAGTCTGGGATGATTACCTCAAGATCTAGTGGTTTCAAAAATCGTGAATGGTTATAACATGTTATAACCTCCTGTTCCCCATTTTCACATAGCCATTGGGGTTACATCCACCATTTCTATCCACCGACATGACACGTTCAGCGGGTTGCCAAAGAAGATCGTTCTCAAGCCCTCCAGATCTGAATCCTTAAACCATTCCTGGCACGAGATCTACGAGCTCCAGTTTGATGCAAGTGTTTCATGGATGACGGATTTGTTCCATGGGAAAAAAGGAAAGTTTCACCCATTATTATCAATTGTCAATTGCGGTTCCAATCAAACATCTTTGTGATTTCATGATATTTCATGTTTCAAAAATATCAACATTCCTTGGATGCAGAGGTCCTGCTTCTCTTCTTCCTCAGGTATCTCTGAAGGCTTCCGGCGAATTCGCCCAGCACGAACCTGCATCTGGTATCATCTGGTTACCCGCGGCTCATAGGACTTCAAAAAAGGATCAATATCAATAACACAAAATATATAAGGTCATAGGATCTATATATATATATATATTATATATAGAGATCCTATGACCTTATATATTTTGTATATATATATATATTCTATATATCTTAAATCTACACATACTAAATCATACCAATAACATCAACCACACAGAACACGTTGCATCATACAACAGCACGTGGCAGTGCTGCATCATGTTGCATCTCTCTCCGACCTTCAACAAGATCATAGAGGCTGCTGTACAACGATGCTTTAGCCCATTCTGCAAACTGTATCAAACTGTACAACAATAGCAGGCTACTCCATGTCAGCTTTGAAAGCATAAAACTTGATGGTTACCTTTTGACGGTCCTTCTCTTTGAATAAGGCCCGGCCACAGACATGAGTGGCTCGCCAAAACGGATACACTGGCCCAAAGTCAGAGACTTGATGAAAGCCCTCTTCCTTGGCTGCATCTAACACCTGCCACTGTTTCAACTGGTAGTCTTCATCTTTGTTGATGTGGCGAGCAGTGGTAGTGCAACTCTTCAATCCAATCACTATGGTGCCATCAGCTTTGAAGCTAGGCCAATGCTTCACTGACGCGAAAAAGGACTTGACCAAGCAATGCTTGGTTTCGATCCCAACGGCATTACTCTCAGGGAAAGGGTAGGTCCAAATGATGGTATTACAACTCTCCTTGCCTTTCCATGCAGCAGTTTCTGCCAATCTTGTGGCATCCACTGCAAAAGCGTGTTGGATTCCATGTCCCCTCAAGGTCTCCAAGTGATCCAAAATGGAGCCTCCCTTGTATCGCTCTATGGCCTCACGACGCTCCAAGAAGATCGAAGTGTGCAACTCTGTGGTTGAAGTGCTTGAAATGTGCTGGAAGTGCTCCACAATTTCCTTCGTGAAGGCAAAATCACCATCTCCAACGATCATCACCTGCCGTTGCGCCACGTATCTCTCACAAAACACAGCCCTGGCCGCGAAGATCGCTGTACCAGATTTTCACGGGGCTCGTGTCGCAACTTGCGCCCTTGCGCTTCATCGAAGCTTTGTGCTGGGCTGAGTTGAGGGGCAATGGCTATGGAATGCTATGGAATGTCATGGATGGTCCAACGCCCACTTTACACACCTGAATTTCATGGGCATCAAATGATGGCCTGTGAACCTCTCAATGTTTCTTGATGGCAGATCTGTGTTTTCAATAGATCTGGAGCTTTATCTGCGGGTCCTGTATGCTTTGGCATCATCTGACGTCATCATATATTGAAAGAAAAACAACAGATTCTATCATCAAACAGAATGCATATTTCATCATACTTCCGTGCTTAGGCTACCTGGCTACCTCACTTTGCTCCTGTGATTTTCAGCAAAGCCCATGTTCCCCTGCATTTTTCACCACCTCCAACACCTTCTTGGAAACATCCTCGGGGAGGGCCTCAGGCATCAACAAGTGCCATCGGAAGATAACTTATAACCGAATGATGAACCGAATGATGAGGCTATGAAGTGGATGCACAACAAAATCACAATATTCGCAGCTGATAATTATTCATCTGTTGGTCAATTTTATTGCTATCCCGTTACATCCATTTATGGCTGGTAATTCAATGGATGTTCCTCTCCCCAAATGGATTCAATATGATCAAATACCATAGTACTGTACAGGGTATCTGATGGTATCTGTAAGTGGGTGGTCGGTGGCGCAGGTTTTCACACAAGTTTCAAGATCCCAAGTAAGTCCACGGCCTACTTTGGTCGTCTGCGATTTTTTCGCTTGCTCATATGGTAAATGATCTATTCAAACTCCCATAAGTATGTTTGATGATTGCTTCTATTCACATCCAATAAAAAAATCCCGTATTGATACCCCATCATTATCCTTATTAAACCATAGAAATGATCATTTCAAACCACCAAAAGAATGATTGATGATTGATTTCCCTATTGATATTCCCTTATTGATATCCCATTCATATCCATCTTCCCCATGTCATCCCCACGGCGCTTCAAGCGACGCGGATCCACCGCCGCCTGCGCACCGCCGCGCAGCACGCGGTGCCCGCCGCCAGGACGTGGCCGTGGCCGGCGCCGCGGCCGCTCGAAACGGGCTGCGGCCTCCGACGGTCGCGACGTCAAGGAATGGATGATGGATTTCTGTCCAAGTTCGATGGCCATGAAATAAAAAAACAATAGAAAACATGTGTATTGTATTACAAAGAAAGGAGGAAAAATTGAAAAAATGATGATATCTCTATGATGAATTTACGATATCATATGATATCTGCCATGAACGATAAAAAATTGGGGAAAACTATGGAAATATATGGAAAACTGATGCCATAAACATTAATAAACCAGATGTTTGATATGTTTGTTTTTTTTCAGTTTGAGACGGGCACTTTAAGTCAAATTGCCAGCAGAAATTGGTCGTATTTTTTCCCAGGCCCAAGTATGACCAAAGGGACAACACAATTCGCGAACATCCGAAATGATGCGATTGATGAGATTATTTTGATGATTTTTTGATGAAAATAATGCGATATAAATAGATATATTGAGTATAACTAGTAGTATGATGATGATTCATTCTATTATGATGGCGCAAAAATATCATGGACATTAAAAAGCACTGCTTTATTTTATCATTTAATGGTGGTATATCAGTGGGTTAAGCCATCATGATAATGATTTAAACCACTGGTATCTAAATGTGTATTATGATGATAATGACCCCTGGTAGTGATTATTCTTAATATCTATTCAAGAATACAAGAATTGATTTTATTATATTTGATTTACATATTATAGTTACTACTGACTAGTAGTGATTATGATGATGTCTTAAATACTTATTTATGTCATGAACCTATGATATTATTAAGATATTATATCAGAATAAATATCACTATGAACCACTGATAACATCCGATTTCGTGCGCCTCAGAAGGGTCTCTGGGCTCTCGGGGAACGGCAGCCACAGAGGCCCAAGGGCAAAAGCAGCCATGGCCAACGTTTGAACCACGTGGCTACGGGACTCCAATCTGAATGTGATCCACAATGAAGCAAATTTGAAAAGCACAAGAAAAACCATGATGAAAGCTAGATAAACAGTTTGATAAACACTTTGATAACTGTGATAAACACATGGATTAGACATCATCTGACCTCACTTCTTTAGCACATTTTAGCACATTCTGATCTGCTTCGGAATCCGGTCCTTTGGTGCCCCAGGGCCACTCCATGCTGTTCACGGTGGGCCAATACTCGGAGCCCAAATCCTTCCGCAGTGGAACGGCCATCCTGTCGCCAGAGATGCAGAGGGGTCCCCAGAGGATGTCCGATGTCTAGATTTCTATAGATATTTCATATTTCCTTGAAACAAATCCCAAAAGATGCAGAAAAGGTGAATTTTTCATCACTATTTTAGTAGGATGTAACTGTTAACTACTGTAATTACTGTATCTTTTTGATTCTTTTTGGTGGGATGATGTACATCTTCTGGTCACTTGGCACCCGTCATTGCGAAGAAAATCGCTGCAGAAATGGATTTCCCTCGCTTGATTCACATGATTTTTATACAAATCTACATACGTCGATGTGCATTCCAGGAATCGTAAGTGACTAATTAATTAACTGTATTATACTCCATATAATATATATTATAAATATATTATATTTATAAGTATATAAGATTGTATAAGTAGGGTATAGTCGGTATAGTATAGCGCATAGCCCAGGTATATCTTGATAGATGTCTCAGACTACTTACATTGTTTTTTTCATAGTTTGTGTTTGCCCTCGCCTCCAATAGTCCAGGACAGGGACGGTACTTTTCCTGGGCCAAGTGAAGACTCTCTTGCGACATTCTGACCTTGGGGAACCTGCTGCGTACAGAACGTCCAAAGCCATTTATGGCTTTATGGGTTCTTGACTCAATATACCCTCTGGTAATTTAACGTAGCTATGGAAAATCACCATTTTTAATGGGAAAATCCACTATAAATGGCCATTTTCAATAGCTACAAGTATGTTAAATTACCAGAGGGTAACCATCTTAAACATCCGGAAAAAAAAACTCTTCAGCCCAAAACTTGGATGGTTGAAGACCAATTAGTAGAAACCCTCCAAACTCCTGGTTCCGGCATCCATATCATCCATTTTTATAGGCGAAATTTAAGGGTCGCCATGTCTGAAGAACTCCTGAGTTTGGCACACATCCTGGTAGTCGTAGGGCGCCAGCCCGAGGGAATCCGTCATGGCTCTGAGTGCAAAAGTGCGCAGCCCAGTGGGCAGCACGGCAGGGGAGGCAGCCACAGGCAACCCAGCAAGTGGTCAAAGAAAAGTGGTTGGTGGGAGAATGTGAAGTTCTGTAGAGTTTATGGGTTCAGTATGGCTGATTGTTGTTGAACTTCAAAAAAGTGCTTTAAAATGTGTCAAACACAAAGCTGAAATAAACTGAAACGATATCATTGGGGGTCCGAAAATGTGGGCCTTCCAACTTTATGTCTCTGAACCCAACATCCCAAATGCATGTGGCCGGACCTGCTTCATACAACATTTCCAAGTTAAGCCAGCACGGCCGTCTCCGGAGCTCAACGTTCACAAGGACATCCCACGTGAAGCCCCAAATCCGCAACTGATCCACCAACACAAACATTAAACAATAGCTCACTGAATGTCATTACCCTCTGGTGAACTAACATAGCAATTGAACATGGCTATTTATAGTGGATTTTCCCATTAAAAATTGTGATTTTCCATTGCTATGTTAGTTCACCAGAGGGTATCCAAAGTTGCTGCAAAAGAAGGCAGTGCTTTTTCAGCGCTATAGACTGGAGGTCTTTTTCACCTCCAAGTTTCTTTCCAGCGCCTGCCAGCAGTTCTTGACAGCTGAAATGTCTATTGAGTCTATTGCTCCCGCCCAAAATGGGCAAACACATGGAACTCCATGGAAACACCATTTTTGAGAGCGGATCCCACTGTAGCTTTGGCTCACAAGTGGTACCCCAAAATCCACTATTATCCAAATGAAAGTCACCATAAAGTGTTTTTTTTCCTCCGGACAACCCCAAAATGCACGTAGAAAGAAAACACTGCCTCTATCTGCGCCAGCAGGTCTCGTCGGCGCCTGCCCATCTCACAAATATCGGTGCCATTCAAACAACACTATGTATATACATAATTACATGTTGATAACTTACCATAAAATGATTCCGAAAAACATGTGGATCCCTTACAATCACGCACCCTTTTTTTCGCAGATTGGTTAAACATCTTGCGGTGAAAGCAGCGAGCGCTGAGCCACTGGAGTCCCTGGGGCCACTGGGGCCCAGGCTCGCGCTGAGCACCCACCAAGTCCAAGTTATCCAAGCCCTTGGTGACATGGCCAGGCATGGGATTGCTGGAGATCATTCTGACAAGAAGAAGTTATGAAAAGATATGACAAGTCTCGCGATGATTTGAAAAGATGTGAAAAGATGTGGGTTGTTTGTCTCAAAGTTCTCAGATGTCTTTGGTTTGCTGTGCGAAATGGATCATCTGCTCCGTAAAAGTAAGGCCAAACTCCAAGGGAATGAAGAAAGCAAAGGGCCCAATGAACCTCCAAAGTCTCGTGTCCCAAGCTGAGGATGACAAACTGTGGAGGCTTTTGTGATCAGATCGTGGGCCAAGAGAGCTGCCTCCAGTTACTTCGGGGAAACCCACCTGATTTTCCCCATGGCGGAAAATAAGATTTGGGGCCTACCCTGTGCAGTCCTACCCAAAAAGTGTCCTATCAGAATCAGTAGAAAATCATTTCTTTCACAACTTTTCAATAAAAAATTTGCAGTATCTGAGTCCATGTCATACCCAGTCTGGTTGTCTCACGAAGATGCAGAGATTCAGTACCCCCCAGTCTACCCCAGCAAAGGTGGATCTCTTTTAACTTCTGGGGTGTCCCCAGTTTTTGGACACACTTTATGGACACACCCATGGAACCTCCAAAAAATGGGGGTTCTCTGAAGATTTAGGGGGAAAAAACACTGTTGATGGTTTATCATCATTTTCCCGATGAACATCACAATATATATCACAATTGCATCAAGTGCTGCCGGTATATCCACTATGTTCAAGCAGACCCCATTTTCAGATCGCTGAAAAATGGGGAGATGGGACAACGAGCCGCCCATCCTTCAAGGGTCGCCTTCTGGGTCTCCTCTGCCGTTGCTTTTGGCAAGGTATCAACGATTTCACGCGCCTCACGATGGCAATTTGGAGCTATGACTCCGAGTTGATTTACCCTCCGGTATTCAAACATGGCCAACATGCAGCAACTTTTCCAGGGTAGATTCTATCTGCTACTCTTAGAGCTGCTATGTGGACATGTGTCAAAAAATGTCGTCTAAACTCCAGAAACAGCCGGCTGAATGGTCAGTTTTGTATTCATGAAGTAGTCAATCTGTTCTTGAAAAAACTATCAAAAAGTTCGAATCAGGTACTTCCTAATGTTCAAGGTGTTTGAATCTGTATTGGGTATCCTTGGGTACCCATAAATCGTCACCACGCGCTCCTTCCGCCGAGTTTTTTTCTCGCCTCCAAAATTTGGGCTTCGAGGCGTGAGACCTGACAAAAAGGCCATGGTTCTTTAGGAGAAACGGCATTCAACGAAAATCATAGGAAAACCATAGGAAAACCATAGGAAAACCATAGGAAAATGGTGGTTTAATGGGATTTAATGGGATATTAATGGGATATACCCTCTGGTAAACATACAAAAAGCTATTGAAAATGACCATAGAAAGTTCGTGGATTTTCCCATTGAAAATGGTGGTTTTCAATAGCTACCTTAAATTACCAGAGGGTATCATGTATTATACCAATGAGTATCATAATGTCAAAATGTATTACTAATTGGGATCTATGAAATTGCATGTACTAATCCCACTAATTGTAGCAATATCCCAATCGTATAGTAATGTCCCAATGTCCCAATATAATTCACTCATAGTATAGTATGGTACTGCCTATCATCTATGAGTTGTTACAATGATTTATAACACTATTATATCTGGCTGAATTATAATGATAATAATATAGTAATATTACACAGTAATATCCCAATAGTACAGTAATATGAACCCCAATAGCAAAATAGTATAGTCATATCCCAATAGTACAGTATAGTAAATTCATAGTAAATCCCAAAGTACTACGATTCCGATATATATATATACACATATGCAATGGCTTAGAAAAAATAGTCCTATCCCAGAGTAATTATGTTTCAACAGTAATGAGCTTGCCGGTTGAAATCCCCTTGTTGGTCACATCTTGAAGGAATCCCTCGGTGTGTCAACTCGGACCTCTTCTGTGCCGTCGATTCCAGCAGGAGCCATGAGCATTAAATGGATGACCTGTTGAGGCGTTGGACGAAGTTGGAAAAATAGGTCCTGGCGTGGCTTTTTTTCAACCTCCAAAAAAGACGCAAGCTTGAACTTCCAATTCTTTGTGGGTAACATTCTGAAACATTCTGAAACAAAAGGTCATACTGTTTTATTTCCAAAAAAAACATGAGTTCATTGGAAAATCACCATGTTTAATGGAAAAATCCACTATTTCTATGGCCATTTTCCATTGCTATCTTAGTTCACCAGAGGGTAGTTCATTGGAAAAAAATGGCGATATCGCCATGATTCACCAACAGTTCACCAACAGGGCCCCTTTTTTACGGCCGGCGCCTTTACCCCGTCCACCTCCTTCATGCCCTGCCAGAGATGCCACCAATGGCGAATCGGACATGGTGATTCATGCCACGACTTCATGGTGATTGTTGCTGGGACTTCATGGGACAATTATATATATATATATAT
>Ga0126342_10010954_pt1 | contig 16209 bp, 11 predicted proteins | sample Cyp1metagenome_FD_92528 | JGI IMG/M metagenome (GOLD analysis project Ga0126342, IMG submission 92528) | Coral microbial communities from Lord Howe Island, Old Settlement Bay, Australia - Cyphastrea 1 metagenome | ecosystem: Host-associated > Invertebrates > Cnidaria > Coral ... | reverse complement strand
TATATTATATTATATTATATTATATTGTATTATATTGTATTATATTATATTATATTATATTATATTATAATATAATATAATAATATATATATTATATTATAATATATATATATATATATTATAGTATATATATATTATAGTAATAATATATATATTATTATCATTATTATTATTAATTATTATTATTATCATTTTTATTATATATATATATTATATTATTGTATAAATTATATATTATATATTATATAATGTATATTATATATATATTATTATATTATATTATATAAATTATATGTTATATATTATATAATGTATATTATATATATATATTATTTTATTATATTATAATATACAGAATATACATTGCATTTTTAAAAACACACAAAACACTTTCCTGACCAGCCAACACTGGGATGGTATCTCAAGATATCTCAAGTAGTGTCTGCAAATAGTGTACCCCCAAGCCATATAGATCACATCATCCCATGTAGTTTCATCATTTTCCACCTTCAAACGGCCAATTGGGGGACCCATCTGCTCTGCACCCGAGCCAGCTTGGTCCTCGGCTTCAGCGACGCAGGATGAGAAGTGGCAGTGGTGCGTGGCTGAGACGAAGAAAACCAAAAAACAGAAGACCAACAAGGTGGGGACGTGGGGTGCTTCCTTGAACTGGCTGGTTTCCCCAGCAAGAAAAAAGGCATTGGACACAATTTCGGAGATGACTTTCTTGAAAGAGGCTCCAGTTTGGGACCTTGCGCACTCAGTTGGCTGTCTTTTTGGGTAGTTTGCTTGGACTTTCGTTGCCTTCTTTCACCGTTTTCACCAATTTCACCGATCACCGGTGCCAGGAGGATGACATGGAAAAGCTGACCAATGGCATCCAGTCCGCCCAAGGTGGCAAGCTGCATCAAGATACTCAAAGATGTTCAAAGATGTTCAAAGTCATCCTAACATACTTGATCTACAGATCATACTTTTTTCTCATACCAGATCAAAGAGTCTCAGGAGATGTTCACTTTGCCCCAAAAAAACGGTTAACCAGGGGATTCTGGTCATTTTTCATCTCTTCCAGTGGTGGGTTTACCAACCCGATATTCTGCTGCCAGGCTCGGTGACCGAGCTTCAGGGCGAGATCAAGGAGGCCACCAAACGGCTCAGCGACTTGCAGAAGAGCAGCAACGAGTTCAAGATGGACCGCCAGGCTTTGGGACCTTGGGAACTTTGGGGGGGCGGCCTGGGAAAAGCCATTGGGAGATCTGTAGCATTTTGGATGGTGAAACATGGACCAAAATGGTGACCAAATGGACCACTGTGTTTTTTTTCATTGAGAGATTTGAAGAAATTCCGAATGAACTATGAATGCAAACATCTGATTGAACACAACCCCTCTATTCTCGACTGCAAGAGGGACATTATGAGCTTTGGGCTTGGAAGGTTGGAGCCATTTTAGCCTGAGCTTAGGGGTTCCACCTAATATTCTACAAGACACCCTAGAATTCCTGGTTTAGTATTGGCCAGATCCTACAAACTAGTTTCCTTTCCCGGCATCTCAAATTCTGCCTCATTTTTTGGGTGAACTTCCCCTGAACTGTTCGGACACACGTCGGAGCCAGGAGTCCAAGAACGAGCATCAGTTGGCCCTGCGTGATGCCAAGCTCGCCCAAGAGGCCCTGAGTGGCGCCATTGGAACCTTGAACAAGTTCTATGAGGCGCTTGGTGCCGTGGTTGGGGTTTGGGATTTCCCTTTGGGATAAAATCATTGGGTATATCATTGGGATAGAACTATGAGCAACCCAATGATATACCCAATGAAGTGGATATACCCAATGATATACCCAATGATAAGTTCTATCCAATGAATTCCCAGGATAACTTATGGTATAATGATAATCCCAATGATTACCCCTGGATTTTGAGGATTTTCATGAAGTGGAGAAACAACCGAATCAATCCAGGGATCTCTACAACTGACTAGGCAGATGAGCCATGACACTTTTTTTCCAGGGTCGGTATGCATTGTTGGGTTCATGTGGTAAACCCAATAGTCAACCGGTCCCAAAATGGTAGGTTTATGGCATTGGGTTTCCCATTACTATATTTTTTCTAGTTGTTAGTTGGTTTAGAAAGCCATTCATTCTAGATAATCATAGTTATATATATATATATATACACATATATAATTATATATATATACACACATATATCCTCCATAAACCCAAACGTTAACCCATATGGAGGTTTCCTAAAATGGTGGCACCCCGCAAATGATCCACTTTCTTTTTGGGATTTTCCCCCTACTAAACCATCCATCTATTGGGTACCTGTAGGAAACCTCCATATATCCCAGGGGGTTTCTCTCAACAAAACCATGGGGAGACCCATGAAGCCCGTCCTCAGGAGGCAGCGGCCTCATTGCTGCAGTCCGTAAAGCCCACCGATGTGGCTGAGGCGCTGCCATGGGGGGCGGTTTGGTATCTGAGAGGTGAGGAAAAACCATGGGAAACAAAAGGAAAAATCATATAAAATTCATAGTGGTTTGGGTACCTGAAAAGTTTATCATCATTTTCCTTAAATGACTTGGGGTCAGGTAAAATCACAATAGTTGAAGATAAACCATCAATGATTGGAACTACTTCCAATGGTATATATATATATATATGTTTGTTGTTTTTTTTCAAGTCATCATTTTACATATCCCAAAAACAATAGTGGCCACTGTGAGTTTTTTTTTGTATTTACCACATTTTCACATTTTCTTCCAGATTTTTGCCGCTGCTATGGAACAAAGGCTAGCATTGAAGATCCACCAAGTGCCCCTTATCCTCTGAGGCCCCTGAAACATGGTCCAAAGGCTTCTCTGGTACCGGACAGGTGCGAATGGGGGTGAGAGGTGGGGCGGGTTGGGGTCAAAACGGCATTTGGGTCCCCCCAATAAAGATAGAAAGGCAAGGTATATGATGGCATAAGATATGTATGTATATATATATATGTATATAAATATATCTATATCTATATTATATCTATATCTCTATCTATATCTTTATATACACATACATATATGTGTATATATTCTATCCAACATAGTAAATAGGAGTGATATTCCAGTGGTGGCCAGTGCCCAGTGCCACACACAAAATCGCCAAAGCCGAGGGCCGGCCAATTTTGACGAAGATTTTGGTATTTTTTTCAGCCCCAAAGCAGGCACCTCTGTTGGCTTTATCAAATAGTTTTTAGTATTTTTTCAGATGGTTATTTTCAGGACTTGCCAGATGATGTATGTATATATATATGATATATACATACTTACATTACATTACATTACATTACATTACATTACATATATATATATATATATATTATACAATATATGCCATGGTCCAAACTCGGATGATATATCCATATTGGCCATGTTCATCAAACCATAGGGATTTTGTTGCAACCCGTTGTGGTTTGCGCATGATGGGACAACCATAATAGATCTTCTGGACCGCGCGTGAGGATGGCAAGGGTCCAGGGGAAGCCATCATCAAGGTGGGGTGAAGGGAAAACCATGGGAAAATGGGAAAACCATAGGACAACCATAGGAAAATGGAGGTTTACCCTCTGGTAAACATACCAAAAACTATGGAAAATCACCATTTTTAATGGACAATTCAACTATATCTATGGCCATGTTTAACAGCAAACGGTCAGTTTACCAGGCCGGGTAGATGGGGAGCCAGTTGGAGCTAGGAATTGAGTATCATAAATCATAGCTGACATTGATAGTTTGTTCTGGATCATTTTGTATTGAAGATCATGGATTTTGTTTGCGCAATATGTGTTGATTTTTGACCTGTACTAAGTTACTAGTCGGACAGCCATTATCCCCCAAACGTGGCCCAGAGAGGAAACTGTTTTATGGCAACAGTGAATCTATAAAATCCATTGACGGTTCAAAGAGGTTCCCAACTAACATTAGCAGCTAATGGTACCAATTTCTGGCTAAAAAATGATCAGCCAGTAGCCCTTTATCCGATGGGTGCTTCGTTTCAAAGTTTTGATGGAGTATTGTTTGGTTGTTTCTTTTGATCGATGAATTGCGACTTGATCAGCAAATCTTGAGCCTTTCTGCAGAGTATCTACTCTTAACCAGGAGCGAAGCTGCCATCCATAGTCGATTGATTTCCCACAGGATTCCATCATTCTGTGAATTACTCAGCAATTATTGACACATTTTGGTTTGATTAGTTGATTACTCACAAATGTCTGATTAGTTGGTTTGATGGATCCCTTCCACTCAATCGAAACCTTGGTTTACTACTGGAGATTGATGATTTTTGGGGCCAAACAAAGCATTCATTTTAACATGACCGGGAGATTGGATTACTGTATACACATATATACAAACATATGATGGATGAGCCGGTTGATAGTGCCACTATGTTTAATAAGGATATTATAATTGGTCGCATTAGTAGCACTTTGAAGTTATTACGTAACTATTATCACTATTAATAATTACCCATGACACAATGATATTGTTCTGACATTACCATTACTAATAATAATTACCCATTACTAATAATTACTACTATTATTATTACTAAAAAATAGTGCTATTACATGAGCCATTACCATTAATGACACCTTTTTTCCAACGCCCAGGTGTTGGAGGATTGCTCCGCGGACTTTGCCCAGATGGAGGTCCTGGGAGTGGATTGGATCCCATAGTCGTCATCATCATCATCAATGTCAATATGCAGATATATATATATATATACATGAATACATACATGATAAGCATCATACTGGTAATAAATACTAAGAATAGTGGATAATAACCACAATGATCAAGAAAAACTAAGTATAAACCATGTAATAACAATACATAATGATCCATATATAAGAACCATCACTAAGTATCAACAACTAACCACAAGAAACATGACCCTCATCCTCGACAGATGGTGCTAGGCGGAGACCAAGTCGCAGGAGGTTCAAGAGGAGGCCGACTTCGACAAGGAGATGATCGACGCCAAGAAGGAGAAGGCGCGACTTCTTCGGCGCGGCACGTGCAGCGAGTTTTGGGATGGATGAATAGGATGAACTTCTGAAAGATTCCCAAAGATGCCAATGTATATATATATGTATATATATACACATATCATTGATCTTGTAATATATTTTTTTCGTATTTTGACATACTTGGATTATTTAACTAGCATTGTTTGATTATATCCATAGATATGGATCAAAGGAGAGGAAAATCCCAACGACAGTCACTGTTGGGTTTCAATCTCTGTTGCCGGGCCCTAGCCGGAACGTCCCTGGAACCTTGGAACCTTGGAACCCTTACTGCTGGTCAATCTAACAAATTCCAAACACATTCCAAAAACGTTGCAAAACATAATTTGCAATGTATCCAAGACATTCCAAAACTATCTAAAACTATGCAAGTGATGATAAATGGTATACCAAACCAGCCCCTCTATTTCGAAAAGACATTATTGAGCAGATCACACCGGACCTGGGGGAGGAGTTGGGAGATGTTGGGAAGTAGTGGTAACTGATATGAGTTGTGATAGGACCTTAGCTTAGATATTTGAGTGGGAATGGTGGAGGATGTCTATATATAATAAGGAACATGGAAGTTATCAGAAGGTATCAGTGCTTCACATCAGTTTGACCAAGCATGAATACTTGCTTCAAGGGATCCTTGTAGTACTGAAGCCACGCCTCCAATTCAATCACCCGTTCAGTGGACAGTGGACTGCCTTCAACCAGGGTTCCAGTTTGGCGGATTTCTCGGATTGAAACAGCCAGGTTCGCCTTCAGACGGAGAAGAGCTCCAAGGCGGAATTCAATGGATGGATTTTTGGATGGTTTTTCGATCAGTTGATGGTTGGGGAATAACTCCACCTTATGAAATCCGTGGATTTTTGGATGATATTTTGGATGGTTTTGGGAAAAGTTGATGGGGAATAACTCTCATGAAATCTCCAAACTGGGGGATATGAATTTTTTCACAGATCCACTCAGTGGACCATCCCGGTTTTGGACCTTGTAGTAGTCATAGTACCCCGTGGCATCCCATGACGAATACTTTCTCATTTGGTGCCATTTTATGGGTACATGGTATACTCTATTTGTTTTCAAGGAAATCCATTTTGGGGTGTACCCGATTCTGACACAACTTGGCTGCAGGAAGAAGAGGAGGCTCGTTTGTCGGAGAAGGCGCGTTTGTCTGTCTTTCGGTGTCAAACAGGAGCAGTTTTTCGATGTGTTGAGGGGAAAAGAAATTGAGCATTCTGGTGGAGATGAAGACTCTTTTCGGTATTTCAACCACCAGAGTCAGCATATTTGAGGATTTTTCGATTGATTTCAACGCATGAATCCCAACAATGCCGGAACAGGGGGACAGACCACCCGTTTGCCGCCCCAGATTCGAGACATGTCCGAGAAGAAGAAGATGACCGATCGGTCCGTTGCCCTGTTGGCCAAATACCATGAGGACGCCGTGGTGAACATGGGGGCAACAACAACCCAGTTTAGGGGATGGTTAGGGTCATCGAGTCATTTTAGCAAGGAACATGGTGATTTACCATGGAAAAAAATGGGATCACCTAGTCACCTAGCCAGGTAAGCCCAATTTTTGGCTACACAAAGTGCTTCACTTGTGATTGCCACCAACATGTTTGTCTCCCAAAAGACTGGCTGAATGATCGGAATCATTGCGATGTGGTGGTAGTTGAACGAACAGCAGCAAGAAGAATTGAATGGACATGAATGGACATCATGACTCATTAACCTGACCAATTCTTTGATTGAAACATGCGTTCGTGTGGAAAGCACAATCTCACAACACAACAAACAATCCCCTATTTATATACGACTTTTCACCACAATTTACCTTTTGGAAACCATACCAAAAAAGCGGTCTATATGGAGTGACGATGTGTGGCAGCTTTACCCTTTGCAGGATTTGTCCCAGAAGTGCAACCAGACCGCCTACGAGGCACGGTGGCAGATCTGGGGTAGTTGGAAAAACCGAAGATCAGATTGCCAACTAACCAGAGTTAACTGGAGATCTAATGGCCAAGCAAACTCCATGATGTCAACAAAAAGTGGAGAAAGCATGTCAATTTCACGGCGGAAGAAAAGAATCGTTTTAAGTATTTATAGTGACACATAGTAACCGCCAATAGAACAACAATAACGCCCTGAGTCATATTGGTAACGTCGTTTCCATTTTTCTATCTGTGCGGGGGTACTACATATCTACAGTAGATAGACTTTTTCACGACCCGCGATGTCACTTTTTAATGGTTAGTAAGGAGAATAAACGTCAAAATGACCGTATTTCAGCTTGGTGAAATAGTTCAATAATCCAGATAAATTGGAGGTTGGATTGACCACCATTGGCCATGAACGCCATCAGCCAGACCAGTATTAGTATTCACCATTGTTGAATTGTGAACTATTATTAACGCCTATTGATCTAGATTTATAAAGCATCAGTAAAAACTATTATATAAGCATTCTTACTGAATAATTATACTATAAGTAATTCATCATCCACAAATATTGGCTAATGTAGTAACCCCCAAAAAGATAGGTAACAGTCATCAAATTAATCAATGACGAGTTAAGTTAGGTTAATTTACAATAACTATCATGGATCCTATCATGGATCATCATCATCAGCATCACAATATTTCATCACTATTATGTAATAGTACTACATTATTGATGAAATATAGTGATGATTATTGAGATGATTTACTATAAATATTACGATTATTGATGAAATATAGTGATGAATCACAATATGCTAGATTATCCTCACTATCCTCTGGTAACTTCACAGTTCGACAGCGAGGCGCGCACGGCGGAGCGCAAGGTCTCCAAGGTTGAGCCGCAAAAGTCCCAGGCGTGAAAATGTTGGAGGAAAATTTCAGGAGGATTGGGATGACACCACTTGGGTGTGTAACATGTGAAGCGTACCCTCTTGTAAACTAACATAACTATGGAAAATCATGGAACATCACCATTTTTAATGGGAAAACTCACTATTTCTATGGCAATTTTCAATAGCTACGTTAAATTACCGGAGGGTAACTGGGATCTCACGGGAATTTGACATTTCTCTTGAGGATTCAGTGGATTTTTCTCGTGACTTTGGTATGAACTAGCGGGATCTTGATGGGATACATGGGATTTATCGGACATTTTGGGCCAAAATATGTTATAACATGTCATAACATGTTGTAACCAGCAATCAATAGATGGGATAAATCGACAATCATGGTGACATAGTGGGATATAGGGATGTATATGATGGGGATATCATATATGTTAAACGGGAATTTCATGGAAATTTCATGGGGATACAGTGGAATAACAATGTTTGGATGTGGAACCCTTTGATTCCACTTGATTCGAACATCATTTTCCCTTTTTCACCACCAATCACGGGTTTCGGGTTTCAGGACGGAAACTCACAGCAACCCTGTCTTTTCCGGTTTTTCCACTGGTTTCTGAGGTTAAACAAATCCCGATCAGTTCGAACTGGATGGAACTGGATAATCGGATAATGGGCTTGGTACCCTCTGATAATTTAACAGTTTGCTATTGAAAATGACCATTGAAATAGTGGATTTACCCATTAAAAAGGGTGGATCTTTCCATAGTTTTTTTGTAAACGTTTACCAGAGGGTACATGGTGGATAGCCCAGAAAAAAAGGGGATCCCCCAATTGGACTGACCAAAATTGATGGAGAAAAAGAACATGGCAAACCAGTGGACTGTTTTTGTACCATCTCTTGTGACCCACATGAGAAAAACCGTGGTGACAACTGGGAGCAATTTATAGGAGCATTGTGTTGTATTACTATGTTATGAGAGAGTTAGGGTACGTCCAAAAAGTTGGAAAAACCTCCATCTGTTTCTGGGGATAGCGCCTATAATCCTGGAAATGGAACAAACAAGCATGGATTTCGGCTAATGTGGTTATGACATGTTATGACTGATGTGAATGACCAAAAATCTACTTTTTTCAAGCAGTACGTTCACTGTACCCTCTGGCAACGAAACATGGCAATGCGACATCCGCATTTTTTCAATAAGAAAACCCAACTACAATGTGGTGCCCCCAGTTATGATTTGTTTTAATAAACCCATGAACTAGTTCGATATATCTTGATATATCTACCATAAGTCCAAGAGTTATTGGAGTTGTAAACCAACTTGGCTCTCGGCTCGATCGACGAAAGTAACTTGGCGACGCGTTTTTTTTCCGGAACACCAAGGGAAATGGCTTGGATTTTTGCAACGTTTGTGAAAATTAAAGTTATACACAATGTAAATGGACACACCAATTAGAGCTGAGTCCCAGAGATGAGTTAGTCCCAAAGGTGAGTTGACATGAATTTTGCTTTCCATGTTCTATGGGCACAGCAGTGCAATCCCCAGCACCATACAGCAACCACATTGCCCCAACTATGTCTTGAAGTCACCTTATGTCAATGATTTTATCCCATTTATATAGTTGGGTGATGACGGGATATTATCCTGCAATTCGATGGGACATCATTTGCCATTCCATTTACAGCATGGATATTTTGACATCGTTGGGATATTTTGGATTTGGAATATTGATCACATTTTACCAAATGTCCATTGATATCCAACTAAATATTCTATTGATCAGATCAATCATATTTCCATTGATATCCATTCCATTTTGATCCATGGATCAATGGGATATTTAAACCAACTAAAGGGATATTTACCCTCTGGTAAACTAACATAGCTATGGAACATCACCATTTTCAATGGGTAAATCCACTATAAATAGCCATTTTCAATAGCTATGTCAGCTATTACCAGAGGGTACCAACTAAAGGAAGCCCAGGATCCATTGATTTCCCATGTCCACTGTCCTCCCTTCGCCTTCCGTTGCCCATGGCGCTGGTTCGGTGCGCCTGGCGTGCCTCGGTTGGACGGCACCTGGAGGCGTCCAGCGCGGTGCGACGGGGGGAGCTGCTGTTCACGGAGGAGCCGCTGTTTCTGTGCCCTGGCGGAGCTGCGGATGATGGGGAGCGAAGAAATCATCCAAAAAAACTCAGGCAACATCAGCAAGAACACTCTGGTTTATAATATGGAGATCATGATCAATTTGGCTTAAAGGCCATTTCACTGTTTTTCGCACCAAAAAAATCATCATTTTTCATGGGTATAGAAAATCCATCCCCAATTTGGGTCGGTTTTCGTGGTTCCTCCAAACAAAAATCCTACTGGGATGATGAAGAATGACCCAAAAAAGAGGTTATTTTGATGTTATTGATGGATGGTTTATTTTTGGGTTTACCCTCTGGTAATGACTAACATAGCTATGGAAAATGGTCATTTATAGTGGATTTTCCCATGAAACATGGTGATTTTCTATAGTTATGTTAGTTTACCAGAGGGTACCACATTAGAGATATTTTAACTATTGTCGGACATTATAGTGATATTTTCTTCACTATAACTATAGATTCTATAGATTCAACGATACGCGCAACTGGTTTTTACTAGATAGTTATAGTCTAGTTTATATCATTGGTGAAATGTTCTAGAACTGTAGCTAGCACGATAGCTACACTTTGGGTACACCTTGATGGGATAATTTTGCCAAAAAACTCAGGTCCTCTACAGCAGAATGCCTCAAGATGCAGGAGGAGAGGGGTGGAGGGTCCAGGCAACTCCAGGTCCTGCTGGACGTGGTCCTGGCAAGACAGGTGTCATGTGCGGTAGTTCATTCCATCTTTGGGGTATCCAAAATGACATTCATTTCAACCTTTGGTACTGTCTGACACCCCTTGTTGGTTGTTCCCCCATCTTTGGTAGACTCCCTTTAGAACTATGCATTCAATCCATCTCTTGCAGCAAACAAAACATATTTCCGACAAAAAAACCTCCCTTTTACTGGTTAAATATCAATCCTCATCTATCTTGATAATAAAACCCCCAACTAATCTTGAACTTACCCAAGTTTGCTTCGTAAAACCCCTAGATTTTGGCCCACCAGGAGCTCTTCCAGCGGCCCAGCACCGCGTTGCCCCTGGCCACGCAGCTCTTCGTGGCGGTGCTGCATGAGTTGATTCAACGGGGCCAGACGGCGATGCTTGGCACAGGAGCTACAGCTATGGGGCCATGGGGGGTTGGTTTCTCTGATTTTTTTTTAGGGGAAAAACATAGGGAAAAACAACCGGTTTAGAAACCATGGGATTTTCGGGAAGGATTAAGAAAAACTCATGGTTTATGATGTTTTTGATGAGTAAATTAGGGGAAACCAGCTAAAGAAATTACCCAGGTTCATCATCATTTTCACAACCATAGTGTGCAATGGTAGATTTTGGCACTGTTCGGCGGTTAGAAACCATGCTTGTATCTATTCAAATCTATTCCTTTTTTCAGTTGGGGAGCCAAGGAGCTATGAATTGAGCTTCTCAACCACAACATAATTTAGTTGGATCATTCACTGGGAGAACTTGTGGATTGTGTCGGTTCCACGTAACGACGTATTTCCACGTGTTTTTTCATGGCGGAAGCATCAGTTTTCAAGGGGAAGTAGTCATAGAGTCATAGAGATTGAACTATGCGGAACCCTAATCCAGCTGGAGATCGGGAGTGGCAAAGTTCTGTGGTCTGGGGGTGTTGAGGGAAAGTGTTAAGGGTTTGTGAATGCAGAAAAGAGGTGGAATAGAACATGCGATTCAAAGCAGTTGTCAAGGCAAAAAAAGTACGTGCAGCCTCATTTCTCATGGCAATTTTGAAACAATTGAGCCATCCTTGAGGTCATCGAATTTTTGCCAGCTACCCTCGGTTTTTTTTTCCCATGGCTGGAAAATCTCACAGCAATGGTTCGGTGATTTTCCCAGTTTCAATGCCCATTTCCGGGATTTCGCTGTCAGAGGAAGATTGAGCAGCTGAAGCAACTGGAAGGGCACCAGCAGCAGTGGGCCTCCACTGCACGGACCTTGTACGATGGCCTGAAGGTGAGATTGGGGGGAGGGAAGCGGTGTGGAATCCATAGGATCTCCAGCAAAATTCGGCTTTCAACTGGTTCCATGGGAGCTCAGAGTTTCACTTCCCGCCACGAATGAATCATGGATTGGTGGCGAGGAGGAAGTCGCCCAAAGCATCTCCTTCGAGCGTTTCTTAGAGCCTTGGGACAGTCCCAGACGGGTTGAATGGGACCCGTGGGTCTAAGAATCATGGGCCTTTGACAAAAAAGGGACTGGAGATGCTTAAATGGCTACGCCGTAAGCAGCTACACTGTGGGGTTTGTGGACAAAGATAATCCTAGGTGATGAAATGATGCTTCAGCTGGTGCTTTCAAGTCATGGGGTATACCACCAGGAAAAGGGGAAAACGATGGTTGGTCAATGGATTTAGCTGTACCATAGTTGGCTGTTGCATGCCCTAAGCTTTAAATCCCACCAAAAAAGGCCTACATTTGCTGGTATTTTTTCTTGATGTCACCCCTTCCCAGAGATTGCCTTCTGCTTGGATGTGTATCCCAGTTGCTAAGTGCTTTTATAAGCCATATATATACATACATACATACATACATACATACATACATACATACATACATACATACATACACACTGTATATATATATAATACTTTATATACCCACAACGATACGATATATATATATAATAATCATAAGTAATCATAAGTATAGTTTATATATATTATATATACCCATATATATATAGACTATAGAAATAAACGATACTTATGAATATAAAATAGATGTCCCGGGTTCCGTTATGTCGAGGAGCTCTTCGCCCAGTGCGCGGCCAACGCCCACGAGGTGGACGGAGCCCAGGGCGCGGCCATCTTCGTCCTGGGCTCCATGGCGGAACACAGCTGCAGGTGTGGAGCGGCGAAGGGAGGAAAACCAGAGAAAACCCTATGGGAAAATGGTGATTTTTGGATGAACAAATTGAAAAACCTATGGGAAGATGGTGATTTTTGGATGAAAACATTGAAAAACCTATGGGAAGATGGTGATTTTTGGATGAACATGGTGCTTTGACCAAGAAAAATGATGAAAAATGGGGGTTTCATATGGGATTTAGAGCTGATTTGAATGAAATTTCATATGCTTAAGTTGATGGTAAACATAATTCCAATAACTGTTGGATATATCGAACTAGTTGCTGTGGGCTTATTGTAAACCAATTTTTCGAACTGGGGGGGCAGAACATTGTAGGGGGTATCCACATTCCTTGTTAAATGGAGCCAAGGGGCTACGAATTGACTTTCCAACCTCATTACAGTCAGGATGGGGGTCTGGAAACTTGAGAAATATGTCTATCAAGAGTCTATCACTTCAAGTTGGATACCTAAAATACGGAGGACGCATCATGCAATCCCCAAACCCGGAAAACACTTTTTGATCTTTTTGGGCTTTACACCATCCAACTTTTTACCCACAAGGTGGTGCGATTGGAGATACTCCCAGAATTGGTGGGAAAATCTGCAGGAAACCACTATGATTGTATTTTTTTCAAGCATGGTGTAACATTTTCCCCAACAAACTAATCCAATTGGATAATGTAATTTTTCCGACAAGGTGGCACCCCCCCAGTTATGTTTGTTGGTGTTTTTTACCACAACTAGTTCGATGTATCTGCATATATAAACCCTGGTTATTGGAGTTATAAATTATAACCTCTTATCCAAATGGGTGGGTCCACTAGTGCCCAATACTTAGGCAATTCCCTCTGATTGGTGGGTGATATCCCCTGCTTGTTGGATCGTTGGTCGTTGTCAGAAAGAAACGTTCACCTAGTCCCCATTTGGATGGCTTTGATATGCACTAATTATTTTGAATTGAGGTCCGGGAAAAAACAATCACCCGGATTATCAAAGGAAGTTTAGTTCGAAAACTTCCGAGTTACGAACGTAGATCATAGCTCTTATCTGCGATCTCATGATGTGAATCAGAATTCGGCTCGTTTCAAGACAAACTCAGCCAGAGAAGCGTTGTAATTTAAAGCAACAGATACAAACACAGGTCTCACTGGGACTTAGCCAGAATGAATGCAATGAATGGGCAGAGAAGCAACACAAGGTAGAATATCACAAGCATCAACGGACTCCACCCAAAGATAGGCTTGAAAAATCCCTCTATCCAAGCCTTCAAGCAACAAAGAATACCCTTCCGAAAACAACACATCCATTTCGCGTTTTCATTATTTGCCTCCCAATTTGCACGTTCCTTTTTTCGGGGGCCCAGTGCGCAGAGGATTTCATCATTTTCCTCATATTTTCCCATTCAATTCATTCTAAATTGGGATGTCCCCTATTTTCAGACCAAGCCATATCCCATATATTATCCCATATGATCCCATCAAAAACATGCAAACATCTAATCAACACCCATCAAAATCCAGTCAAGTCATGGTCATATACCCTCTGGTAATTTAACATAGCTATTGAAAATGACCATTTATAGTGGATTTTCCCATTGAAAATGGTGATTTTCTATAGTTATGTTAGTTTACCAGAGGGTATCATTATATATATATATATATATCCCATAATTCCATTATTTTCCTGCGATTCATTGGTTCAATCCATGTGTTCATGGTGAACCATGGTGAACCACCCCCAATCTTTGATGGGTTTTTGATGGTTTTTGATGCCCAATCCAAATGTACCCCAGTGGTAAAATCACAATAAAATCCTTGAAGATCCCCTTCACTCATAGTTGGGTGTGCAAATGGGGGTATACCCCCAGTCATGGCTTAAAAAAAATGGTGGACATGAGCTTCGAATCCAATGGATTTGGTGTGTCAGACAAACCCAGTCGTACCCCCTTAAAAAAATGTGTCGACAAATACTTAGAACACCAAAGGTTTTCCAAATGCACTAAATGCGCAGAACTTTTCCAAATGATGTTCTAACTTTTCCGGATTTGGTGTGTCAGACAGTCACCCAGTCATGGCTATTTTCATGGGGATTTCATGATGATCCAATGGATTTAGTGTAGCCACACCCCCTTAACAAATCCCCTCAGTTGACCATCCCAAGAGTTGCTGGGCACCAGGCCCAACGCCTTCAAAAACGTCCAGGGCTCGCAGCTCACGGTGCGCGCGATGGAGGACTTGGTGCTTGGGGAAAAGGTGAGCATTTCGTACATCCCGGAGCCTTGCCCAGGGTTGGAAGATAGGGATTTAACACCGCGAAAAAATGGGAATTCAATCATGAAACATGGTGGTAAAATGGGGATATCATGGTAAAACTATGGGGGGATATCATCTGGATGAATTGAATAACATCCTCACTGTGACGTCATTGGAATCATGGTCGGTAAGCGGAATCATCCCAAAGTGGCCTTACTTGATCTATTTTCAGGTCAGGGAATTATCAGAATTCAGCCATATATATATAATATATATATATATATTATATATATATATAATATATAATATATATATAATATAAATATAATATATATAAATATAATATATATATATATATATATATATATATAAACTACATATACATATGTATATACTACATATACATATGTATATACTACATATATATATATATATATGTATATAATACATAGATATTTCACACCATGCATGCGCCATGGTCAATGGTCAAGTTGCACGGGATGACTTCCTGTGCTATGGATTCGTTAACCTTGGGAGATGACATGAGATGGCCATCCCCCTTCGGAGATAATGGGCCATTGGGGCGATTGGGTGATGCGGAGAAGCTATTTCCATGGAAATCAATAGACGATGAGGATTTCACTTTCACAGTTTGAATGATGGATTTGGGTTTGTCTGAGATTTTTTTTGTACACATGGCAAATGGTCAATTTTGTTTCAAGAGGAAAAGTGAAGCTTAACCAACGGACTTTGGGGTAACATGTTCAAACAACTTTATTGCTTAGGAATCTGGGTAAATGATAGCCGCATCACTACCAGGTCACTTAGAAATGACGGTTAGTCAAATATGATGGGAACGGCGCCATGTGGAGGGCTTATGAACAACTGGGAGGTTGAACTGGTTGAGATGTTTTTCCATTGAGGTTGCAAAACCAGCGGTATTTGAAATTCAAAAAAGCAGCCACTTGCAGCCACTTGCAGCCACTCGAGTGGCCGCAAGTGGCCGCAAGTGGCCGCTAGGGCAAGTGGCCGCAAGTGG
>Ga0126342_10010953_pt1 | contig 16209 bp, 15 predicted proteins | sample Cyp1metagenome_FD_92528 | JGI IMG/M metagenome (GOLD analysis project Ga0126342, IMG submission 92528) | Coral microbial communities from Lord Howe Island, Old Settlement Bay, Australia - Cyphastrea 1 metagenome | ecosystem: Host-associated > Invertebrates > Cnidaria > Coral ... | reverse complement strand
TTATATATATATATATAATGGCTACTTTGGGACTCTCATATGTTGCACTATTTTGCTATGAATGGGGATATATTTACCAAACTGGTTAGGTAAAAAGACAATGTTAATCCGACACGTACTACTTGGCAGTGCAGTTCCAGGGTTCACTAAGTGGGTAGATTTCATCATAGTTGTAGAGGTTATAAGTTATATCCCAACTTATGGAGGTTTAGTTCACCATGGCCCATGGCTATGTTGCCAATAATAACCTCAGCCTTGCACTCCCCAAGTAAGCCTCGGATGGCCACGACTTAGGACTTTCATATTTTACAAAAAACAACGCGGAAATGTGAGATCCGAACAAGCTAAAAAGATAATGTTTTGAAGGATATCTAAGATTGGTTGAGGGTTCTTTGAGATGTTACCTTTACCCTCAAAGTATCAATCGTCAAGTGGATAGGAGTTTACCTGACATGTATATAACTCTCCTTGATGCCCTGCTTGGATGTGCGCGAAACTGCTTAGCATGGTTCTGAGCAGCTTAGCAAGCGACTATCTCTGCGGGCACAGCTCCACTTGCTCTCCTGACATTTCACTTTTTACTTCCAATCTTGGGCTGGTCTCAATATATATATATAGTTAATTAATTAATGAATTAATTAATTAGATATAATTATATATATATAATTATATATTATTTATTTATTTATTTATTGATTTATTTATTGATTTATCAATTATATGTATATATATATATATTCATTTTTTATCGATGCTGTTGACTATATTATTACGTAAAATTATATACCCATTGATAATATGCACAGTCTTACATATAATAACGGCATATCATTACATATCATTCTCCATTAATATATTCCCATGGGAAATTGCCCATCTCATTCCCCATTACCCATTACATATCATTGCCCACTAATAATTGCATGCCATTACCCACAATATATACCCATCTCATATTCTGTTGAATATGCTATCCATTTTGTTGATATATATATATATATTTATTCCCATTCATTTTGTTGATATATCAATATACAATATATTCCGTTTTCATTTACTACATAATATATACCTGGTTGGTGGTTTGGAACATTTTTCTTTTTTCCGTATATTGGGAATAAGGATCCCAACTGACTTTCATATTTTTCAGAGGGGTAGGTATAGTAGGTATACCACCAACCTGATAAGATATACCCATTCTCTTGATATACCCTCTGGTAAACATTTACATAACTATTGAACATCACCATTTCTAATAGGTAAATCCACTATAAATCACCATTTTCAATAGTAATATAGTAAATCCACTATAAATCACTAATCCACTGTAAATTTCTAATAGGTAAATCCACTATAAATCACCATTTCTAATAGCTAAATCCACTATAAAGTGACTATAAATCACCATTTTCAATAGCAAACTGTGTGTCATTACCAGGTAAACCAACATAACTATGGAACATCACCATTTTTAATGGGAAAAACAACTATAAATGGGCCATTTTCGATAGCTATTTTGACATAACCAGAGGGTATTCCCCTTATCAGGTGACATCTGCCAGGTCACAGCATCCGACCTCCTAGACTTGGCCAACCAGGTCCAGTGACCGCTCAGCTGCTGCCCCGTGTCGGAATGTGTTCAACGGTTTCACCATGAAAAATGCTCGTTGTTCCATGAAGAAATAGGGTTTTAACCATGAACAAATAGTGATTTTACCATTAAAATCCATTAAACAAATAGGTATTTTACGGATTTATTGGGATAGAACCATACACGACCAGCAATATGACAACGTTGGGTGTGTTTGAAAGTGGGGCATACGGCATCACACATGGAAAGTTTGTCATGAGGCACATGATGATTAAATATCAAGTCTTAAGGTACCCTATTTTTTTGACAACCCTTTAGTAAACCCTTTTGCTTCCTGAGATCTCCAGGTGTCTTCCGTGTCTTTTGTCGGTGAAAATCACCATGTTACCCTGTGGTCATTTAACACAATAACAAAGCTGACATCGCATCATTGTGGTGGATCACCGCCAGGAAACGGTGGCCTATACGTGAGGACGATTGAAGACGCGGCAATTGCTCCAGCATTATCGGCTTGCGGAGATGCTGTGAGCGTGGGCAGGATGTTCATAGACACATACCGGTTCAGCACGCCTATGAAGTTCGACGCTGGACTGTTCACTCCTCTGAAAACAGATGGGAATAAGGTCACGAAGGTGACAAGGGCAATCACCGAGCTGAAGGAGACTCTCAATCTGCCAGAAGAAGTGGATGGCTTCATTTTTATGACATGCTACCAGCGGCACTCAATGGGGTGCAGGCTGTGCCTATGTATGTGCAGGTAGCTTGTGCTGAAGATTTGTTTGACCCAGCTAATTTGAGGGGTCCCAATCATTTGGCCCACATCAAGATGAAGACAACAATGGACAAATCACAATTTTTAATATGTAAATAATGTTTTAAGCCATTCTTCATAGCTATGTTAAACTACAAGAGGGTACTGTGGTCATTTGGCTTTGTTGGTGAAATTGTTTTCCCCCCAAAAAGTGGTAGCTTCAAAGCCTCACCCCCAATTGTCTTTTGCTAAAACAGCTTCTTGGCAGGTTGTTGTTGGACAAATCTTTGAGTTCCCATGTTTACATCATTGCCGAGGTAGCCTCAATTTGTTGGTGATTCGTTTCAAATGAAACCTGTTTCCGGACCAGTTTTTCACATTTACATTTGCCCCATATTTGCGGGCGGTGGGGGGTGAGAGCTTCAAGGCATGCAGACAAGGTGGTGCCTCATAAAGTTGGCTAAGTCGGTTTATAATTGGATTAGCTTGGGTTTATGGTGATTATAACATATACTATAACTATATAACTATGGTAGGTGTACAATCCAATTTAATTAGCTATCATAATTTAACTATGATACCCTATATGATCTTTGTTTAAGTTCCAATGGTCACCGGTCTTTGGTTCAATCACAATCCACAATCATTCAAAGTTCAAAATCTCCATCGGATCATGGTGAAAAAGATCCTAAATCCAGAAAGGCCCCCATGGGAAAATCCAACGTATGTTTTCCATGATTCTTGAATCACCAATCAATCAATCAACTCTAAATTTCATGAAATCCCGAATTCTGATTGGTCAATTCTCAATCTTTGTTGGTTCAACCGACCACCACGAGTTTCGTGGGGGACACCGTGGAGGATTTCGCCCTGGCGATCTTCATGGCCGTGAGCGCCATGCGCGCGGGCAACGGCCGCTTGAAACTGAAGCTCTGGCAAGTGCTGCAGGAGACACGGTCAATGGGGAGGAGGAGTTCAGCTGGAAAAATGGTGCTGCAGGGTGGTGCCCCCAGTGATGTGAACGTTGGCGTAAAAACCATAGGAATAGTATAGATATATCACCAACAAAAATCATAGTGAAGGTGGAGTTATTTGCACCAACTTAGCGAACGAACTGGGGCACCACCTTGTGAAAACCAGTGTGACATGGCGATTTGAGATGAAATTCAATGGTGTAAATGGAGTTTCAATCGGAGAAATTGGAGATATCAAGATAGAAAAATTGATCTTGAAAATGGAAAACATGGTGGATTGTTGGAAATTAAGATTAGAGGGATGTTTGGTAGCGATATATGATGGGCATGATAGATTGATTAGTGTCAATTGAGATGGATTTCATTTAATACAATCTATACATGTTCGACAATGATATGACACATGTCGGGACAGATCTGGATAAAGACAATGGGCGTCATAGAAAATATTAATCTGACAAGATTGTGTATGACGATAGACTTACTGTACTTCATTATACGTCTGGCTATGAATCAATACCTATAAATACAATTTTTAGGGGGATGAACATCCATTTACCAGCTATTTTGATGTTCACCAGGGGTGCAAGGTTTTGACCCATCCCCATCTGGAGTTTGCATTGATCGATTTATATATGTTTTGGACCATAGAAATGCCATGGGTATCTGATGGGAACTGGATCCGGTCATATCCCATGACGGATCCATGTATGGTGCTGGTATATTAATGCTAACATGACTGGGGGTATATTGATGGGATCCATGGAGCACCATATATAGCAGCACCATGGATCCTATGGGTATGTACAGAACAATGTGATGGGATAAGACAAACATCCGATTCTATGGGTGATTCCTTGATTTGCATCAAGGAGCTGGATGGGGAAAATCTGATTGAACCGACTGATCATCTAAGCTTCGAAAGGAGAATCATCCCAAGATGAAACATGTGGAGGGGGGTCAAATCAGAATCCACCAAATTTCTTTGTTTTCTATTGAAAGTTACCCTCTGGTAATTTAAGTGAACATTACCATTAAAAATGGTGATTTTCCATAGTTATGTTAGTTTACCAGAGGGTATATTTTCGATTTGGGCAAATTCGAACACTTTGATGCGTGAGTTGATACTGAAACTTCAGTGAAGGTACAAGTTACAGTAACTAGAGAATTAATCATACTGGATTTATCGTTGCTTTTCTCGATATCACTCATATATGTTGGTTATACACCCCAGTAGATATCCACCTGATAAACCCATCATTAACTAGCTAACCATCATTCAACCATCATTATATAACCATCATCAACCTTTATCAACCACCATTTCACACCATTAAACCACCATCAATCATTCCAAAATATCATATTATATATATAATCGTTACCATTAAATACCATTAACCATTAGCCATTGCATAACCACCCCTTAACCATTAACATATTTCCTTCGACGTTTCACCAGGAACTTGCAACGTTCCAGTTCTTCTCCTCGGAAGTCTCCAGCTTTCGGCAATCCTCCGAAGAGACGCCACTGCAGGAGATGGCGGGATTCAGGGTTGGGGGGGTGGCTGAGGGGTTCAGCCCCAAACAAGGTGGTGGTCCCCCAGTTATGTTTGCTGGTTTATAAACAATGGTAAGTATAGATATACCTATCATAAACCATAGTTATTGGAGTAACAAACCAACTTAGCTAACGAACTGGGTCACCCCCAAATCATCGTTCAGATCGTATTCTGACGTATTCTGACGTATTCAAGCAGGTGGGTTGATGTGGACTACAGGTCACTACCCCAGCCCCCATCCCTCCAAAGTGGTGCACCCAAATACCTAAATCTACATGGCTTGAAGCGGTGCTTTGGATCCATTTTGCTGCGGTAAGTTTTTGTTGAAAACAATTCCGAAATGTTCTAAAATCATTTCTTCAAAAGAAGACATTGAAACCTCATTGGACTTAAACATCTGGTAGGCGGTTTGGAACATGTTTTTTTCCATATATTGGAAATGTCATCATCCCATTTGACAAAATCATATTTTTCAGAGGGGTAGGTGAACCACCAACCAGATATAGTAACTTTAGATGATATCTCTATATATATATAGTCTATAGCTATATAACTATAGTAACTATGGTAATTCACCAGGTGCCAATTCAGCTACCACCAATGTTTCACGGGTAGGACATCGTGGCCGAGTATCCCAGCTATGCACATGGCTTGGCCTATTGCTTGCTACAGGTGTGGCGCAAGCGCTGGCTGGCATGGTATGCATGGTAGAGTTTTTTTTTGTGGGAAAACGGTTTTATGTGAGTTTTTTGTAGGTTTTGGTAAAGGCAAAAGTGTCATTGTTTTTAACCATTCCCAAGTCATCGCCATTTTTTTATGGAGTGTTTTTGAATCGTCCCAAAATGGTAGGTTTGTTATTGGGTTCCCACAGTATTAAAAGTTTTTTTGGGGTAAGTCTTTTAATAGCTGTATATGTAATATTATATACGTGCCATAGATGGGGCATAGGGGAATTTGAATGTGGTAAACCTGGAGCCTGAAGCCATGACTTATGTCTCATTTACCGAATGACTTTCCACTTGCGGTGGTATTGAAAACAAGGGTCCCCCAAAATGGTTTTTGAGGGATTGGGTTTACCAGAGTGGTAGCGAATTTAGGTGTTACGCATTGTTATGTTGAATGTCCCCAGGTGTTGTTTATTATTTCATATTCTATCTACTGTATCCGTATGAGATCTCGCAGATTGCCACGCATTTTGTTTTGACCCTCTTTCCAGCAGTGCTTATAGCGCTTGAAGGTGGTTTGGCCATAGTATTTTGAGCACATTCGGATTCATTATACAATATTATACCTGAATGGCCACTGTAACAGCTTTTGTAATTGGCTAACCCCCAAAGATGACTCTCCCAATATTTAACAGCCTTCGTCATTCCGCCGGCCCTCTGGCCATTGGCCTACAGGCCCAGAGGAGGGGTTGTGTAAAGCTGGTTGGTGGAAAAGGTGGTTTGCGTAAAAGGTGGTTTGTCAAAAAGTTGGTTTGGGTAAAGCTGGTTTGTGTAAAAGCTGATTTGTGTACAAACTGGCTTGTAAAAGTTGGTTGGTGCAAAACGTGGATTGTGTAAAAGCTGGTTGGTCGAACAGTTGGTTTGCGTAGAAGCTGGTGCGTGTAAAAGCTCCTTTGTGTAAGACCTGGTTGGTGTAAATGGTGGTCTGTGGAAAAGCGAGTTTGTGTAAAAGTGGGTTTCTGCAAAAAGTGCTTGGTGTAAAAGAGTGTTTGTGTAAAAGCTGGCTGGTGTAAAAGTTCGTTTGTGTAAAAGCTGGGCGTGTGTAAGACCTTGGGGGTTAAACGGAGAAGAGTCAAGTTGGTAGATGCAAGCGGCATGGCTTTGAGAGTGCATGCGGAGAAAGCCGTGAGTGCAGAGGAAGAGCAGGAGTGGCAGGTGCGTATGGAAAGTGTTGGGCACAAAAGCGGCAGGTTTGAACGTGCTTCTGGCTGGAAAGGGCAGGAAACCGTGGAGAAAGCGTGGAAAAATGCCGCATTGCAGGGGCGAGACGGAAGAAGAAGATGAACCTGATGATGATGATGATGATGTTGATGATGTTGATGATGAGGATGAGGATGATGACGATGATGATGGTGATGATATGTGATGATATGTGATGATGATGTTGACGATGACCACCGAGACGACGATGATGTAAACAAGATTAGTGCTAGGTAGCTTTCGAGAAAAGCGACAAGACGACGCGAGACTATACTAGGCCATACGAGGCTTTACTAGACTAGACTATGTGCTAGAGTAGACTATACTACACTAGACTATACTACACTATACTAGACTGTGCCGCTTTTATGATAGCTGAATAGGTGGTATTTCATGTGAGCCACTATTTCAAAGATCAAAATGAGATCGATTCACCTTAGTTTCGCCATTTTTAACCTGATTAGTAATTGTTTATTCGACCCTTAAGTAACTATATTCCCAGTTTGTCCTATCATCTGGTCGCATCTCATCAACCCCGGCTGGATCCCATCCCATTGCAGCAGCTGTAGCAGCTGCTGCTGCTGCTGCTGCCACTGCTGTGCCACATCACCTCTGAGAAGGTGCCAATGGCATGGGTTCATGAGAGAACTCCGACCGGATGATGTGTCAAGGGAACCGAAAATTTGTCAACAAAGTGATCAGATAGCCCCATGGTTCACCCACAATTTTCCTTAAGCTAGGTGATCAGCAGGAAGCAAAGCGGGTATAACAAATTTCAAAGGGGTGCTTAAGGTGTTTGATTTTGTTTGTGGTGATTTGGAATTTGCATGGGTTTTTTTAAGGGTTCACATCACCACTGGCCTATGAAATGAGGTGTACCCGTGAGGCTCAAAACCATGTTCTGGGGCTTACAAAAAATGTGGGGCACCAACTCATGTTCAAAGGCCAATCCAGTGACATTGCAGCTACTCAATCACCTTCAGCAATTAGCTTGCTATTTGGCAAACATCATTCCTGATTTCGACACAATGCTTCTATCGGTTCGCAATTTCCTGCACAACTTGCGCTGCATGCAGCCCGTTCATATCAACACATGAATCCTTGCGTTGACCTGCCAGCTGATCCCATTGAAGCTATGGAGCTGGACCCACCACAGAATCTTGTCATAGCCTTTTGATTTTGTCATGTTTTTTTCAAGGTTTGTGGTTTTGCATGGTTGATCTTTGCCTGCTGTAAAGATTGCAGCTGAAGATCAACCATCTCCTGTGCGGAAGGTGGAGGTAAAAACCACCGAAGTGTTGCGGGTTGGCAAAAAGACATCAGGGACGATGGGGGTGGCTCGCCAAGCCACCCACTTTGTAGTGATGTTTGCGGCAGGTGGCACCATGACTGCAGATCCATCCAGCCCCTTGCCCAAGATTGATCGATTGAGGTTGTTGTTGACTGGGTTTCCCAAGTCTTGTTTGAAGGTGTGGGTGACTTGGTGTGCTGTGTTTTTTTGGGGTTCATTGTTTGAATTCTTAGGTTGCTGGTAGAAGGTTGTATACTGATTCTATAGTGCTATGGTTGCACTGATACCATTTGGCTGCCAACCTTGCGTGTCAGGACTACGCTGCGGTCTTCACCACAGGGTTGCCCTTCTGCGGCTTTTGCTGCTGCTGTGGTGGCGTGCAGCGCTGCTGCCAACAGCGATTCACACGTCGCCATAATGACCCGCCACCGCGCCCAATGCATCCCCAACTTTCATGCGGTGCGATTTGTCCTTCTACACTGTGCTGTCTGGGGGAAACTGGAAGTTGCGACTTTGCTGGCGCAACACGTGGGAGACAGCATCTGGTCTTGCACCCCCCGATCATGATCTGCGGCCTGGTGTAGGTGGAGCGCTTTGATGTGGTTACTTGGATTTGGGGTTGATTTCTTCTTCATGTTTTTTCCCATGGGGGCTGGGAATCAAGTTTAACTTGCCAGATGGTGGATTGGGTTGGAAAATGATATAGTGTCAGGGAGAGTCCTGGACTCATCCGGAGGAGAAAGTGACCTTAAAGTTGCCAGTGAGGGATCAGAGGAGATCTGCAGAAAAGGGTTGGAAAACGTTTCTGTTACTGAGTAACTTGTTGATAAATGAGTCGATAATCATTACCCTGCTGCAGGTGCACCAGATGCTGCAGCAAAGGGACAGTGCTATGACATCCTTTGAGATGGCCATTAAAATAGTGGATGGGCTGCGTTCGCCAATCATGTCTGCAAGAGTGTCAGTCGTTTGACTTGATTCGCAAATATTCTTTTGCTTTCCCTGAATTGAAGATATAGAGATGGGAACGCATTCCAAGACAATCATTTTCACAAAAAACGATGGCCAAACTGAATAGTTATGTTATGATACATTACTTGATTTTAAAGTACTTATTCTCTGTACCCGATTTGTTGGAACGATTGCCCAGGCCTGAGTCTTCCGGCAGCTGCGAAACCAAAAATCAATCCGTCGAAGGAGCAACTATAGGTGAAGCTAAAGCTATCACAAGATGTGCCGCAAGAATATCTACAAACCACGCCAGCAGGTCGGCGGATTTAGATCCCCTCATAAACCTTAAGGGAAATTGGAATTTTTAATAAGTCTCCACAATTTTCCCGTTGTAAAATAATCGTTTTTTTGGTTCTTTCAGATTCGCTCTTCATGAACCATAGATTGGGTTGGATCACCAACCAGGAGGGCTGCTTGACTCCCCAAACGGCCCATGGCGCAGGCAGATGCCTTGGAGGCATGTTGCGATTTGGTTGCCGGAAGCGCGGAGGCAGCTGGAGTTACTTGGGGGAGCAGCCCAGATTGGTAAGTGGTTCATAACCCTGGTGATGGTAAGTCCCTTAAGTGGGTTAACCCATCTTCAAATGGATTATAACTACGGTTATAAAAAATAAGTGGATCGTGTTTGTGGGCTTCTAACCCGATTATACATGGGAAGTGCTTAGGGGACGTGAAAACCAGGATTACTCACCACTTACTAAGTGGGATATAGTGGGATGATCCTGCAAGTACTTGGATGATCACCGCACTCTTCGGAACTGCTTGGTAGGTTAGCGGGGTTCTAACCAGGTAATGAATGGGATAAGCCCAGTTGGGGCACTTGTGGACCGGGGTTATGAACCGCTTCGTTTAACTGAGATGCTACTCCAAGTAGCGCGGTGCTTTCAGGAATGGTTCGCGTGAAGATTTGGATTGTTTAGTATTCAAAATGACCAAGAACAACCGTATAGCACACAGAAATACTTGAGATATTTTTTATGTTGTAGATTGTTCGATCCATTTGTTTTTCCATGTTTTGGGGTCACACTTGGTAAAATGACATCAAATGATGCATGAAACACGAACCATTGACTTCCTGGCTGACCCAAGGCATCTAGGCATGGAGTGAATGAGCAAGGTATCCCTTTCAAGATACGTCCCATTTATAACCAATATTTGCACCCTGTGGGCATTGGAACCTTTCCTCTTTCTTTCCAAAGTCCGGTGCAAGGGTAAAATACTTGTGTTTTTGGTGAGTCTATTTCTTCGCTTTGCTGGGTGAGCTGAGACCATTGAATGCAATATGTTTGGCAAGTGGCAATTTTACCCACTCAAACTAGTGACGTCATACTTCTCCATATAGGCAATGCGGTTGCTTCATCAGTCGTTTCATTTTCTTCCTTCCCAGAGCACCCTTTCAAGTGTCTCGAGGCAGCAGAATCCCTTCAGGAAGGGGCCCAGTCATAAATCGGGTTATGAACCTATCCAACTGTATATATCCATCATACACCCAACCCTGACCTAGTTATAATTCAACTAACATAGACCAACTTACCTATCGTAAAGGAACCTACCTATCACAGTCCAATTGTTGGCATCGTTGTATCGGTTTAGGGCCCCTTCATGTGTGCCATGGTTAAAACATGTATTATATACCAATATTAGGGCATGGTTATCAATCCATCAAGACGGATTAGTATTCCCATAGTAGGTTTCCCATAGTGGGGATGTATGGCCCCAATGTAACTTGACCGTGGCACGTATATCATACCAAATTACTAGTCCATTTATTTCCATATTTCTGTTGGTTTCTACAACATCCGTTTACGTGTTACATAATATATATATATATAAACATATGTATGTATTTATTTACTATTTTTTATTTACGATTATATACTCATATTTACGTACACGTTTATATAATATATATATATACACGTATATATACATATACATATGTATATATATATATACATATATATATATATATATTTATTTATTTATTTATTTATTTATACACACGTATGTATCTATATATGTAGATAGATAGATAGATAGATAGATGGATAGATAGATAGATAGATAGATAGATAGATGGATAGGTAGGTAGGTAGATAGATAGATAGGTAGATTGATAGATAGACAGATAGATAGATAGATAAATAGATAGATAGCTTGATAGCTTGGACCGTGTAAAACTTGACCACTGCAGCCGTCCAGGCACCGCAACGTGTGGGGATCATCATGGCCTGCCTTCAGATGCTCCACTGACCGGGAACCCAACGTTGATCTAAGCGGCCAAGGGTTGCAGTCATTTTGATTTGATTGAGCAGATCGTGGGGGGCAAAAACCCGATCGCAATGAAGTTGTTCATCTCGCATGTGCATTAGATGTGTGATATTGTTTGTTGGTTGATTGGATTATAAATTCTCACCGTTTCTGCCCTTGGTTAAATGCTGTTGGTTATAAGTTATACCATGTTGGCTAAATTATATAATTCTTGTTGGTCAAAGGCCTCCTTCTTTCTTTGCCAATTACAGTGCATTTTTTTGTTGGTTAAATCCTTTTTGTTGGTAACATGTGGTTGTATATATAAGTCCGATTGTGTGTTGGTAAAATTGGTTTAATCCCATGTCTCTGTGAGTCAAGCCCTCAAAGATGCATTCTTTTGCTGCCTCAATCCCAATTTCCGCACAGAACTTGAGGATTTTGATCACCTTTGGTTTGTCTGAAAATATAGTGTATCTCAAAATGCAGTGATTTACCATCATTTTCCCAAAATTAAGCAGCTATTTTGGGGTGGTGTAGACCATTTTCACACCCATTAAACCCTTTGTAGAGTCTAAGTTCTAAGGTTTCCAAGGTAAACCCATAGAACTCCAAATTCAATTGTGTTAAACTAGTAGTTCACAACTAGTTAGTTACTTAATTAGACTTAGAACTGATGAATCCGTCTAGTTGTAGAACTTAGAACAGTTAAACCCTGAAAACTCCCTATGTTTTCCCGCCTTTCCAAGGCCTGGCTGCCTCGGACCAACTCTGGTCTTCGGGGCGGCTGCTGGCCAGACGTGGGGGCACCTTTTGGGGCCGCCCCTTCTTTGGGGCACCAGGGAATAACCCAAAAATGGTGCTTGAATAGTGGAAACATGGTGACTTTAGTAAGAAACATGATGGTTTTTCATAGGATATTGATGGAGTATCATCCTAAGATTGATGGAATGATGATATTTGGTGATTTCAGTAAAAGAGGCCAAAGAAAGTGCAAACGGCGAAGGATTCGGAAGGAACCGACATCGAAGGATGGGATTTGCAACACACGTAGGACTTGGCCATCTTCCAACAGTTTGTGAAGCTTTTGATTTGGGAAAAGAGCCCACTATGTTCTTGAAGAATTTTGCTTATGTGTGTCGTTCAGATGATGCGGTTTTGAGATTCTTGATGGCAGTGGCCAATGCTCTCAAAGCAGGCAATTTTCACGAAAGAATCTCTTCGACACTCTGATCTTTCTGGAGTGTTTGGGACAGCCCATGGGAGTGCAAGAAATCAACTCCATGAAGGTGTTTCCTGATGTGACCACAGAAAAGATTGGAGACTTGATTTTTGACAGGTACGTTCCTCATGCTGCTTCTAGACTTATCTCATCCGCTATGACCACGATCAGAACAGCAAATTCTTATGGAATTCTGCGTCTCAGAATGATCAATGCCGCAACTCACGCTCTTCAAGTCAAACGAACAATAAAATTAAAAGACACAAAGATCGTGAGACAGTATCTGAAAGAGTGGGAGATGGCAGAGCTTCATGAGGCTTTCCCTAACAGACCTTTGATCTTCTACAAGGCCCTCCGAAAGATCCCTTCATTGTGGAAAGGACCAGGACACCAGGACCTGCACCATTGAAAAAAACATCCATATGACCCTGAAATATCTTAATTTGCTCAAGAAACACCTTGACCACGCTGAGCCACGCTGTCAACATTTTTGGATTCAGCAGCGGAGCAGCAGGATTTTGACCTACTTTCAGGTGGTAAGACTTATATTAATTAATGAAACAATGCCTAACCTCAATTTACCAAACTTTGCCAGTTGCGTCTTACCACAAACCACATACCCATTTGAAGGTTCTTCTGTCAAAAAAATATTGCCATCTCAACGCTGACATCACCAAAAACAACGCAAGAACCTGCGGAAGTGCCAGCAATGGCCAACAGATCAGGTTTGGTGTATATTGCAAATCACACAAGATCAAGACCGGAGACAAGGTGGATATGTCAACAGAAAATTGCCAAAAGGATCTAGAATGATCTAGAACGTGGGTATTCAGAACTAAAATGTGGATGTTAACAACACAGAAATCCAGATTTTTCCCCACCTGTCAGGTGAGGGTTGTTTGATTTTATGTCAGCTCTACTCCTTCCTTCCTTCGTCCTTCCTTCTTCCGCCGGACCTCAACTGCAAGCTCGAGATCGCAGTGGTCCCCGCCAGACGCGAACAGAAAGCCCCGGATCAGAGTGGTCCCCGCCGGACCCGAGCAGCAAGCCCAGATAGAATGTCAGACTATATATGCCAGGTAGACTGTCAGAACATATGTCAGACAGAATGCCAGATAGAATGTCAGAATATATGCAAGATAGAAAGTCGGAATATATGTCAGATCAAATGCCAAATTGAATGTCAGAATAGATGTCAAATAGAATGTCAAAATATATGTCAGATAGAATGTCAGAATATATGTCAGGTAGACTGTCAAAATAATGTCAGAGAGAATGCCAGACCGAATGTCAGATTATATGTCAGATAGAAAGTCAGAATATATGTCAGATAGATTGCCAAATAGAATGTCAGAATAAATGTCAGGTAGACTGTCAGAACATATGTCAGACAGAATGCAAGATAGAATGTCAGAATATATGCAAGATAGAAAGTCGGAATATATGTCAGATCGAATGCGAAATTGAATGTCAGAATAGATGTCCAATAGAATGTCAGAATAGATGTCAGATAGAATGTTAGGTAAATTTTCAGAATATATGTCCAAATATTTGTCTTGAAATGCTATGGTGGGGATCACTGGAAGTCAAGTAATTGCTTTAGCAGCACAGACCAGTATATAACCTACGAACCTGGTACTCGTAGCGTGGAATAATGTAACGAAGCGCAATGCAACATGTTATAGAATTAAACGAGTCATGTTGGTGAATTTTTGCCGATCCAAATGAGGGTCTTATAAACCAAGGGATGTGTCCTGCAACATCGAAAAATATGCAAAATCATGAAAGGGTTCCCGCCCCATATTTTTTCACCTAAGGTAAGCATACCGAGAGACGACATGTCCCATTCGGAAATTCCCAAGACCCGCAGAAAACAGCTTCAATCAGCAAGACACACATCCCACCTTTAACAACCAAAAGTCCAACCGTGGAAACATAAACCTTGATCATCCTTCATTTGTTTATCAGGGGGCCTCGCGCTCTAAAGAGGACCCTCGCGTGCTAAGCAGCCGAAGAGTGTATTGTTTTGGGGTTAATTGTGTCCCACTTGTTTGTCTACTTTCAGTTTTCGTCGGTGATATGACAGTCAGTCTTCGCTTCGCTGGTAGAATATGTTGTCTGTTCAGTCCATTTGTTGTTTGCTCAATTCCAACATATTGTTGGTTCAATCCAAATTCGCACATCTTAGTGTAACAAACCCAATACCACAAAGCCCCACTTGGGGATAAATGCAAGCCATTACTGGTATACCTGTTGTTGTGTATGGTTCATGGTTTTGGGTTTGCACATTTTATCCCTACCATACCTAGGGTCACAAACCACTTACTATAAACATGCATTAATACATTGAAATACATTAAGACAAACTAGATACATCTAGATAAGAGAAACTAAAACATAAAAATCACTTACTATTGACTTATATTGAAATGATAATCCTGTATTCTTGTTTGTGAACCTGGCAAACGCGACCGAGGCATTGCGATTCTATGGCCACGCTTCGGATATCGGGTCTTAGTGCACTGACCCAGCTGCCGGAACTGATTGGTTGGCGGGTTGGTTTTGCAATATTTACAATAGGTTTTATATAGATTATATATCATAGCTTTCTTTAAATATAACATATTTATATCATTGTTTTTATATCTAGCATATATATATATATTATTATGTTTCACATACATATATATCTAAAGGTCCTTGAAAACCTCGCGAAAGTTTTTTTTTCGAGTTCACGAAAGTAACATGTTTTTTCGCAAAAGTTTCGCGAAAGTTGGATATTATAATCATTGTGTAAAGGGCTGCTACCCACTGCCGGCAGGAGAAGGGCACCGGAGAATTTCGGTTTGGTTCTGGTTCAGTTCCCTGTGTGGTGGTGCTTTTGGACAATCACTTTGCCCCTTCATAAGTCCAAATGTGAGGCTTTGCGACAGCCAAACACCATGGTCCTGAAGCACATCCTTGCACCTGCCGCTGTCTACCAATGATGATTTTTGAAGTCTGAAGAAACAAGCTCCAAATGCAGCAGCCAAGTTTCCAAAAGTGAAGCTTTGCGAGAGGCAAACACCAAGGCCCCTGGTGTCCGCTTTTCCTTCAATGCGCCCCCTGCTGATGGCCGGGGTTTGTGAATAGGGATATTTTCGCGAAAGTTCTGCGAAGGAGCGGGCGTAAGTCAAAGTGCATGTTGAAGGGGGTGGGTCAGTAAACCTTGTCAAAAAAAACTAGTCAGCAACAATCTGTCCTGAGAAGGGATTCCGTGATGCTAGCTGCACGTTGAAAAAGGCTATCAAGAAGTGATCCGTGATTCTCTGGCGTAATTTGGCAGGTGATGAACGAATCTTCATAAGAGGCGTTGTTGCCCAACATGGGCTCCGCGATAGATAAACGTGGAGTTCGCGAAAGTAACATGTTTATTCGCGAAGAATGGTCGTTTGCGGATAAAGGAATTTTGATTAACCATTCTATGTAATATTATAAATATAAATAGTATCACATATATATACTATTGCATATATATATATAATATTACATATATATATATATGTATTTAATATTACTTTTATATAATATTACATATGTATATAATATTACATATATATAATATTACATATATATAATATTACATATATATA
>Ga0126342_10010952_pt1 | contig 16209 bp, 12 predicted proteins | sample Cyp1metagenome_FD_92528 | JGI IMG/M metagenome (GOLD analysis project Ga0126342, IMG submission 92528) | Coral microbial communities from Lord Howe Island, Old Settlement Bay, Australia - Cyphastrea 1 metagenome | ecosystem: Host-associated > Invertebrates > Cnidaria > Coral ... | reverse complement strand
TTTCTTGACGGCAAGAAATTCCGCTCTAGCTGGAAACCAGATTGGGGGTGCTTTGACACCCGGATGTGAGCTGCTGTCGCGAATTGCACGCTTTTGTTAGTTTCTGTCTGAGTGCCTGTAAGGTTTTAAATTGCAATGGGAAAAAAATGAATGAATGAATGAATGAATGAATGAATGCAATGTATGAATGAATGCAATGTATGATTGTATGGCTGCATGCATGTATGAATGTATGAATGAATGAATGTATGGATGTATGAATGTATGACTGCATGTATGTATGAATGTATGACTGCATGTATGTATGAAGGTATGACTGAATGAAAGTATAAATGTATGAATGTATGACTGCATGTATGTATGAATGTATGAAAGTATGACTGCATGTATGCATGAATGTATGAATGCATGTATGAATTTATGACTGTATGTACGCATATGTGTATTTAAATATATCTATATAGAGAGAGAGAGTAAATATATATAATACACATATGCAACAGCATATCATATGCATACATTTACATGTTTTTTCTACTGTTGTTGAAAAAATGATATCAAATCTTGACTGGGCGGAACCTTCTCACTCAATCCCATTGGGTGAAACATGGGACACCTGCAATGTATGCAAAACATTGCAAAGCTATCGCGTGCAGTTGCTAAAATTCTGCAACATCACTGACACTGGCAGAACCCTTTCAAACCAAAACGAGTGATACATCATAAATCTTGGATACGCTCTTCAAAAATATTAGCACGATATTGAAAAGCAAATCAAGGCAAAAGGTCAAAGTCCTGTAATATATTGTAATATCCAATAGATTCCCATAGATTCCTATAGCAAACTATAGCTATATATTATGACAAATCAAACCACCGAACCCATCCCAGGTTGGATACTTTTTTCCGGCAAGGTGCCCACCCTTCGCTTTCGGCACCAACATCCACAAAGGCACCTGCAGGATTGAAAGATGGTGAGCACAGTGGCGGATAATTTGCACTAGGAGGATACAGGTAAAGAAGTCTGTTCTAATCAGAAGTGATCAAAATGAGTTTTTTGTCTTTGCTCGATCTCTGACATTTAGCGTTGTCTGTTCTGATGCGTATTTTGGGTGTCAAGGTGTTGGTGACTGAACTCAGAATGAAAGGATATGCATGACATGAAGACACAAACGTAATGTCAGCAATGGTTCAGAGAGGAACCTCCCAGAGTAGGAATGTTGTTGGCAGATCTGGGGTACCATCAAACTTGTCATAAACATTAAACATGGATGACAACAAGTCATTCTTGCGGGTGCTTCGAAGGTATATGGCATTGTTTCAACAATGTTCTGGCTATTTGCACTTTGTGCCCCCGAGCCCGAAAAATACGTTTCAAGATGGTTCAAGATGTCTCAAAATAAAACAAGCTAGAACCAAATCAAATGGAAGGCCACTATGCTGCTGAAATCCAGGCTCCCCATGATTTTAGTACATGTGCATGCGTCACCCATTGGACATGCTTCAGGGGTTTAATGGCCATGCATCAAAACCCGGGCATGTGGATTGGTGGATGTTCATTGCCCATCATCATATAGGCACGTACCAAACCCCAAGTGACCTCGCAATCAGCGACAGTCATCGTGCGTGCCCCTTACCAATTCTGAATCATAATATCATAGTCCAGGCACGTATGCACGGAAGAATGTGAGCACATACAGGCACAGGTAAATCCCGGTAAATATGCAATAAATATGCACGAACCAAAATCATACACGGGACAACATGCGCACGTGGATAAACCCCAAAATCATAGCTAGAAACGTTCCTGGCCAAACACCTCAAGATGCATCACTGTACCCAAAACTCGTCGCCTTCATTGCTGATGCTGGACACGTAGCCAGTCCTCGGTGGGACCAGCACCCTTGACATGCAGAGCTCAGATTAATGGCCATGCAATGCCATATGCCAGCTCGAGCGGGTCGCACAATTCAAAAACGCATCCTAAACATGAGGGAAGGCAGTCGGACAACTCGCAAAGAAAGATCAGATATTCAGATAGCATCTAGGAACCGCAGGTCATCTACTCTACACCGTGTACATATTACCACCTCACTCCATTTACAAAAAGTAACGAGAAAACCCATGCGGTTGGTGCAGCTAGTGATACTGATCCAGCTATGCTTTGCAGTGCCACCTGGTGGTCCATGGTTTAAGATCACCTCAAGCTTCAGCGGTTGCTACCATCAAGTGAGACCAAAGATGCCCATTTTCATGAGAAAACATCCAAAGGTTGCCTCAACCGCCTAATGAGATCTCAAATTGTCAAGTTTCAACTGCTGGCCCAAGGAAAGTTCTTTCACTGGAACACGTTTTAGCGCAGTCTTTGCTGCAACCTCTGCAGGCGGCTGGAAATGGTGACATCGCAGCGCCGTCAAAGAAGGTGACTGGCAACAAGAGAAGGATGGGAACAAACATCGAGGATTGTAATAATCGTAAGGCCATAGGACATATATCCCGCACCTCTGCTGTACGGATGGGAATTGCGTTTCCCTTTTTTCAATTGACTTTGCTGAAAAATGTGATCGATTGTCAATCTGATCCTTCGTCGCAATTAGGAAAGGACCAATCACATCAAAATACAAACGCACACCAACCACATGCAGTATAATGTGGTAAACCCAAAAATGAATTATCTGCAATTTCGCAGAAATGGGTGACAGAGGCCATTTCTCACTCGGAGGTTCACTGTTCGGTCTACCAGGTAATGATGTGAAATGATGTGTATTGATTGTTGGTTTCTAGTGTTTTTGACAGTTTTTGAAAATTGTCATAGATACAAATACAAATATATATATATATATATATATCAACATATATCATATATAAAAAAATGGTCTGATATATCATATATCATATGCATTGATTGCGACCACCTTCTGACCTTGTTCCAAATCCAGTGCCGAGGGACAAGCGGAGGTTCCAGGAGATTCGCCGGAATTGCCGGCCTCTCCTGGTGGGTTGCGCACCTTGACCCTACAAATTCCTGAAACATGGGTGCTATCAACCTGTTATACATGAATTGAACCCAAATCTATAGGGCTACTAGGGATTTCGAAATTGTAGGTGAAGACAACACCCGTGTGTACATAGGGCATGAACCACTTGCCGATGTCATCCAGCGTTTGCACACGTGGATTTGGGGAACAATCACCAGAAACAGATGACCTCGGTTGCTTCCCATCAAGTGGCCAGCAATCGTATTGGGCTGAAGGCAATAAATGGGCAACTTATTGTGAACATGTATTGTTTTTTTCTAAATGACGTGGCTGTGGTTACAAATGTTATCTCCAACTATGTATGCTATAGATTTGCACGCACGCACATATACATATATTACTGTAAATTAGCTATTTATGTTGAAACATACATGTATACATATATACAAAAAATGTATACATGCATGTATGTCATCTATGTGTAAAAAAAATAATTGTGAATGCATTTGTAAAAGCATGTGCACATGTAAAGATACATGTACATGCATATGCAGATGTAAATGTGAATGTGTATGTATATGTATACACATGTATGGATATATGGATGTATGTATGTATGCTTATAGGTATGTATGCAGGTAAATGTATACTGTATATGTATATGTATATATTTATGTTTATGCCATAAAAATATTTATGATTTATGTTGGTGTTCATGTATGTATATGTAAAGGTAAATGTACATGCACATGTAATTGTATATGTATATGTGTATGTACATGTATGTACATACGTACATGTAGATGTAAATGTAAATGTACATGTATATGCACATGTAATTGTATATGTGTCTGTGAATATATGTACGTATGTACGTATGTAAGTATGTACGTATGTAGGTATGTAGCTATGTAGGTATGTAGGTAGGTAGGTAGGTAGGTAGGTATGTAGGTATGTAGGTATGTACGTATGTACGTATGCATGTATGTATGTATGCATGCATGCATGCATGCATGCATTATAGATTTTCAAAGTAGGTGTGAAAATGAGGCTGAAACCTAGGTGCCATTGGAAGTACGGTACTGTGTATGGTTTGGGGCTACGGGATGGTACGATGGTTGTACGGTTTTGATGACATGGCACGGTAAACCAAATGAAGAGGGTAAGCTACTGATGAGATACCACCTATATAGACGAAAGGCACTGCAAGTTCTTCGGGGCAAATACGTGATTTCAAGGAACTTCTTCATGCTTGGAGGGGTGAAATTGATTTGATGCTTATCTAAGCTGGGCACAAGAAAGCATTGAGAAAACAAGTTAATGAGAGGAGATTGCATCGTTAAGCAGCGTGTTTCGTCTAAGGCTGTGCGTGCGGGGTTTGACGTTGTAGCATGTAACTACATGTACTACAATCTACCTATATATTTTTGAAAAAATATAGTTATACAGTTATACATAAGTATACAACAACACTTCAAAAAGACCTAAAGACTTAAAACCATATAGACGAATACAAAGGATAATGTATCTATCTTTCTTTCTATCTCTCTATTTATTGATCTATTTATCTATTTATCTATCTGTACATCTCTCTATCTATTTATCTATCTATCTATCTATCTGTCTGTCTGTCTGTCTGTCTGTCTGTCTGTCTGTCTATCTGTACATCTCTCTCTATCTATCTATCTATCTATCCATCTATTCTAATCTAATCTAATCTAATCTATCTACCTGTCTATCTATCTATCTATCTGCCTGTCTGCCTGTCTATCTATCCATCCATCCATCCATCTATCTACCTATCTATCTATCTAATCTGTCTATCTAGTCTATCTATCTATCCAATCTATCTATCTGCCTCTCTATCTACCTAAATACAGAAATATGTTTAGCTTTCCTGCATGTTATACATATTTATAAATATATGTATACAAATTATACAAGCACATGCCAAGAAATGAAAACTAAATATAAAAAAACAACTTAATATATATACACACATTTTCTGTGTATATATATAAACGCATAAAGACACAAATAAAACATGTAAATCACAAAAATCACATGGTTTCAAGCCACTACAACAACTGGGTGCCATGCATCCATGCAATTCCCAGCGCGACCTCTTCGGCAACTTTGGCCGTGTGAAGGGATTGTTCACGCTGGCAGAGGCGGATAGCTCCAGCCGGCCCAAAGGCCTGCAGGGTGTAGGGTGTGGAAGGTGGTAGGTGGACATTTCACTTTCAAAATGGATTGACAATGAAACTGCAATGAGACAACATGGACATGTTCAAACGACTGTTGAATATTGTCACTGATCTGTATATGTACTGATTTTAAGTTCGATGTGCCTTTGTTGAAACACAAAGTGGGCGCGGTGAATCCCATGCCATGACATATGAATAAGGGCTTCGGTGTCTCAAAGAAGTTGGCCTTATCAAACGCCCAGCCCTCGCCAGTGTCCAATTCCAGAAAACGCTGGCCGCCCTCGGCCACTTCGCGCACGCACCGAAACCTATTGGGGCTTACAGAAGCAGCTTGGGTTGGACGTACCCGGATGGTGGGAAATACAGAACTTATTGCAAAACCACTGGGCATTTACCTACGAGGAAGGGATTTGTCATCCCGAAGTTCGATTAACGGAAGGTATCTTTGACAAACGCTAAACGCTGACAAACATCCACGCATGTCACTCACATGATGAAAAACCGTGCGACTTTCTGCCCATCAAAAACGCCCCAAGGATGGCAGCTGACGTTGGCGACATGCAGGTTTGTAAACTGATTTCAAACATACTAATTACTAAGATGCCCGGGAATGCCCCGTAGCATGACTGACTCCTTGGAAGGTTGGCCCATTTCCTGTGCATTTTGATTCTGCAAGTTCTATCCGCGCTTGCGTTTTTTTTGCAAACAACTTGTTCGTCCATGTGTGTGTGCGCGTGGGAAATTAACAAAACATCCCACACTTGATTGGGAAGCATCAAGTTGAGCGCTTCCCAATTTTTAAGTAGGTCGGCCATAAGTTCCATGTGAATCTTGTGTTCGGTATGAATCATCTAGCGCCGACTCAACCAGCTAAGCCGGCCACAGAATTCGACCTTAAGAAAAAAACAAACCGTAACATATCTATCAATCAATCTATCAATCTATCAAGCTATCTAGCTATCTAGCAATCTATCATACCTATCTATCTATCTATCTGTCTGTCTGTCTGTCTGGCTGTCTGTCTGTCTGTCTGTCCGTCTGTCTACATTTGTTCTCTATTCATCTATCTTTCGATCTATCTATCGATCTATCTATCCCTCTCCATCTCTCTCTCTATCTCTCTCTCTCTCTCTCTCCCTCGCTCTATCTATCTCTATCTATCTCTATCTATTTCTATCTATTTCTATCTATTTCTATCTATCTCTATCTATCTCTATCTATCTCTGTCTTTCTGTCTCTACCTATTTCTATCGATCTCTATCTATCTCTATCTATCTGACTATCTATTTCTATCTATCTCTATCGATCTCTATCCATCTCTATCTTTCTCTATCCAACTCTTTCTATCTCTCTATCTGTCAATAGATCCATCTATCTATCTACCTAACTGAACTGATCTAATCTAATCTAATCTTATCCAATTCTAATCTATCTATCTATCTCATCTACTCTAATCTAATTCTAATCTATCTATCTATCTAATCTAATCTAATCTAATCTAATCTAATCTAATCTAATCTATCTATCTGTCTATCTATCTATCTAATCTAATCTAATCCAATCCTATCCTATCCTATCTATCTATCTAATACTAACTATCTAGCTATCTATCTATCTGTCTATCTATCTATCTAATCTAATCCAACCCAATCCAACCCAATCCAACCCAATCCAATCCAATCCAATCTAATCCTATCCTATCCTATCCTATCCTATCTATCTAACTATCTATCTATCTGTCTATCTATCTATCTAATCTAATCTAATCTAATCCTATCCTATCCTATCCTATCCTATCTATCTAGCTAATCTAATCTAATCCAACCCAATCCAATCCAATCCAATCCTATCCTATTCTATCTATCTAATCTAATCTAATCTAATCGAATCCAATCCAATCCAATCCTATCCTGTCTATCTATCTATCTATCTATCTAATCTAGCTACAGGATCTATCTAAAGGTATATGTTTCTGGTGCTTTTGGCCGTGCGCTCCTGCTAGTTGGGAGAAAACATATCACCAAACTGCTTCAATAAAAGTATCCCAAAGGTTACGGTGCAAAACTTAATTTTGTGATGACTTCAATCTCTTCCTGAGGGAAACTTGTCAGCTGGGGGTCCGAAATGTCACAAACCTGCCCTTTCAATCCTTTACAATCATGTCCGTCATTCAGCAAGTGAAAAAACATATCTGAAGACACAACCAACTTTATCGATTCCACATGTGTTTCTGGTTTGATTGCCAGACCCCCCTATTTAGGTTTAAGCTGAAGCATCCTAGACTTTTGCTAAATTTACATGTTTCAATGGTTGGATAGGTTTGATTTTAAAGAATTGGTGAGCATGAAAACATATGATTGCTCAAAAGTCCGTGTCGAATTAATTTTTACCGGTCAAAGCCTACGCTTAATTTCATCCAATCACTTCCTCCATGGATTCTCCCCCTCACCAAGGCACCGAATTCCCGGCAGCAACCGATGTCCCGTGCGCGCGGCGCTCAGCGTTGGCGCAGCGCGGAGGTCCAAGGGCCGGTGCTGCGGAGGTTGGAAACGCCAAAGGGTGAAACCTCAGAAAAATGCGGCAGATGTGTGGGGATTTGATTGCAAACTAATAGACTGAAAAAAATGAAAAATTGATGAAATAAGTGATTTTGGCATTGAATGTTGGCAATGATTTCGGGCAACAAAACGGTTTAGCAAACATTGGCGTTGCCAATCGGACATTCAAGATCGAGATTTATCTCCGTGACGTTAAGGTGTGGGTAGATGAAAAAACACGGTTCTTTGTTGCTTTGTGGAGACTGGATGTGACAAAGAGGGTTCAGGAAAGGTGACAATTCAATCTCAATGGTTCCCTGTGGTTGAAATGATGTATGTTCATACCGCCAACTACCTGGGGGGTTCCTCGGTGAATAATCATCTTGAAGAGATAGGTTTGTTTTTTGGTTTTCCTTCAAAAACACACCTGCCTGCCAAACAAATGTATACCTTTATGTTTACGGCAAGCCAAAGGTCTAGTTAGGCTTTTCTTTGGGGTTTGAAACGGTTTTCCCATGTTTGCCCATACCCTGTTATTTTCATAATGGGGATAACTGGGACCGTGTTTTTAAAACTAATATTACATAGGGGCATGTTGTAAATCCTTCGAGGATGTAAAACCATTGAACATGCATGTTTTTGTTTTGTTGCATGTGTATGCATTTGTTTCATTCCTTCTCATGCGCATCACACCAGGCATGTTTTGAAATCACCTTGCTACCTTCTTCTAGAATTAACACATCAGCAGGCTCTAGGATGGAGGGTTTCCAAAATAATTGTTTTTGTGATTTTGATATATGATTCAGATATGATTTGCTGTAATGGTTTGTTTCTGGCCTGGTTTTGCAGTTATGATTTTGATATAGTCTCAGCATGTTTCAGCTATGATTGTGGTACGGGCCTTGAAACCCTGAGTGGTTGAGGGTAACTATGTTCACCATGAGATGACCTACAGAAAACAACAATGCAAAACATACGTAGCTCCCAAACCATCTCGCTCAACCAATTATCTGGTCTTTTTGCTTTCGGGTTCTAAATGTGCTTTCTATATACCGATGCTCCCATTCAACTAAATTGCCAAAGCATCGAAACCAGTCGAAACCCACAATCCGAAACACGACTGAACCATTGGTTGATCAATTTTGGTGTGATGGCTCTGCCTCCATGTGGAATGCAAATCGTGCCCAGCACTGGCGAGGCCGCCAGAATCCAGCCTGCGGCTGGGCCCACCACTGACATGTCAGCAATGCGTTGGTTTGGTGTTGCAACCTTGCACTGGGCTAGCGACATCAAACCTTTTATTTTACAAAACGTGTCAGAAACATTCGCCGGAAATCGTTCCCAAACATAGCACCTAAACTTTAAAAACAAAAACTAATCTATCATGAGGACCATGAAGGCTATCTACAGTAACCCTGCTTTTTGTTCGTTGTCTTTCCGGACGCACTGCGCTGCCTTTGCCATCTGCCAGCTCCAGGAATGTCGACTTGCCAACCTCCTCTGGCAGGTGTTGCAGCTGCTGCCGACAGTGCGCGTTAAACTACGTAGATTGCAGCAATGTTTTTCCCTCGAATGCATGGATGCGTTGATCAATTTCATGGGCACCAATTGCTTGGAAATTGATGCGTTTTCATACCGCGCCAAAAACATGATTAGCTCGAGATTTCTGGGGCAATGAGCCACCTTGAACAACTTCAAAAATCTACAAGGCAAACCCCTTCGTCATCACATTGTAATCTGCTTGCAAGGTAATGAGACACAATACAACTCACGTGAATTATTGAACCGCAACGATCTCCGGCACTGAACAATAGGTGAACACTTCCTACATTGTAGGATTGCTTTTATTGTTCGTGACTCCTATGCCTGTGGATTTGTGTGCTCCATTGGAAACTGCTCTGCATACGCTGCAAAGCATGTATTCAATGTATTCGGCCTATGCCCTGGCATTTGCACTTGCATATCTTCAAACATGCAAAAGGTGAAACGAATGGCAAAGGATGGCCAGGGTGTTGACTGACACCACGCGTCAATCACTTCGTGCATCTTTGTCTTGGACACTATGTGGAATGTTCAATGTGTCACAAACAAATTCGAAACATTTAGGGACACACCTATTGATCTGTGAGGGGGCAAAAAAGCACATGGCACCATCATGACATGGGTTTATAGGATCTGTCTCGCACACTCATTTAGATGGTACCTTTCCTCAAAAAAAAACCTTTTGTTTGCAGAACAATACTTGTATATGCTTGTGCTAAACGTGAAGAAGACTCGCGCAAATGCCTACCGCGATCTACCGCGGATTGAACGCCAGCAACGCATGTTACACATGAGACCGCACGACGACATGAGAGGGACAAAACAAAAAAAACAGGAACACGTAAATAACAAAGGGGTAACATTTGAAAAACAATTTCAATCTCGGTAAAAATTGCAATACGAATGCTCTCGGGCAGTCAAGCACTTCTTGGTTTCAATGGCGCCAAAGCACAAACAAAATAATCAGATCTCCTTGACACCTTGCACTTCGAAAACCTCTCCAGGTTTCAATTCGTTGCCTCCGCGCCAGCACCGTCAACAATGCAAACCGTTGGATTACTACCACAAACAAAGACTGACTTGAATGTGTACTTGAATAGTGTTCACTGCTATGCTATATGCAGCTATGCCGTCGTGCTGCCGTTCAAGTCGGCCATACCTGAAACATATGCTTGGCAAGTGACTTCCCTTGCAGTTCTGGTTGCTTTGCAACACCGCGCACCATATGGAATGAGTTCGAAAATGACTAATTTACTCCACATTCCACAACTGACGCCAACAAACAAAATGTTCAAAACATGGTCGCGCCCGGAAGTGTGATTCATACAAAGGTGCAACACAAACCACGCAAAGGTTGAACGGGATCATGCATGCAGATTGTGGAAACCAGTTGCGTCACATGGAATAGTAACCTTACCCACAAATCATGGAATCACTACTGTACCTTACCGACAAATTGTCCATCAAAGGCCTGTAGTTTGTGCTGCTTGTTCCGGGGCACTGCGCACTGCCAGGTGCGCATACTTTGGCGGTTCGTATTTCCTGACATTTTTGGACTGACAGCACGTCTTTCTGGCACACACTTTAAACAAATGAATTATTGACATGCAGTGTGAACATGCCCGAAACACGTACCCCGTGCATCCGGTTAAATATTGATACAGCTGTTTCCTGACGCAAATTTGCACCCAAGTCTCCACACAGTTGGTGTCGAAAGAAGTGGCGGCACGGTCCGAAATATGCCACCCAGCAGGAAAACGCCGGTTGCAAACCATCCTGCGGATCATTTGGGCGGGGAATATTCAACATTTTGGTGCACAAATTTGGTGCCCGGGGGTGCCGACTCCAGGTATATGTACTGCCCATTAACAAATAGCGACCGGATGCGACCGGTAGCACTACTAATATATCAACAATCAGCGCCAAAACCAAGGCAACGCGCAAAATCATCCAATACGCTTACTCTTCGTTTTACACTTATTCCCGCAAATTGCCATGTTTTTTTTCTGGGTGAACAGTACCTGCCAGTAAGAAACTCGCAAAACATGCGTTGCACCCCGCGCCTGCATGTGCCCAGCGGCGATGTCGATGCCATTGTCTCATGTAAGGCGCCAAAGGTACGGACAAGGTCAATGTTTTGAATCACTTTGTCGATACAAACCAAAACAGAACCCCAACCAAATCGGGAAAATTGATGAATTGCACGGTAGCTGGCAGTCTTGGTGAATCCGAGAGTTGCGTTTACCTGATCGCATGATGATGATAAATGGAGCCGTGTGGTGAATATTCAATGCTTGCCTTCAGGGAAATTGGTGAACTGAACAACCAATATAATTATCATGATATATCACTACAAAAATTGCCAATGTCCCAAGGCGGAAGGAAATGGCTGAGTCAAAAAAAGTGTATGGAACGTTCCGCGGTGTTCCGGGCGTATGGAACAAAGGGGCTTCGTAAAATAAACATCATAAATGTATACTGCAAATATGTAGCGTAAGCTAGCCCCTGTTGTTCCAGTTGCGATGACCATCAGTCATAGAACTAGCAAACAAGTCAACATCATCAATTCAGTGAAAATGAGCAACATTCACAACTATCCAGATGAGCGGTGTTCAAAACTTCAATTAAAACTGAATGGATTTTTTCATCTTTGCGCGAAATCCTTGCGCGACCACAATGGGAGCTTGCGCGCGGTCAATTTTTCAAACTGAGCTTGCGCGACCTTGCGCGAAGATGAATTCCTGAGATTTGGTGCAATTTTGCTTGCGCGATGCAGGCACGAAGCTGATTTCGGACTTGGGTTTCTTGGCTTCTCAGATTCTCGGCTCGTCCGGTGGTTTCTCAGCTTCTCGACTTCTTGGATTGTCCGGTGGCTTCTCGACTTCTAGGCTCCAATCAACGAAGTTCCTATTTTGCCAGCGTGTGGTCCCTGAATGCCTCCTGTGAGCGTATGGCCTTGAGCCAGAGTACATTGAGTACAGTGGCATTGCTCCCGTGCAATGGTTTTGCTTATTGTCCGGCTCAGAAAGAGCATAGTAGCAAAATGTAGCCAGTATGGTGAGTCTACGATCATCTTGCTACCGGCTTCTGTGGGGCACAGTGGCCAGGAACCCCTTTGCTTGCGCGAACCTTGCGCGAACCTTCAGAAAATTCAGGATGTTTGAAATCTTCAAGGGTCAAGAATCAAGATTACACGCAACAATTTAACTCCATGTCCATGGCCTATTACCATTCAAAATCCATGGCATCCATTCAAAATCTTGTTTACTTAAATTGATTATACCTTTGCAAGCCAGAGGGCCGACATACCAAGCAAACAATGCAACAAGGAAGCAACGGAACTCGTCACCCATCTCGTCTCGTCCCATTATGTTGTGTAACCCTTTTCGTAGTATATTCATTTATTGAGGTTTCAATTATCTACGCGATTTCGGGCTTGCGCGAAGCTTGCGCGTACATGAGCTTGCGCGAAGCTTGTGAAAAGCTTGCGCGCGTGTGGCACCATTCAATTTTTCAAAGAATAAATTCCACCGAATACTAAAATCAATTGCCGGCAGTTTTGAACGTGGCTCAGATGAGAAACTGTATGCATGTCTTGACGGGGATATGTCAAACAAGTTGGTTTACCCGATAGTTCGCTAAGCTAGTTGAAATAACAAGCTTAACTAAACCGGCTCAACTGTTGTTTTTTGGTGATTCTAACATAGGTTTAACTATAGTTTGATCGGTTCATAGACCAACAAACATAGCCATGCGGCACCACTCTCAATAGACCAGTGGATTCAGTGCCAACGCCACGCCAGCACCCCCCCATTCCCATCCACCAAGCTTCTTAGCCACCTGGGTGCCGCTGCGTTTTCTCGGGAAGTGGGATGTTTTTTTTTGAAGTGGGAACAAACATGCTGGGAACCATCAGAAATCATCGCTATAAACATGTTAGCAAACAAGGGAATTTATATGATTTGACTATATATGAAATTTGGATGTCCTTCATTTGGGTGTATTTCAAAATAAGGAATCTCCAAGTGATAACTTCAGAAACTTTATGACCATGGAACCATGGGGAATTTGGGTTCGAAGGTTGAGACAACTGTAGAGGAACCTCCACCATAAATCCACGAGGTATTGCCGTTATAAGTTATAAGTTATAAACCATTAGTAACAATTTTTACTAACCATAACATATTACAAACCATCATCATCAACCATGAACCACTATGTATCTGCTACCCACTTAGACATCATAAATCGACTATAAATCCTTACATCTTGTCCTACGAGTATCAACTGGGACACACCGCAGCACTTTTTCCAGCGCCAGATCGGACGTCAGTAGTCCAGGTAACCTCACTTCGACACGACGACACCTCCATTGATTGATGAGAATGATATTTTTTGTGGGCATGAAACCATCAATTCAATTATATAAAAGTGACATCACATTGATTGAGATTTAAAGTCTTGAAACGCAGGAAGACATAGTTGTATCTTTGAGGGAATAATATAGCATAATATTCAATGATCCTCTCAAAAACTCTCAGCAGCACCATCGTTCCTGTACTGGCGCGGCTCAAAATTTGGCATTACTATCTACTTGGGTACTAATAGACCCTGCGAATGGCTCAAATGCATTTATTGTAGTATTTAGTCAAGTCTCTACTGTTGGGCATCCAACCTATTGAGCCGCAGTCAAATAAGGCTGAATCACCTCGCTATGGGTACTGTTTAAACAAATGAGCTGTTCAGCTTTTCCAGTTAAGTCGAGCCACATTCGGGCTTCGGAAGTCCCAAGCGCGACTTACAGGTCTTGACCACTTTGGACAAGCTGAGGTATGGATGCGAAGCCTTCCTTGGATGTCGTAAAGGTGCCCGGAAGAACAAATCCATCCTTCCCATGGATCCATGTGGCGTAGATCAACATGGCTTTGTGTGATAACAGGGTGTAAGCTGTATACTCCAAAATTAATGGAACTTCAGCTGTATATTGATCATCAATTTCCCTCTTAGAACTACTTTCCCTATGTTTCAAGACGTAAACGCTAAGATGTAAACAAACATGTCGTTCACGTTGTTTGAACCACGTCATTTTTCCCAGATTCCCATGGGTGAACCGGTGAACCCTCCGAGGATCAAGGCAATGGTCATCCGCAGTTCATCGATCAAGCGACACCAGTTGGATGTCAAGGTGCAAACCCAGGCGTCTGCCTCCTGGTGGTCTCAGGTGATTACCATGGTGGTTCAGGCCAAACAAACAAACGTTGAAAAGGTTATAAAACTCTGCAGTTATGGCCATTAGTTATAACTGGTTATAAATGGGATTATGCAATCTATAAATGGGGCTATAAGTACTTATAACTGGTAAATGGCCATAACTCTAGATGATGTTTTTTTACTTGGCTTAGGTGTTAACAAAAGACAAACTGTTCCCCCCCCCAAAAAAAAGGGGAAACTTCTTACTCTGGTTCAGATGTTCTTTCGTCAATGAGTAATTTAACCCAAGGGAAACCAAGAACTGGTGTGACAAGCTTCTGACTAAAACGCATCAGAATTTAACATGCAAGAAATACACAAAAAAAACACAGGAAAAATATGAACGAAACTAAACAAATCGAAGGGTGGTCCAGGGCGCTTGCTTCAGGAATAGTTCATTGAGTCATTGAGATCAAATTTCACAAAACCGGAAAAATGTTCAATGGAAACAAACATATCTATGTGCGTATGTATATATATATATATATAGAAAATGTTTACATACAGGCATATGTGTATAGAAATCAACACATACCATTGTAGCCGCCGGGGTTCTCACGTTCCAAATATGTGTCAGATAACCAACAGCAAGGTTTGGAACGTCGCAATGCCACTGTCATATCATTATGGTAATGATCCAATGGTAATGATCCACAAACATATAGATTATTTTCAATTTATATCCAAATATCATCAATATATTCACCGGTTTTATGGTTATTGTTGTCCAGTTATCAAATTTGGGCATAGTCATGATATCCATTTGTGCTTCTAATAATTATAATATGTTTTGTTTAATATGTATATATAAATATAATATATATATATATATATACAATACACATATGTATCCCAAATAATTACTTGGTGTGTATATATCAATTATACTGCAACTATCTATATACCAATGAGTTTAAGACTTGTAGCCATTTCCCAAGTTTCAGGTACCCTTGTATAAGCTCTTTTTGTTGCACCAGATCATACCCTGTAGCCCGCTCCAGTGCCAATTCCAAGTTCATCATTGCTAGCATCACTTCTCTTCCTCGGAATTTTCCCCAAAATGGCATGTTCATAACAAAGTGTATCAAATTTGGTATAACTTCATGTGATGTGTGGACTCCAAATTTTGAGACAACTGAACTGGGAAACAAAAACAACCTGCACAATTAAATGGGATTCGAACTTGGAATTTGTAAACATATTAATAAACACATATTAACATCTCAAAACCACGTATGTATAGCTAGTCCCACTAGCTTAACCTCATATACCCCGAATATGGGCCCCCAAGTCATTGGCATTTCGTTTGAGGTGTATTTAACACGAACAGGGGAAACAATCTCTGCATATTTAGGTGAACTCCAAGCTCTCTTCATTGAACATCACAATTCAGTGGGAATTTCAGGACCCAATTATTTGGATCTACTGTGCCTTACTATATGTTTAGTTGGCAAATGTGGGGATTTGACCTCCGATTTTGGTTCCGATTTTGGACCATTGACAATGCCAAGAATCGTGCAGCTCCCCGTTTTTCCACATGCATCCAGGAATCCTGTCGCTGGCGCCAAAACTCTGGTGCCCTGGTGAACATCAGCTAGTGAACCGCTGGATGTTCACCCCGAAATACAGTATGGTTTCAAGCTGGGTTTAGATTTAACCAATATACTGATGGTAATCCTATGTTCCAACCATATT
>Ga0126342_10010951_pt1 | contig 16211 bp, 14 predicted proteins | sample Cyp1metagenome_FD_92528 | JGI IMG/M metagenome (GOLD analysis project Ga0126342, IMG submission 92528) | Coral microbial communities from Lord Howe Island, Old Settlement Bay, Australia - Cyphastrea 1 metagenome | ecosystem: Host-associated > Invertebrates > Cnidaria > Coral ... | reverse complement strand
GGGTGTGTGTGTGTGTGGGTGTGTGGGTGTGTGGGTGTGTGGGTGTGTGGGTGTGTGGGTGTGTGGGTGTGTGTGTGTGTGCGTGCTTGCTGATGATCAGTGTTTTTGTGCTCTAAGTTGTGCGAGAGAGTCGGTCACACGATGCTCATGGGCTCATTTTGGGGGTCCAGGCTTTGCTGAGATCCTGTAAAATGAAGAGATCAACATCGCCACAGCGGGCAGCACAGCTGGTGACTTGCTGCAAATTCGCGGTCGCCTTTTTGCTGAAAGCAGGACTGTGAACCACCTAGTTTGCGATTGTTTTCCTTGCACACATAGAACACCGATGTAAATGTACATGTACAGACTGTACAGATGCAAATCTATAAATATACGTAGTGACATGGGCATGCCTACATACGTACCTACTTACATTGCAATGCATTGCATTGCATTGCACTACACTACATTACATTACATTGCATTGCATTACAACGATGACGCACGTGACAAACACTTCATACATCTCATACACTACATACACTGCAAATAGGTCAATGTTGACAGTTCTGTGCTCGAGCATTTGATTTTTTATATGTTCAAATTCTCTGTGTGGGTTCTGAATATAATTCACATTGTATACATGCATTGTTGTGAATTCATATGCATATGTGCGCGGTCTGAAGCGGAAACTGCGTTTTTTTGCTTGTCCAACGAGCAAGCCTCTAGAGGCTCCTGAGGCACTAAAGCATCATTTGCCATTTGCCATCATTTGCCAATAAAAATGGCAATGCAGGTTGTAGCTCATCTCATGTTCTGGTTCCTAACCTCTGTATTGTTACTCGTGATTTGATTTCCGTTCAGGTGATGCAATTTGCAGGACATTGCCCGTTTCCATCTTCACTTCTGGATGCGCCGCTTGAATCATCCCCCTTATGCCACTCATCTAGGGCCCTGAAAAATTTACTGTGGGGTGCTATCTTAATCCATCTTTGCAAGAGCTGAAAATTTCGAAACCCAGCCCAAAGAAAAATACCCAATAGCCAGGTGTCCATGTCTGCTTTCACGGTCCAATCATATAACAGGAACCGTTTGTCTTCCAGTACCTTGTTCCAAGCTCTGAGAAAAACTGGGACGTTGTACCTCAAAGGCCGGTGCATCGAACGGAAACTTCCCCCAGCCAGGCACCTGAAATCACCCGCCTGACCGGGACCTTGAAAGAACATGACAGTGTGCAAGATTGAGCGTTCGAAACAATGACGTTCGCTCTTTAAATTGTGGGCATTGTGGCGATTTTCCCCATGTTTTGAAGCAGAAATCGTTTCAGGATTCTCAAGGCCCACTTTCAGATCTTTCAGCGTCCCGAGGCAACCGAAGAGCCATGAGTTCCACGGTGCCCTTTTGGAGTTGAAAGCGCCAATGCTGATCGACTTCACATCTTGGAAGCTCACTGGAAAGTCACTGAGCAAAAGCCTCAAATGGCGTTCACTGCAGCCGCACTTTAAACAAGAAGAAATGCGACAACTGAACAAAGACGGTGGTTTTTGATCAATTTCAGTGGCATGCGCATAAATCTGGTGCACCCGTTCCAAACAGAGTTGCTTCCTTGGTGAACATGATACATTCTCTTTCAAACGAAGAGCTGGCCTGCATGCCCGTGCAATGTGGCAAACTCAAGGGCCAACGGAAGCTTACGAGCCATGGGAAATTACAGCAAGAAGAACAGAGCAGACATGACAAGTAGAGTAGAGAAGAGTATGGGAGAGAAGACCGGAGAATATCTGAGAAGGTAGGAACGAAAGCCAGCGGCAGGCTTTTTTTTGGCAAGTGCAAATGTTTTGACCCACATGGATATCTACATACCTACGGACAAAAAAGATGTATACTTGGTACGACATGTGAATTTAATATGCGTGCCATATTCTTTATCCTAACTAACAATGAGCAAAATACTGAATCATAAGTCCACACTGCATCAAAGTCATTGTGTGCCAGTCTCAAGCGACATGCCCTGCGACGACAAAAAAAAAGAGTTTCTCCGCCCAACAAGGGCTGGTTTGAAGAATGCAATCGGATTTTTTCAGAAGAATTGACTGGATGGATAGATGCAGACATCGCTGGATAAATAGACAGCTAGATGGGTAGATGGATAGATTAAAGATCGGCACATAGATCCATAGATCAATAAATGGATCGAGGGACGGAGAGATGGATAGATAGATAGCTAAATAGATAGATCGATGGATAGATCGATCAATAGATAGATAGACAAACACAGACAAACGATTACATAGATAACCAGATATAGCCAGATAGATATACAGATGGAGAGCTAGAGAGATGGAAAGATGGAAAAATGGAGAGATAAAGCGATCAATGGTAGATGGATGGATGGATTGACAGACGGATACATAAATCGATGGATGGACCGAGAGATAGATCGATAGATAGACGGAAAGAGTAATGGATGAGTAAATTGACGCACACAAATGGACAGGATCGATGAATCCATCGATGGATCGACCGGTCGGTCGGTAGATGAATTTTCTGCATCGTTTCCTTCTATTTTACAAACTGCCCCACCCCCCCGTCCCTGGGGTCTGCCTTGCATGGTCAACACCCTCACAACTCAGTATATGCTATATACCTCTCTGTGTCTACACAAACCGCATTTAATCTCTTTTTGCTCCCCCTACATATGTCTGTAGACACACCTACATTTATACACGCACACACTGATCTATCATGCATTTCATACTATCCAAAGCGGAAGATGTGCTCCCAGAGACTGCAACCTTTGAGCTGCATTTTGTCATCTTTTCCACCTCCATTTTCGTACCCTTCTGTGTTGATACTTCGAACAACCTCCCTATCCGATGAAATACACTCCACCAAACTCACGCTCTCCAAAAACTGTAAAACCCCCTCAAACCCAGCACATAGAACCGCCCCTCAAACCCGGCATATAGAACGCCGCACACCACATGTTAGCTCGCACAGCATGTTAAAACTCTTGGAGACACACCCATCCCCAAAAGCACCCTTTCCAATGGGGCGTATTTATTACGCTCAAACGATCTATTTAATATAGACACCATGGCCCCATTACGCTCCGAAGGCTGAAATGCTTTGGAAGCGAACCCACACATATCTGCCCGCAGATTCATGCTCCAACTCCCACAACCACACTCCCATCTAAACCACGCTCTCCAAAAAAGGACACCTGCGATCAACCCTCGCAAACCATATGCTGCATTGACACTTGACACTTCCCATCATGCTCTGATAAGCCATTCAATTCAACCTCCCTATCTGATGAAATACACTCCACCTCCAAACTCATCCCTCCCAAGACCGGCATATAGAACTGCACAACCCCCTCAAACCCGGATACAGAACGCCACACACAACACGTTAGCTCGCACAGCCCGCCATGCCACAACCCAACCCCAACCGAGCGGACCAGGGGGGGCACCGATACCCACCATCACCAGAGGGTAAAACGGACAAAAAAAAGACACACCCTACTCACCAGCTACCTGAGGGATTGGAGGCCTCCACGTCAGCCACTACCCCCACACACCCTTATCTCACTTCGTTCGCATAGGGAACAACTTCGCTCAGCCTTTGGCTGGCTTTGGAAATATAATACAGAAGAATGGAATACATAAGAGCACAAAAGAGTAGAAAAGACTAGGGCCCAAAAAGGGGAGGGTAGAGAAGAGGAAAGAAAAGCAGAAGAGTAGAGAAAGGCGGGAAGAGTAGAGTAGAGTGCAGTAAAGTAGAGCAGAGCAGAGCAGAGCAGAGTAGGGTAGAGTAGGGTAGAGTAGAGGAGAGGAGAGGAGAGGAGAGTAGGAGAGGGCTGAAAATAATAGGCAAGAGGAGAGAAGACTAGACACGAGTAGAGAAGAGCACAGAAGAGGAGAGCAGAGTAGAGGAGCGTAAGAAGTAGTCGAGAAGAATAGAGAAGAGCAGAGCAGAGCAGAGCAGAGAAGAGAAGAGAAGAGAAGAGAGGCTTTCATTTTTGGAAGGAAGTCTCGCTTGAAAGCCTCCGTTTCACAACTTCAACTTGCATTTTGGGGGGCAGTAAGTCTGATGGAATTTGCAAGGCCTGCCGCGGGACAGTTGCTAAACGGTCTCGCAAAATTCTGGGATCATTATTGGAAAGGCCTCGGATCGAGCGCACAGTGGAACTGACTTTTCAGTCCGTTTGCGGCATTTTCTTGCGCACATAGTTCTACTATGTTTGGCAACTCCGTGTTTGCAAATAGCATCGGGGTGGCTGCATCAATGTCGCCGCCTGCTGCGGCTGCGCACGCGGTTCCATTGTGTTCAGCAATCCCGTGGCTGCTGGGCGCTGTGGAATTGCTGAGTCAAGGTGGCTCCTGATGCATGCCCGTGCGCTGGTGCCACTAATTAATTAAGTGTCTTGCAACCCGGGGGTTGCTTAGTGCAGTCAAAATTCAATGTCAAGGTGGCTTTTGGTCTGTGAGATGTCAAGAGAAAGGGATGTTAAAAGAAAGCTCTCAGCGCACAGACGTTCTGGCATACATCCTGTAGGCACATGTTTTTTTCCTTGGTAGGCTCCTACCTCCGATTGTTTCCGCCCGAAGCTTGCCCGGGCACTATATACTTGTAAACCAGACCGTGCCCCACTTCCTGAATTTTACTATTCGGTGCATATGGTGTGCCACGTTTCTGTCTTCCAGCACTTTGATCTGGGCCCGCCTTCTCAGTTACTTGTACGTCACATCCTAAAATCTGGAACAATCACGTAGTTTCCGGGACCACGAGCGATACTCTTACAAGTAAACACGGACCAGGTTAGCATTTCCACCCGTGATTCTTTCAAGCAACTTGAACCTACCTTCCTAGCACGAGACAAGCAATGATGGCTCAGACATTTTATCAAATGATCCACCAAATTGCGGTTTCAGAAGTTCAGTCGTATCTCCATCTGTGTGCCCGAAATAGGAGCGAGGCGCCACGCATCACACCTGAAGATGTTAGTGTTGCTCTGGCGATGCTGTCTCATCAACTCTTCCCTCAGTGACAGGAACGATGGCACAAACACGCTGTCCTTGCAGGGTGGAACCCACCGAAAACCATGATCAGTAGAATGCATGCACGATGGATCCACAGTTGGGTTGGTGCTGAGATACGTCACTAATGCTGGGCAATGCTTGCAGTCACTGCATGTGTGTCTGAAGACTTGCGCGCTATTGCTGTAGAATTGTGTTCCAGATAGAATGTCCAAATGTATGTATGCCAAAGCAAATACCAAAAATGGCAGATGAAAGATCAAAATATAGACCGGACAAAGTGTCGTCAGGTGATTTCGCAACATGTTATGCGCCAGACAATGTCAAATAAAATGTCGAATATATTTCAATACATACACCAGAATACATGTCAAATGTCATAAGAATTAATAAGAATCAGAAATCATATGCTTCAGAATGCATGCCACTGGATATGCCAGTAGTTGTGCCAAGATATAATGTGGCCAAGCTAGTAATTTTCCGTCTCTGTGCATATCAGTGCATGAGTCAAACCTTTTCTGGGGGCAGGATGACTGTCTGAATGGCTTTTCACCCCTGCCCTTACTGAATCTGGCTTGACCTTAGCCCCAGTCTGGCTATGAAGATCTTTGCTGGAGACTGCTGTGCATAGACCAATGAAGAATCCAACCACAGGACGTCACAGGACATTGCACACTTGAGGCCTAGGGGTAAGGACGAAAGCTAGATTGGCAGGGAGCTTAGCATGAAAACACAATGATGCAGAAGATGCGGATGCTGCCGATGTTGGTGCCGGTGGCGACATGCCGACGATATCCACCCGGGTTGAGCCACGGCCAAACTGCTTGTGAACCAGCCCGGGGGAGGGGGGGCGAGTTAACTGTAAAATTTCACGCGATCGGAGATTCCATCCCCCCAATACAGTGCCAAAGAAAGAGGAACTTCAGCTAGCAGAAGCTAGCTTTCGTGACAATCAACCCCAGATTAGTGTTGATTCACCTATATATTTATGATTATTTATGTATTTTATGTTGATTCATATGAGGCGCTTTGTCTAATCGGAATTGTAGCTGCCTGGGGGCAGTTCATACAGCACATGTGCGATGGCCCAGGAGCCAACATGTTTCAGCAGAAACCCAGGCTCCCGCACTCGCCAGAGTTGGCCATGATGAGCGCCCAGCAGAACAAACTGGGACCCTCGGGGCCTTTTCTTTGTTTCAAAAACCTCAGTTTTTGCCCAGCGATGGGTGGAAAAGCTTTGAAAAATTGCCGTGTTGTGTTTTTTCCAGTGCTCTGTGTCTGTGCGCGCCGTGTGTTGCCGAGCATCAAATGAGAGGCGTCTTTGGCATACCCCTCGTACTTCTGAAGCTCGTGTGGTATATCTTCTAGGCCTGGTCATGGGGAAACCTCTCCACTCCGCCCTCCCAGTGGAAAGCATCGTTCTGAGCCAAAGACAGCTTACGTTAGGATTTTGTTTGAAACCGCTTTTGCTCCAATTGAGGGACGGTACTTCACATTCGAGATAGTCGTTCCTCACCTGCCAGGTGAGAGCCTCTAGATTTTACAGTAGCAAGACATCTCGGACAAACGAGCGAACCCAGCTACCAACCACACCCGGCAGTATCTCTCTGGCGCACCGGACCCAAAGCTTATGCCGGATAGAATGCCAAACAAAATGTCAGATAGACTGACTCTGCTAGGCAAAATGTCAGAATATATGTCAGATGATAGTCAGATATAGTCGGATAGTATGCCAATACATGTCAAATAGTCAGATAGTATGTCAGGATATGGTGGAATGTCAGAAATGTCAGAATGTATGGTGGGATCACTTCAGAAAGTAGTTAAGTTGTTTTTCCCGGTGCTTTCCCGGTTCGACCAATGCAGGCCTCGCGTGAGCCATCCGTAGCGAAACCAAATGGTGACCAATCCGAGGGATAGAAGACCAAGGAGAAGCCCAAAAGCCACCCAGCTTCGGGACTCTGTGCGGATGGATGCGGCCGATTTCTCAGCTTCGGGCAAGAGCTGCTCACCTGGCTGACAAAATGGGGAGCGGCAAACATCAAAAATCATCAAAGCTTGAAACTTTCAAAGTGCTTCAAAACGCTTTCGAATGCTCAAAGCGGTTGACCGGTTGAGCCCTGAGATTTGATGGTTTCGAATCCCTGATTCATCGCTGATTCTGAGCATTTTACGTTCTTCCGCTCTGGTGCAGCTCATCAGCAGTGACGACCCGAAACCATCAGGGCATGGCAGGCATGGTGCACATCTTCCACCGTTGCTGGTTTGAGCCAGGAATTTGTCGTGGACGTTTTTGGCGGATACTGTAGATAGGGGCTGTTTCTAAGGATCGTCGCGATAGTGATTCAAATTGGTGTAATGTGGAAGGGGTCCCCGCGATACGACCGTTTGACCTCTGCCCTATTGGTTCATTCCTCGATTTGGATCAATTTGGTATCATTGAACATAAGGCCTAAACGAATCCAAATCATAGAATTGGGCCAATCTCAGTCTTCCTCATCCTTCTAGCCGAAGGCACCCAGGCCACGATTGTGGCCTTTTGCTATCAAACCTCTCCTCTAGAGTCACCTCCGGAAATTGGATGGTCAATGCTATGATCAGCCAATCAGCAGGCTTAACTTTTCCCACAAGTGATGTGAGTCCCAGAAGACAAGCCGTGTTGTTTCTAGAAGAAGCTCCTCTGCAAGAATCTTGCCACAAGATTGATCCAAACTTGAATATATGTATATATGTATATACATACTTATATTTCAATATCATTATAATTATATATATGCATATATAATTATATAATTATATAATTGTATATCTTATATAACCCACAGCTTTAAGAGAAGCCTGCGTAAAACCATCGGATTTTACATGATTTCAGCATGCATAGCAATGCTTAGCAATGCCTAGCGCTCCACAACACAAGCTTTTCAGCGCCGGAGTTGGTGCTACAACCGGGTGATTTAAATCTCCTGCGGAACCGCACATCTGCCACAAAAATATCGTGAAATCCACGAGATGATGGGCCATCGCCCGTGAACAGGTAAGCAATATCTAGTGCCGTTAAGTTCAGTCAAGAGATGTCAACATTGTGATGCTTCGACAGAAGTGCGGCAACAAAGCAACTGTCTCTAGCTTTAAAGGGCAGTGCCAGCAATTTGTCAAAATTCCTCAGGCTTTCAAAGCTTCACGTTTCAGCATTTCAACCTCGCAATTTTTCAGGGCCAAGCGAAGCTTTTCAAACGTCCAGCGATCTGAGTTGCAGGCTGAGCATGCTTCACAAATGGCATAGTCGCAACCTTGCAGGCTCTGCGTAGCAGCCATCAGATCCACATATTTCCGGTGCTGCTAGTAAAGCAATGCCATAAACCACCCATATGGATTAATGGTTGAAATCCCAGTCATAAAAATTGTATGCGTTTGGCCCACCTCGTCAAGTGATTGGTTAAAGAATTGAAACATATTGATGGTTAATGGTTAATGAAACATATTGGCCCAGTGGTACTGATGGTTATTGAAACCTAAAAACTACCCCAGTCATTTCATGCTTTCCATCTGGTTTCAATCCACAGTTTGTTTCGGTTTCCGGTTGATCAATACCTTCCCAAGGAAACAAGGGACGCTCGCAGTACATCAACTTGGTGCTCACTTCGATATCCGCCTCGCACACCTGGAGCGGCGCTCCGAAGTGGTGTAGGTGTTTTGTTTTTCTCATTTGATGAGTTTAAGAATACTAATAACAAAAATAATAGTCATGATTAATATAAGAAGAAGAAGAAAAGAAGAGGAGCAATGGCAATCATGGGTAATATACAGTAATGACAACAACCATAATAAACGACATTAAACGACAAACATCGCGGTTGCACATCGCATTCGTAGACTTCCGCGGCCACTTCCACTGCCATGCCATGCTCTGCAGGACATCTCAACCGATCCTGAGAAGCTCCGCATAGCTCGAGGTGAGGATTCCATGGCAGGGCTGCTTGGTGGTATACCCCTCTGAAAAATATGAGTTCGTCAGTTGGGATGATGACATTCCCAATAGATGGAAAGTCATAAAATTCCATGGTTCCAAACTACCATCCAGCTATGGATTGGTTTAAGGGAAAAATTACAGGAAACACCCTGGGACCCCTTTAAGACCCATATGTCATAGGAAAATCCATGGGAAAATCGATGGTTTCCTGTAGGTTTTCCCTTAAGCCAATCCATTGAATGACTTGAAGGGAAACGGCACTTAGTCTTCAGAAAGGTTTGGATGTGTGAAGCAATTGTTGGATATCAATCCATTGATGATATTTATCCAAAAAACAATGTGAGGAATATGTTAACCTCACAATTCGACATCGTTCGAATGAATCGCAGGTGCCAATTGAAGTGTGATTTCTCAGTTGATGACAGCTAGTCTGGAGTCCATTCCTTCGGCTGCAGCCTGTGCTGCCTGGCCAGGACGCTGCGACCAGAAAATCTCAACCTTTGGAGCCTTGAAGGCGTCCTTTCAACACTCGGGCATCACCCCCAAAAAAAGGAGAGGACTTTGCTTCGGCCAAACGGAGAGCTTGGGGTGCCGATGGTTTATCAAAGGCGCCCCAAATGTTCGTGGACCGCCCAGATCTGGCTATGAAAATCCAGTTCTTCCGTCCAAACCTTGGGGTTCAACGGCTCTGTGTATCGTGTCACCCATTACCTTCACCCTAAATCCCTGAAAATGCGGATCTAGCAATGCACACAACCTGAACGTAGGGCCCAAGAGTTCCTCAGCTGTCACCAAACCTTGCTGACTGCGATGGCCCGCCTCGTACTCGTCCACACTTACCTGGGCAGCCATGGGGCACAACATGGAAGGTGCACATATGGCTGGCTGTCAAGGTACCCATCAACTCGACCCAGAAAATATCAACAAAGCGATTATGGGTAATGAGGTACACCCAAATACACCCAATAAGAAATCATCTCAGTAACCATGTTGCATCGAGAGTGGTGCACCCAATTTCATACACCAAAAATGGGGATGGTATGGCATTTGGCCTTTAGAACTTGGGTGTAGTTCATGATGATGTTCCTGGTCTTTCGCACAGAAATCTCGAGGTCAAGTTGCCGGTTGCAGATTGTCCTCCTTAAAGAGCATATCTGCTTGAGGTCTCTCTTCCAGCCGCACCTGGCGAATGGGATGATCCTTGGGTCAAGTGCCTTCCCAAAGTAAGGCGAATTTCAATTGATGTCCCCATGCGGAAATAAAGGTGGAGCAAAACACGTAGACGTATGATCCAAGTCATCGCTTAATATGGCCAACATCGAGATTTCTGGCCTGCCATCTTCCCTTGCCTCGGATTTTTGGCCAACTGGAAGCCAACTTGCAACTACCAATCAGGTTGTTTCGAAATGGTGGAAACCCCAAGTTACGCCATTTCTGAATACCAGGAACCTGATTGAATGGATGAAATGTGTTATATCATTAACCATGGGATTTGGGGGTCATCCCCATTTTGGGCACGCATCATATGTGGGGCGATTTCGAAAATCTTTGAAGGTATTAATTGGGTGCGCGGACTCTTGTCAAAGGCGATGCAGTTCCCAATCATGCCATTCAGCTCAGGTTTTGCCTGCGAGATTTTGCCATGGGGGATTTCACCCTGGAAATCCCCATGAAATCTGGAGAAACCTCTGGTCAAATCCTGCGGGATTGGATTTAGCCATGGTTTCCCAGTTGCGGCAACGCGATGGAAAAGGCTGGAAAAGGCTGGAACGTTTATGACCCTGAGTCTCGAACGCTTGAAGCTGATTTTAAAAAAAAACACTGTTTCCGCCTCTATTTGCAAAACACACCGTTTTGCAAACAGAGCGCAGTTGTCCAGTATCTGCTGAGTAGGTATTTCAATGGTTAGCTTACCCTATATGCACATATCTATGCAAACATATGCATCTAATATAACATAATAGAACGTATTTATACATATGTGCAAATATATATATATAATGCATATGTATATACATGTGCACATAGATTAAATCCATCTATCTCTGTCTATCGATTGATCGATCTATCCGTCTGCCCATCTATATGGTGTGTTTGCGCCGGAATGTATGGGTTTTTGCTCTTGTCAACTGGGGTGCAAATCCAAAACCCACTGTCTCACCTTCAGCCCATAGAGCCGCCTGTCAGCGGAATGGGTTTTCAAATGTCAGCAATTCACCAGCCATAAACAGCCGGGAGAAACCCTGGTAAATCTCTGCAGTTTAGATCCCCAAAGGTCCCCCATCTGGAAGGAATGGCCAAGCCGTACCATTTCGGCCAAGGAACACCAGCACACCAGGCGTCAACGCTTGGGCACCACCTCGGACCATGGCCGTGAAAGCCGGTGTGGAGACATTTCCATATGATGAGGGTCAAAATTGTGCATCTTAGTGAACATAAGCCAATGGATACAAAATGATACAAATATCGCCAATATTGGTGAATATTGATTGGCGAATTATTTATCCAGTATTCGCCAATAAATAATTTAAATATCGCCGATGTTCATGGTAATCCCCCCAATGGTCCCATAGCAGCTATGACCCCTTTCCATATCAGTTTTGCAAATCAGTTTTGCAAGGTGTGATCTGAGCTTGGGACCAGCCCAGCCACCAAACATGCCGCGGCCGACACCGCGTGCACCTAGCAGTTGATCCACCGTCTTCTGGGGCGGGGCGAATAGAAATACATCATTCAGTTGGTACACGATTTCATGAACAATCACCTTCTTACTTCGCTACTACAAAAAAGGGTATATTTATGTATATTTCTACTATCAGAAAATATACTCTGAAAATAGAAAATTACATATTGGGTCAATATATATTTCTACTATTTTGATGTCAATATATATTTGATGTCAATAGAAAATAGAAATATCTATTGACATCAAATATCTATCAGGCATGTAGTTGGGAAACTCTCAGTAGCCGCTCGGCTCCCCATTTACTGCAGAATTGTTCGGGCGACCAAAAGCTCCGAGCGGCTGCCTCTTATATAACCAGCGGATAAGCAAAAATCCCAATGTACCTTGATAAAACCCCATGTTTTCTTGGTTGCAAATTATATATAGTTTACATCAAAATAAATAAACAAATAAATATATATACTATTATTATTATTTTTTATTATTTATATATATATATATTATTATATATAGATATAGATATATGGATGGCATTGTGTTTAGAGTTATCAAAAATTCCATCTAAAATCCCACGAAAATCACATGACTATGTTCATCAAAACCCTGGGACCCAAATGGTGAGCTGGAATTTATAGGATCTTTCTTTCCAAAAACTGGTACCATCTGCTTATTTAACATAGCCATGGAAAATCACCATTTTGAAAGGGAAAACTCACTATAAATGGCCATGTTGAATAGCTATGTTAAATTACCAAAGGGTAATGACATATTTTTTGACCCATACCCCCATGGGTATGGGTCTTAAAATTCAGTACCCAAATTTCAAAATTCGGATAGTTCTTTAAAAAAAAAGCTAGACTTAGACTAGGCTTAGATTACTTAGTTCCCTAAGTCATGAAAATCTTGAAGATGAATCCATTAAAAAAAACATTAAATCACCATTAAATCACCATTAAATCCCATTAAACCACCATTAAACCACCATTAAATCCCCATGTTGTTTTTTTTCTTTGGTCCCATTTCAGTCCCATTTCGGTGACCGTTGAAAAAGGGGCACCTCCCAGGCCGCGGGCACCGAGCCCACCCCGACCCAACTGCCAACTCCCAAAACCTGGCAGAACCAAGGACGGATCCATGAGGGGTAGATCTAATGGTGATTTAATGGTGATTTAATGGGATTTAATGGTGATTTAATGGTGATTTAATGGGATTTAATGGTGATTTAATGGTGATTTAATGGGATTTAATGGTGATGTTTTTGTTTTTCTTTTTTCTTTGGTGATTTATCCATGAGAGGATATCGGATCCATTATACTATGGAGGTTTCGTTCGCTGGGAAAATCATCTGTTTTAATGGGCCATGGCTTCCATAGCTATGTTAAATAACCAGATGGTATATTCAATGGGGATCAAAAAGGATCCTAAAATGGAGGTACTAACTTAGTACCATATTTTGACCATATATTGTTGGGATATCCCCTGAATTTTCGGCCTGAAAAATAAGCCTTACATATGGTAGGTACCTCTAATTTAGGATCCTGAAATTCCCATTCATATATGAAATGGATATGTCCGAAATATATCACGATATATCTGAGATATATATCTGGATTATATCTGAGAAATATCTGGATTCAAATCTCATCATCATTCACTCACCTGAAGACTTCGGCCACACGACTTCGTTCTGCCGCCCAACCCCCCGTGGATGCAACCTGAAAGCGCAGCCATTTGGGGATAATTCCCTTGCTAACAGTGCCATCGCAGTGAGGTCGTCAAATTTATTCCATATCATATACCACCCATTTGGATCATTTTGGATTAACCATGATTAACCCTGCATGTCCAGTGTCAAAACCCACAGGGGCTTCCCGGTTTTCATCCACACAAAGCAGTCATCTTGTCGCTACACTACCGATTTCCGGCCTCCTAAGCCTCGCCCTCGACCCCTGCCAGCCTGAGTTACGGCAATTGGGGCCCAAGAACGAAACATGAGGGGCGAACTAAGCAGGGTTGGAACCACTAAGATATTGGTGGCAAAATGGTGATGGGAACAATTATGTAAGATATTGGTTGGGGGCAAAATGGTGATGCAACTTAATGATGCAACCAAAGAAATGTACGAACAACCGAACTTCATGCATCTTTCAGGGACCCCCAATCACATGTCAATTCCATTCCTAAACCAGCGACGCAATCATGGGATACATGGGAAGCACCGATTTCAGGCGATAGTGGCACACTCACGAAGTGCTTAAAATGTCGGTCAAAAACCGGGGAACCAAAACACAGGGGTCCCAAAGCAGGGTTCAATCTTGAATGACCCTTGCGTCTTCGACCAAATCCACCGCATCTGATGCCAGAAATTGATGGTTTAAACTCCTGCAGCTGTTTGTTATCTTTTACGCCCTGGTCATTTCACACAGTTTGCTATCATAGCGAACTGGGGAATCACCATAGCTAGATAGATAGATAGATGGATGGATAGATAGATGGATGGATGGATAGATTGATTGATTGATTGATTGAATAGACAAGATAGATTAGATAGATTAGATAGATTAGATAGATTAGATAGATTAGATAGATTAGATAGATTAGATAGATTAGATAGATTAGATAGATTAGATAGGTTAGATGAGTAGACAGAGTAGAATAGCATAGAAAAGAATAGAATAGAATAGAATAAAATAGAATAGAATAGAATAGATTAGAATAGAATAGAAGAGAAGAGAAGAGAATTAGAATAGAAGAGAATTAGAATAGAATTAGAATAGAATAAGAATAGAATAGAATAGAATAAGAATAGAATAAGAATAGAACAGAATAGAATAAGACTGTCTTTCTGCCCGAGACCGTGCATCCCTCGTGACAGCCTGCTCCCCCTACCGTACTCTCTGGTAACACAAATAAGGACTGTGGCCTGCAGCTTTCAAACAATCCTGATCCCCGGGATCCCCCGACTGGGCGCCGCACGTTCGGTCCAAGGCCCAACTCCTCAGCTGCTTCTGCCTGCCCTGCGGCACGCGCCCGGGCGCGGGCACGTTCCAAGGCCTCGAAGAAACCGGCGCAGGGTCCATGGAAACTCGCCGATGCTTTCAATGATTCAGGGAAAATCTTGGGAAATGGTATGATATGGTGGAAATTTGCCCCACTTTGGGTTTCTATTGGTTTAATTGGTGAAAATGATGAGAAACCATGGGGATGGAATGTACAGTAATAGAATGGGGGCGATGCGGGAAAACTATCATCTTAAAGAGATTTTGGGGCAGGATTCACTGGTGGCTTGGGAAAGCAAAACATTAATGCCGCGAAAACATAGGGGGGGACATCAACGAAATTGATCGGGAAAAAATGAGTGGGGGCTTGGTTCTGCCGTTCGTTTTGCTTGACCATTGAAAATATGGCGTTCCTGTCTATGTTGCTTCAAGTCCAGGAGTCGCATATAAATGAAAATGAAATAAAATAGATACAGCACAATCAACGAGGATGATAATTTCTTGCAATGGATGTGCCAAATGTGCTTTGCGAAAATGGATTCAGAATTAGCACATGAAACCAGTGGTGAGACGAGACATGGGAACTGCATGTCTTTCCTATGGATTCATCAGAAACGCAACGGCCTAAGCTTGGGACTGCAGCTTTTCTGGCTTTCTCCTGCTCAAAGGCTTGCTTAGCTCGATCCAGACCAGCTTCGGATCTGGATGTGCCGTTGGCTGCACCTCTGAAGGGTGAGCTCATTCCAGTTGATGGCACAGGCACAAACAGCTTCTCTAGTTTCAATGTCTTGGGAGGCAACCCTACGTAATCCACCTCGTGGCTGATTCATCGAGAATTGTCCAATTATGCCTTTGGTCTGCTGGAAGGCTTTGTGGAAAAATGGAACTGGAAGATTGCATACATTAGTGCCACTAGTATAGTACGTTGCATGATAGGGTCGGCGCCTGGGTAGGCATCGCTGCTCGCTCTTCTGGCCCTCTCCAAAGCAGCTGCTTTGCGCTCCTTCTCCTCCTCAAAAGCTTTCCGGGCCCTGTCAACCCCAGAGGCAGCCCGTGCCCGTTCAAGGGCAGCTGCCTTTCTTGCTTTCTCTTCCTCACTTCTGGTATCCTCTGGCTGACTTTGGCCATCCATGCGAGCGGCTCTCGCACGCTCCAGTGCCGCTTGCTTTCTGGCTTTCTCCTCCTCAAACGCTTTCCGCGCACGATCCACACCAGAATCTGCAGACACATTGTCACTCCCTTGTTCTGCCCTTGCAGCTCGGGCACGCTCCAAAGCAGCTGCCTTGCGAGCCTTTTCCTCTTCAAAGGCCTTCCTTGCTCTATCCGTTCCTGCTTCGTTGACTGCTCTTCCATCTGGTTCAGGTTGTGCTGGTTCTGCGGCAGCGGCCCTTGCAGCTCGGGCACGCTCCAAAGCAGCTGCCTTGCGAGCCTTTTCCTCTTCAAAGGCCTTTCTTGCTCTGTCGATTCCTTCCTCATTTGCTGCTCTTGCATCTGGTTCAGGTTCTGCTGGTTCTGCAGCAGCAGCCCTTGCAGCT
>Ga0126342_10010950_pt1 | contig 16212 bp, 16 predicted proteins | sample Cyp1metagenome_FD_92528 | JGI IMG/M metagenome (GOLD analysis project Ga0126342, IMG submission 92528) | Coral microbial communities from Lord Howe Island, Old Settlement Bay, Australia - Cyphastrea 1 metagenome | ecosystem: Host-associated > Invertebrates > Cnidaria > Coral ... | reverse complement strand
TGTAGGAAACATATTGGATATAGAAATTACAAAATCGTGGAGTTTACCCGAAAAAGGTCCATTTAATGATTGGAAAATTATGACCCGATAGCAATTGTTGATGTTGGGGCGCTTCATGTTTGAACCATGCCATATGGATGAGGTGGAGTTTCAGTTTCACGCGCCCCCGCGCGAGTCAAAAAGCAAGCGCTGGCTTTCGTTCCACCCCTTCTCAGGTATACATATCATATCATGATATATATATATATATCCCATTGGTTTTATTTGCCTTGAAAAACCGCTTAAAGTATGTGAAATAAAGTATATTGCATTCGTTTTGAAGGCCAATTTGTCCAGGGTAAGTAACGCTTAGTTGAAATGATTGGGCACACCCCATGGGGTCAATCTGGTGAGCCTGCAGTGACTTACATCTCTTCCACGTGGGCCCAGGTGAAACCTATTACCTGTTGGAACCTCAAAGATGCGCTCGCAGACCCTACGCAGCCATGATGGCATAGTGCTGGTGGAAAGGTCACTGCTGCCACCAACGTGTGCTAAGGCTGGAAATGTCCACCGACGGCCGAACGCTGAACGTCCGGCGCTGTGACTGTGGGGTACCGTGTTCAGAAATAAACAAGTGTACCGGCATTGGCACCGAGAGCAAGTTTGGGAGACCATGTTTTGGTATGTCTTCACATGTCTGCAAATATATTCAAAAGTAATGGTTGCAGAATGTCTGACAGTGCCAGATGACCCACTACTTCCTTTGTAGTGCCTGGGAGCCCCTCCTCTTGTATTATACATGTATATATATATAGATACGTGTTGCAATTATGTATTTGAATTGAATAGACACGCAGAGAGAGAGGTACTGTATATAATATATACAGATATCAACTGCTGGCCAGCACCAACGTAGGTCTCGGCTTACGATGGAGAGAGCAAGACATCGCTGGAACTGGTCATCAAGGAGAAGGTGAACCCGAAGCCAACTCAGCGGATAGTGAATCTGGGATAAAGATGGATAAAGTGAGATCAAGTTGGGATGATTTCAGGATGACATGAGATTCATATGTGATGTTTTTGTGTTTGTTGCAGGAGGCGCGGTGCAACATTCTTGGGCCAAAGTATGTGCTACTCATAGGGCGCTTCTTTTTAGCACCTTGATTCCCCACGTGGGTGATGGTCATGTGCTACATTGATAGTTGCAGTGTTGCACAGGTTCATCGCCAACTCTATCGCGAGTGCAACGGCGACTATGCACAAATTGCCGCCATGCATTGAGCTCAGCTTCCACATGTCGTGTTCAGCTACTGTGTTTCGAAGTGGTGGTCTCTTCTGACCATAGAATCAGTGCATCACTGAAGTCTTAGCCGCTAAAGCCAAACTTTTAGTACGGAACCTGGGAGATGGGGTCCTCACAGATGATTCGATTCTTAGATTTGCGACATTCCCGGGACTGTCACGTTTCGAATGTTGGCACCAGACCTTGAGCAGCGAGGCTCCGGGTCGATGGCAGCCGTTTGATCTTGGACAGCCCATTGGCCCAGGGCGGCTGAGCGCTGTGTCGCTGTGTTGTACGTTCCGCGGTGCTGGGGCACTGCTGGAAAGCCAGGTCTAATGAGCGTCGAATGATGTCGGATGGGTGCATTATCGTGGACTTGAAAAAGCATAGAAATTTAAACAAATCAAAAGATATATTCTATAGATTTATGATGATTTATGTAGAGGAATTTTGTTGGTCCCCTGGTCAAGATAAATTCATCTGAAAATAAGTCGAATGATCTGCATGTTTTTACAATCAAACCATTCCAGCAGGACCTCAGAGCGATTTAGTGCTGATTCTCTTGCAGGCTGAGGCTGCACGCGATCCTGACAAGCAACCCACCTTTCTGGTTCGTACTAGTAAGTAGTAAGTATCAAGCTTTGGGATTCATTGCAAATGCCTCCATGATGGTAACAGTCCCATCCTGATGAATCTACCAAGTGGTCAACCAGGGCTGCCGTGTCTTGCAGCATATCATTGAGCCGTGGAATTCGCGGCCGCAGTGGCTCTCAAATTGCAGAGCAGCTCGTGCAACTGAGACGTCTCACTTCATGATTCAAAAAATCCACCAGCTCTGGTAGAAGTCAGGGTATCCAGGATAGCATCAGGATGGAAGAGATAAGTGTCACTTCTTCAAGAATGTTGTTTGATCATATCATATCAATTCATATCATGCATATCATGATGTAGTGATGGCACACGGCTTAAGCGTGGCTGATTCAAGAAGCGCCATGCTGCCCACCAACGCACATCACTCAATAAAATCGTGTCTCAGCACGCTGAACAGTTTCTTCTACATATATTCTTGAATTAACTATATATCTATATATAATTTAATCCTTTCCATCGGATCGTGGGCGCCATCTTTGCTTTACCCGTTTTGCCTGGGGGCCGTTTGGACTCACAGCCATCCCGGTCAGCGTTTCGTGGTCAGGATGCGATGCAACCGGTGCGCCTATGTGGCAGCGTCGCTGCTGGCGCTATGCTGCTGTAGCCCTAGCGGCCCTAGCAGCTTCGTAGGCAGCCGCATGGTGCTGCAAAGACCGTCGGTGCCACGCAGCAATATCCATGGCAGGAATGGCAGGAAGGAGAAAGTCCGAGTAGCTCGCGAGGTCGGATACGTTGTGGGATTTGATTCCTTAGGGGATGGGATGGATGGGGCAGTGCAAGTTGCTTGGATTGCTTGGGCACTACTTCTTTGTTCTTGATCAGTCGATTCAATATATCGATAATATCGATTCCATGTAATTTATGCGCAAGTTATTCAGTCATTGTAATTAATCATTGTAAACCTCTGAGTTGAACTCCCTATTTCCAATCCAAGCATCCATCAGCAGGCCTTTGTGACTCCAGCCATTCCGCTGGTGGGCGCAGCGTTGCTCTTCCTGGGCTTCCAGGCGTTAAACACGGAGGCCGGGGAGGGGGGGCAGGGCCTTCCACTAGGCCACCGAACTGGGTTTTAGGGGAAAAATGATGAAGAATGGCAATGTCAGTGGCAAACAAGGAGCAACAAGAATAAAGATATTAGATGATATTAGTAATGTTTGCAGTGTGACAGACCATGGTATTTCAGATTTTCTCCTTGAAGATCAAGCAATGTCAAGAAACCCAGTCACTTTCAACGGGAGTTTGGATCAGCAAATCAGCACCACAGGTATCCGGCCATTTGTCAGGCAAGTGATGGCGCCCTAAAAGAGTTGCTGCAGAAGTACACCAAGACTCTGAGCAAAATGAGAAAGGGTTACCCACAAAATTGGGTGCTTGCCTGTGCCTGTGCATGAGGGTTTAGTCTGTCAAGTGTTATCATGCGCATTCATGCGCATTGGGTGGAATGCGAGAGAGAGAGAGAGAAGTATTATACCGATGTATGATGATGTATGCAAAAAAAAGTGATATATTCTGGGAACCGATGTATGCAAAGAATATGATATATTTTGGGAATGCTACAGTTCATACCGCATGGTGAGCTTGGTGGCTTTGTTCAAATATCAGACCTACTATCCCCAGATCACTTGTGAAAAAAAAATTGCTGGGGAGGTTTGTGGAAAGGTTTGTGCATTGGTGTTCTAGCTTGGGGAGGTGACACAAGACACAGTGTTAGTTGCTGTGCTTGGCCAATGGGTAAAGGCTGCGGCTTAGGATCCAAGTTGTGGACGTCACGCCGGACATGGACATCAGCAAGCAGATCGCCAGCGGCGAAACACACCGCCCAGTACTGCGAGGGAAGAGTGCGAAAGATGTTCATTGGTATGTGACCTCGGCCTGTGACTTCATGGTTCCATGAACATACAATGATTCTTATAGCTCTTAGTTCTCAGCCAAAATGGTATATTGAAACAGATTGGAACATATGGTGTACTGTAAAGAGCTCGACCCATGGCTCCATTTCAAAAACCCTTCCACATGTGCTGTGTGGGCCAGGCGTTGAGTGAGGAAGATCTGCCGCCTGTGAAGTGGTTCATCCGAGGCTTGGCTAAGAGGCTTGCCGATCTGTGCCATTTGATCACCACAGAGGTCCCCATATATAGAGAAGTTCTAGGGAATATCAGAATATCCCATGGATTTTTGATTCTCCTGTGGTTTATGGAAACATGTTTGTCGTTATCCCATCCATTTTCCCATTCATTGTTTGTTCGTTCTCAATGTCTAGTCATTTTTCTTGTTCTGTCGCCCCTCCAAAAAGCCAATGGAAAGCCAATGGATTGGTCGTGTTCGGACCTCACCTGCAACGTTCCAAGTTCCATCCCTGCCCACATTAAGGTGACCCAGCATGTTTGCGGCGCGTCTTGTTCGAGGGAGGCTTGGGATTGGGAGAGCTGCTTGGCCTCGAAGACATGATCAGAACTCCTGCAAAAAAGCGAGTAAGTGGTGAGCCATGTTGGCACCAGATCAATTCACATTTGAACAAACATAACAAACATTTTCTGTGAGATAGATATGATTAGATATGGCTAACAGTAACGGTGTTGAAGGGGCATTTGCCCATGGGATTCCCGAGGTCCTACATGGATGGACAGTGGGAAAGTGACGACGTGGAGCGTTTGGTCTATGAGCTTCTGCGAATCGAAGATCAGACCAAGGACCAGTTATGGTGGATCGTCTTTAACAGTAGCAGGTGGCTGAATTCATGTTGGATCAAGACTGTTGCAGCTATCAAGGGTTCAATTTCTATGTATTTATTTCCATAGTTTTTGCAACCGTGATGACGTGATGCCATATTGGGTTTTTGTGCGTACGACGTACGCGTATTTACGATTCACCAGAGGTCGATGGTTGGAGCGAGTGTTTTCTCTAGTGATTGGTACTTTTTGTGAAGTGCTGTTTCTTTCTTGCAGGTCAAGCGCGCTCAGCCGGTGGGTGAACATGCCCCCCTTACCAAAACTTTTGCAGCTGACGTTGAAAATGTCACCCCGTTACTAGTTTTCATCCAGATGGCTCCAGAGGAGTTGGGAGCCAGAGAACTGCCTTTGATTGCCAACATTGTCTTTGGAGCCCTCCGAGGCAAAACCACCAGGGCAGTAAGGGCTACTTTCCAGGCTTCCATTGGGTAAGATATGGTGGATCCTATGGGGGATTGGTACACCCCAGCTGGGGGAAATCCCTGGACCCTGGGAGCGTCCCCAAGTCCATCGAGATGGCTAGTGGCCACCTGAGTGTGAAATTTACTTCGTTTGTTTTGCTGACAATCTAATTATATGATATATGGATATGGATATGTAATGATAATAAGTGTGCTCTCCGCATGGGGGAAATTACCCCGCTTCTTGTGACTATTCACAATTCAGAGGCAGACAATCCCACCAACCAACATCAACCAGCATCGATCAACATCAACCAACCCCGTTTCCCAACATCTCCATCCCTTTCTCATATAAATTTCATTAGTTTTCCCATCATCCTTCAAAACTGATGTTTCATCTATCATGTCACCTGTCCATCGATTTCTGAGCAAAATCCCCAGCTTTTTCCATGAGAGAAAGGAAGCACCTGCGAGGCAAGCTGTTGGAGCTGCCTGGAAACACCGTGGCAGGCGCCCAGGAGAACATTGGTCGCACCTACGACGTGGCGCCTGGGCTGATGGGGTGCCGGGGTAGGGCTGGACCCGAGGAAAAGTGAGGAACCAATTATGAATTGATCAGTGAGAAAAGAGGAGATGTGAGAAACAGTTTTTGAACGACTAAAATAAGTAAAACCCGATAAACTAAGATGAAGTTATGGCATGATGATGTGGGTGAAGAATGAATATTCTGGAAATTGAAAGATGAACATGGTTGTTGGGGCTTAAGGTGGGAACGCGCCCCACCAATTGTTGTTAGATCAGCATGAGCAGAAGATAGTTATCCTAAGCCTGCAGGTTTCAACAGGACCGAGGTGCCCTTCCAATGTTTGGGGTATATTGGGTCAGGATACGATCAAGATCTATGAGCAGATGCTTGATAGCAACATGCAGCACCTCGATTGCGGCGAAATCATGCCAAAGGGAAGTTTCGGAGCGTGCTGTTCTTAAGATTTCTTAACACTGCATATTGTGGTCGCACTTAGCCCATATATCCATGAAGATCCATGGGTACGCACATGACCATGCACGCGTGAGGTACTGTTGTTCGCATATTATTGAAGGTGGTTAGTTATTGGATCCTTGCACTAGCAGTCACTAGCACGGGCGTTTCTTGCATTAAAGAGAGCGAATGGCGGTCAAGTAATCTACAGAGTTCTGGTCTTCGGCCATGATCCACCTTAAACGACACGCATGTGCCTCCAGATGTTGAAGGCTCAACACTTCTAGTAGTACAGCCACTTTGGAAACAATATGGGAATGGGTCCAAATGACAGCCCCAGATGACCACAGACTTGGGTGATGTTTACATAGATTTTAAAATTTGGGAGCAGCATGATTCTGTGTAGTTGCTGTTGAATAGAAACAAGGTCGTGCAGCTGGCCTGCTCTACAAGTCAAACTAATCATTGGCATCCCAGGTACTCCGTGGGCTACTTCTACGACCCGGACATCACCCTGGATGAAGCCCAACTGGCCAAGATGGAAATGATCGGTCGAAAGCTGGACCTCAAACCAGGTCAGGGGATGCGAGACGGTGTTCTCTTGGCCTGGCCACCCAAAAAGACGATTATATAAGGGATATAAGGGATATGAATATATATATATATATGAATGTTATAAGATGTGAAGTTGATAATCCATGACAACCAGAATGGATAAAAAGTATTTAAACAGTATCAAGCCACCAAGATTGCTTTGATATGGTTCACTTTAATCCTGAAATAGATCAACCCGATAATCATCAGAATGGGTCCACACCGACCAGAACGGGATGCCATGGCAGGCATGAAACTCCTGGAGATCGGTTTCGGCTTCGGCAGCTTGGCTCACTTCCTGGCCACCAAGTACGATGTGCAGATCACTGCCGTGACCTTGTCCAAAGCGCAGATGGAGCCTTGGCAGCGATTAGGGCCAGGGGGGACACTGGATATGGAAATCCAATGACATCCATGGGTTTCTGCAGTAATTACAATGGTCTATATATAATGATCATTAATGATCCATAAATATAAACGGGCTGTGTTCCATATCGACGTAAACTTACTGCATGGAGGGCCTCTCTCTCCACAATTCCCTCAAGTTTCTGAAGTTTGGAAGGTTCATGAAGGTTCGGATTATGGGTATGGTTGACTTGGGATAGGGAGAGAGGTTCGTTGTCATGCCTTGTCTGGCCACAATAAACCCACCAAATTGGTCTATTTCAGGATTGAATCAAATCAAGATGGTTGTTGATAATTTCAACCCATACCCCTCAAATGGCCATAGAATTGACATAAAGCTCGCATTTCTGGACCGATTTGCCTTCAGGAATGGGCTCAAAAGCACTATGGCCATCCCAACATCGACTTTCGCTATGCCGACTACCGAGACGCTGAGGGACTCTATGACCGAGTCTATTCAGTGGGCATGTTTGAACACGTGGCTGGCTCGTGGTTTCATGATCATTAGTGTTTTTTTGTCCAAGAATGGAGATTTAACCGGCCAAAAATAAGGAATTGAGTCCCCAAAACAGGAAGTTCACCAATGAAGAATAGAATCGCGTTAGGTAGTCCAAGAATCGGGGATAGTCCAACCAATGGCAATTTCAATGTGAAAAAGTATGATAAAACCATGAGAATTTGGGGTAATTACAATGTTTTGAGATGTTTTGAGGAAAACCCACATATGTTTGTTACAATTTTGTACCTATCCCTGGGAATGATGATCCCCAACTTCATTTGACAGGGATGCCCTGTCAGGTGGGGCGGAAGTCCTTTGCCACATACTTTGACAAAGTGCACCTTGCCCTTATAGAGCTGGGACATGTGTCTGCATTCATAAAATGTGGCAAACCTGGTAATTAATGAAAGCGCCCATACCCAACTGGATGTTTCTTATTGGTTTACCACACATCACAAAGATTACAAAATTAATTTTGGCTTTGAGGCTGAACGTTGGCCCACAGGTATGACTGCCTCAAAGATGATGGCATTTTCTTGCTCCACACTCTGGGCTGGGCCAAGCGGGGCGAATGGAACCACAACGCCTTCGATGCTTGGCTGACAATGGTGTGTATATTGTTTGATGAGTTGCATATACGTAAACACACGCACACAATCACACACAAACACACACACAGACATACACACATACATACATACATACATACATACATACATATATATAATTATATATAATACCATATATACATATATGCACATATAATCAAATGCGAAATATATGTTACACATGCACGTGCCCAGACACATCATACTTATGGGATGGAGCAGGCCTGATGTTTTCACTTCAGTCCCATCAAATGAATCCACATCCAGTGGTCGTTAATTTGGGTGAATCCCACGACAGCCCTACAGATACTAGTAGAAAAGAAATCTGGAGATATCGGAGATACCTCCGATAATCAAACATGAGAATGGGGAATCCCTGTAAATGGCATTCAAATGGGAAATTTATAGAACTAAGTGGGGGATCTCATCTACAGTGGCTCCTGTTTTGGCTACCTGCTCGCCAGCCTGCGGCTGCACCTTCGGGATGGCGAATGTTTCATAAAGCACAAACATGGGATAAACAGGGAATAGAGCCAGCCAACAGGATGTCTGGAGAATCCAATTGGTGACGTGTAAATGTTGTCTTCATGTGTTGCTTGCCATAAACAAGACGGAGTCAATGATATTCTTCTGACAAATAAGTTGTTTGAACATGTTTGAAAGGTATTGGTAATGTTGGACATGATTTCACCGCTAGGACAACAGTTGTTCCTCTTGCGTGCTTTCCACCACCATCCACCACCCTTTCCCCTCAGACTCCTACCATCGAATTTTTTGCTGCCAAGGTGGGGAAATACATTTTCCCGGGTGGGGAGTTGCCGACCCTGTACCTCTTGACCGAGGATGGGCTGAATGGGGCTGAAGGTTGAGGGTTCGAATTCTGATCTCCAAATCATTACCGGGTGCTATGAGGAATCCTACTTTCAACAGCACTATCAGCACTGGCCAGTGGTTGAAGGTGTGATCAAGACGAGGTCAATCACCGCTGCAGCCTTCCGTGACCGCAGGAGTTTTCGGACAAATGGCACTTGGAGGACTGTGATGGACTGTGCCTGACTGAGCGTTGTAATGCGTTGTAATGTCTATATAAAGTCTATATATAATAATTGGATATAATTGGGCAGTCAGTTAGGTATGATGGGTTGGCGCAAAATAGGATTTGGATGGGTATGGGTGCGTCCCATTGGTACCATCCTGGCTCAGCTTCGCTTGCCTCATGGCCTGACTGGAGAGGACTTCCATAGCCTTGGAAAGTGTTACGCTGTGGCCTGAGAGTCTGAGAGTTTTGCTGTGAAGGGAAGCCACAGAAAATATGGGAAAACTTGAGTTTGCCTGAAACTGATGCACCCTATCATACCCTATCCAATTTTCAGTCACACCCACATGGTGATGAATGAAAGTTAAGGGCCTCACACACCACATATTTAAGACTGTTGACAGCAAACCGGACACCAGATTCTGGCCCACATGACGGGTTTGAGTTGAAGATCGGTGCAAGGCACCCAGAAAAGGCTCCTGTTTGACAACTCGAAGACCTTACAATACTTTTGACATTTTGAGTTGCTGATTGTTGCATATCCACATGGTATTTCAGCCGATTCCACTGATAGGGGACAACTCAGGTGCAAACCCTTCGAAGCTGGCTCAATAACTTGAATCTGGGTAGCAGCATTTGGTGAAACTGGCGATTGGTTTGAGGTAGGAGACCTGGATTTTTGCGGCATCCATTTTCCATATGCCATAAGTTTTCCATGGTTTTCCTGGCAGATAAACGTTTGCTGGTTGTAGTTTTCCATCCGTACTTGTGATGATAATCCAAATTGACCTATCACTGATACTTGTACAATTCTTTGGGATGATTCAACGAGTTGACCTTCGAAGTCTCTAAGCGCGTCCGTGTTGTTTCCTATTGAAATGTTTGTGTTGTGGGGGTGGTGCAACCAGACAATGTGTAGCCACCCAGTTTCCTGGCCTAGGAAGACTTGGGAGGGCATGGACGAGTTCGATACCAAATTCAAGCGCATGTCACTTGCCTGCACCCCTGGGTCCATCAGCCTGCCTTGGACGATCCCTGACGTTTGGAAGGGATTTGTAGCTGGGGGAGACTTAGGGTACGTCTCTGCTTTGGCCAGTTAAATATAGTTAAAGGATGTTAAAGGGATTTAAAGAGGCATATGCCAGGTACTCAACATGTTCTGGGAATACTGGGATCATCCCTCTCAAGGTTCCTGCTGCTGAGGTGGGAATATTACCTTTCCTGTTGCGCAGCAGCCTTTGAAAAGCGAAGGAGACAGGGTGGACCTTGTCAAGAACAGTTTGGGGCGCAGGGGGGAGAAAGATGGCAGCAGAATGCCACACATGTGGCCTTGTTCAACGCTTTTGCGAAGAAACAGTCCAACTTTTTTCATCGGATGACAAGGAGTGTGCTTGCATGGCAGGACGAAAGTTTGGCAAATGGTATGGACTAAACAGCTGAGTACGAGGTGATGGGTGGATGGGAAGGGCAGTAGCGCTTTGCTTGGTGTGGAGGGTTTTGAAAGTTACTTTGCTTCGCATGGAGTCTGGAAGTTCCGATTTTATATTCATCTTGAGTCAAAACTATTCAGTCCCAAACTTATCAAAATGACAATGACAAAGGCATCCAATCAAGTTGAGACAGTGGTTTTGTCAAAGGACGCTTGCACACCTCGCTGGGTTTGGTCCTGTCGCCAAATTGGGCACCCATCGCTTGAATCCGCTTGACAGGTTGGATGACTGCCACCACATCCGCTTGGTGGATGGAAAGCCGCCCCAATAGATATTTCCTGAGTCCCCACGGCTGTGCCGTGGTGAAACTAGGGCGCCAGAAGCCAAAGTGCTTGTGGAATGCAGAGAGCCAGGGGAGGCCATACATTTAACCGTGCTCAGATTGATGACATGTTCATGATATGTTCATGAGCCATTTGAGGCCGATGGCACTGCCGCTGGTTCGCTGCAGAGATTGTTTTGGTAGCTTCGGTTAGGCATTCAGCCTCCAGCCCCGATTGTTATCACAGCTTCCGGGAATCTTGGAACCGCTCTCCCCAATAGTTACATGAGTTTTCATCACTTCTCAGACGGAAGGAGTCAGCATGCATGCTTGTGTGTATGATTGATCATCCCAGCTCACGATACATACAGTAGATTGCAATGTATTTTTGCACATTGATCGGGGTTCCTGATTATAATGATTATATGGTAGACACTGTCGACAAGAAGGGCCGAGACCGTTTTCTGGTTTCTTTTCCGTTTTTTGAAACCATCAGACCATGAGAGCCCCCTTCAGTGTGACGTTGACTTTGTCAACAAGCGGGTCATCATAGACGGTTGGAGGCTGTCTTTTTTATGAACCGCTGGCACCCAGCAGCTGAGAATGATCGCCTGCCAACGATGTGGGCAACATACCACACTGCAGAGATGCCAGCGAAAGCGCTGAAGACAAGGTGAAGGTTTGATGCCTATTCACAAGTCTCGCGAGGTCTTGATGGTTTGAAGAAGGGGTCGATCGAAATAGCGGGCCTGGAAGTCCAATGGATCACGCGAGACATTTTCCTACCGAATGTGTGCCGTCACCACGGTGAGCTGGCTTGTGGTTTCAACGTGTTTCAACTCTTTTCCAGCCATTCTGAGCATTTATATTTTTCATGATTTTCATGTATTTTAGTTATATATATCATAGAGGCTTCACCAGAGCCTCCTTGGGATAACCTCGATCTTACACGAGTGCAGCCGGTGCAGCATTTGGTGGTTCAAGCCACTGCAAAGCCCTTGGAATGATCATTATAACCGATCAAAACCGATCCATGTTCAGACTTTCGTAACTTTGGTCATGTCATGACTCATGACTGTGACTGTGATGATTATGATTAGTCCAGGATATGCTTTGAAATCGTCAATGGTGATCTAGCATGACTGTCAAAAATGCTTGCCCATGATGATAATCAATCAACATAATCCTCCATCTTTGCAATCATACATTTCAAAGCATTCTTTTTTTTTAGGAGCTTAAGTCATAATAGCTATGCCCTCTCTTCCCTATCCCTGTGCTGCTCAGTGAGCGATGACGAGCCAAGAATTTCTGGAGGCACACGGGGTGCCCAGCGTTAGAATTTGATGATGTATAGTACTGTGTGGTTAACTATGCTTCGATAATTTCCAGTGTCTAATTGCCATTACCGCATGTAATGTAGAACAATGACTCAAATCTTAGATAGATATATGGTTAATAAATGTTAATAATCCCTATGAATGTCCTATTAATATCCCATTAAGCATGTTGAATATCCTAATGGATGCTTGCTGTTCTGCTCATCTAAATATTTGGCATGCCGGTACATCACGGGCGAACTGGACTGCCAGGCGCTCTCGGCCAAAGAGCTCCTTGGCGGCAATTCATGACAGGGACCTCCATGGACATTGGTGACCTCCAGCACGATGCAAACGTGTTTAGAATGTTTAGACGATGGGAGGAAAACCATGAAACTTTACAATAGAAAACACATTAAAAAACAGTAGCAGTCACATCCCTTTTCATATTTGATATGATTTAAGATGAAATCACAAAACTGCCCCAGAATAAAGATGTAGATGGCTAAATTCCCGATGTGCACGATGATGTTGGTAGTTCTGTCCTGCCATCCGCTGATTGGTCATACCTCTCCACTGTTCCAGTTTCACAAGGTATTTTATGAACTTCCTGTCATTGTCATTGTCGTATCAGTGTAATTGGCAACATGACTGCCTTTATGATTTATGAACATTTATGATGCTTTAATGCAGGTTGTTCGTAAAATCCCAGCCTTTGTTGGTCATGTTTGTCATGTTTGTCATGTTGGTCGTATCATACACGGCTATGCTGTGAAATAAAGTTTGTTTTAAATTAACACCCCAACATACCCCAATCAAATCACATGAATCAGTCCAAGAGTCCCATCCCCAAATTTATTCTTGGTATAAACATCATGTAAAATATGTAAATCCCCAAAAAATGCCATAAAATGCTCCTACATGGTCGGTTGACGTTCTCTTCCAAATGGACCCAAGGTATTTGCAGCACTTTCACCTGGACCATTACCTCTCCGAAGCCTTGCGCACGTGCGGCACGTGCGACTCGCCGGCGCAATTGGCCCAGTTCTTCCAGGCGCAGAAGCGCAGTTGGCTGAGTCAGGGATGACTAGCTGATCTAAGTACTTCAGCTGATACACTATATACACATAATTATATATATATATGTGTGTGTAGGCTGATTTATTATGTCATTGATTTGCTGTGATTTGCTGTTATATATTGCATACATATCCCGATTGCTGATCAAACAAACTTCCCCCGCAGCAGGAGGTTTTGGATGGCAGCCGCTTGAAGGCGAAAGCTCAGCAGTTCAGGATCGATGGTGGACGGTCACGGCAGGGCGTTAACTGCTTATCCATCCGTTGGAAAACCAGCCATTTCGTCATACTTGTAATGGGATTCTCGGCCATGAAATAGGTTAAACATCAGGTTTAATGGCCACCCCGAATTAAACCCATTAAACAGCAACAAAAACAGGTCAGGGAGAGCTCAGCAAGCATTTTGTAGCTGGCAAACAGCAAACCCCTAATCGAAAAAAATGCCACCGTTGACAAGGGGTCATTCTTGCTGAAATTGCTGGCCGGATTAGTTTCGTTGTCATTTTTGTTGATTTTCGCTGCATTTTAGCATTAAGGAGGGTTCAAGAAACAAAGAATGGATCAGGCTGGTGGATAATCAGCAATTCGTTAATCCTCAAATTTCTCATCCAATTTAACAACTGACTAAAGGGGGTCCGGATTAGTAACGATTACCAATGAACATGAATTCTTGTTAGAGCGGTTTTGCCAGTTGCATAAGCAAAATCGAAGGCAAGGGACACTGCAACCATTCAGACAGATACCCGTTAAACGGAATGCTCAAGTCACAACGGCCTTGCCTGCCTCGAAGTCAGATGGCTCCCAGCCATGGGTGGGTACAGGTCGGCTTCCAGCCGCCGCCTATCAACTACTCGCAGACTCAAGTGGTTGCGTTGGAGATCTCAACAGCACATGATTGTTCCAGAAGACAGGCTTTGGCTCATGTATCGGTTAGCCATGATGACCATGTTCCATACTGGTTGTTTTGGTGTGTTTCTAGATTCCACATGTTCGACTCGATTCCCTTTGCGTGGCAGACAACGCGACATTTTTCCATTATCTCTGGTTGCCGGTCAGGAGTTCAAACCTGAAAGTTGGACAACTCAGCGTTGGGCTTTGCTTCGTCTGTTTGTCAATGCAGTCATTGGATCCCTCAACTGGTGTTATGGTGTGAAAAAGGGCGCAGTTGGGCCAATCTGCAGAACGGTCGTGCAGCAGGATGTTGTCAGCCGAATTGTGAGTCGATGTCTAAATTTTGAGCAGCGATTACAAGAGCCAAGTGCAGGAAGCTGGGAAGCCTTCACGCCTGACTGGGTCGACTTGGGAGAGCGCCCGTTGGGTCCCAAATACGGAAATTTGCAGGCAGAAGCTGTAGATGTGCTTCCATGTGCAGGCGCTTGTGATCCCTCGACGTGTCTCCCACAAGAGGTGCGAGAAGTTGTGGAATGTGAAGGCCTCATGTTTGGTGAGGCCCCAGCCGGTCTGGATGCATATGAGGGCGTGCCGCCAGAGGATAGAGAACAATATGTCAAGCTGGTAGTTCGTCAACTCCGGGCCGGGCAATTAGGACTTTCCAGTCATGCCAAAGGCGGTGGCGGCGTCATTGCCGTTGCCAAGCCTGGTGGCAAGCGGCAGCGTGCAGTGTGGAATGGTAGTCGGGTTTCAGCAGCGGCTGCAAAACCTCCAAAGCCTCGTCATTTGGCGTCTCCAACAGCTTTGACTTTTTTGGAATGCATGGAGGGCCGTACCATCAGATGCAGCAAGAGAGATGCTAGCTGTTGGTTTGATCAGTTGGCTCTACCAAAGGAATTGCAACTATGGATGGGACGGCCCCCAGTATACCTGGAGGAACTTTGCTCTGTTGGAGATATGACAAAAGAGGGGATACAAAAACACATGCTTCCTGGGTCCCATACAAACAAAGATTTGGTTGTGCCGGTCAGCTTGACATGGCCTATGGGATTTGCGTGGAGTTCTTATGTTGCCCAAGAATTCTTGCTTGATCTCTGCAATTCAGCCGGCCTTTCGGAGCACAAAGTTTTATCTTGCGAAACCACTACCCCAATGTCCTTTGAGCTTGTTTTTGCAGCAGCAACTGATGACCTGATGATTTTCAGTGATGCCAGGCCAGGTGTCACACAATCTGCCGCCAACAGAGTAGATAGTGAATTTCAACGGCGTGGTGCTGTCCGCAATTCTCGCAAAGATATTGATGATGAGGTTTCTGCAACCTGTGTTGGGGTGCAACTGGAAGAGGGCACACATCTGGGCGTCCCCCCACAGAGATGCATTGCAATGGTGGTTTCTTTGCTCTTTGTGCTGGAAAAAGCCTTTGCGTCCCCCAAGCAAGTGCATCAAATCTTGGGAGTGCAACAGTGGTTTGACTTGCTGTGCCGCTGCAAGCTGTCTGTGCACAACAAAGTCTACAGTTTTGTGCGCGATCCCCTGGACACTACGGGCCGTCCGTGCTTGGTCTAAGGCTTTCCGGGCTTCTCGGAAGTTGGCCAATACCTCACCATCCGTCGGTTCCTCCGCAAGGGCCAAAATGGCCTCATCATGCCATTCTTGGATTTCTTCCAACTCATCATCCACTTCATAGATCCCATTGGACTCTTGCTGTTCTTCCACTGGCTCTTCATCATCTACTGCATAAGTATGTCCGGGCTGGTTCTTCTTCACCTTCACCTCCTATAGACGTGGCAAGTACTACCGATGAAAGGCTTTATGGTTGTAGAGACAGGGAACAAATCCATAAAAGTGCAGTAGAAGTATTGAGAAATTATACATAGTTGTAGCAATGGTTCAACTTAAGAATCCCTCAGCGAAAGCGAGTTGAGTATACGATTGAGCACGGTAGTATTATAAATCATACCCTATTCCTAGTCGTTTACAGACCTAGGACCCCCCCCCCCCCCCCCCC
>Ga0126342_10010949_pt1 | contig 16212 bp, 19 predicted proteins | sample Cyp1metagenome_FD_92528 | JGI IMG/M metagenome (GOLD analysis project Ga0126342, IMG submission 92528) | Coral microbial communities from Lord Howe Island, Old Settlement Bay, Australia - Cyphastrea 1 metagenome | ecosystem: Host-associated > Invertebrates > Cnidaria > Coral ... | reverse complement strand
TAGATTGGATAGATTGGATAGATAGGATAGATAGGACAGATAGGATAGATAGGATAGGATAGGATAGGATAGGATAGTGAAGGATAGGTAGATAGATAAATGGATAGATAGATTAGATAGATTAGAAAGATGAGACAGATTAGATAGATTAGATAGATGAGATATATGAGATAGATGAGATAGATGAGATAGATTAGATAGATTAGATAGATTAGATAGATTAGAAAGATTAGACAGATTAGATAGATCAGATAGATTAGATAGATTAGATAGATTAGATAGATTAGATAGATTAGATAGATTAGATCAGATAGATCAGATAGATCAGATAGATCAGATAGATGAGATTAGATAGATGAGATAGATGAGGTAGATGGATAGATGGATAGATGGATAGATGGATAGATGGATAGATGGATAGATGGATAGATGAGATAGATGAGGTAGATGGATAGATGGATAGATGGATAGATGGATAGATGGATAGATGGATAGATGAGATAGATGGATAGATGGATAGATGGATAGATGGATAGATGGATAGATAGATGGATTGATGGATAGATGGATAGATGGATAGATGGATAGATGGATAGATGGATAGATAGATAGATAGATGGATAGATTGATAGATGGATAGATGAGATAGATGGATAGATGGATAGATGGATAGATAGATAGATGGATAGATTGATAGTTGTATATTTTTACAACCGGACATGTTTGAAAATAAATCCAGGTCTGAAATATGTTTTCATGACAGTTCCCAGACTCCATGCATGCTGTTACCACAAATATTTGAAAGGACGTATTGAGCAGCGCTGCAAAAGCCTTGAACACACGTCTGGTTGGGACCAGAGGGCATTTCCATGGCTTCAATTCAGGTATGCGAAATGCAGTGAATTTTGTCTTCATTGATGATGATGACGAAGAAGAGGACCTTTTAAAAATGGGCGATCAAGAGCTCTTATTGACTGCCCGATTCGGGATGCGGAAATGATGATCGCACCGTCGCATCCCATCGCGTCAATGTCTATGAGTTTGGCTATGAAAATCTATGAAGAGATGTAACGATGTATCTGACATACTGAGATGTGACAATTACAACAATACTCAGCACCAGGATGGGTGTACCGTTGGCATCGAAGAGGTCTTCAGCTTTGATTTGGAGAAAGTGGCTGAGGCGGGGAATCAACACTTTACCATCGGCTCTTACAATTTCCGGATTTGACCTTTTGAAATGTGATAGAATTTGATAACTTAATATGTTTTTCCATTTCTCCAGAGGAAACTGACATGACAGATGCGACAAGACCTTGCAGAAGACCTCGGCACTGAGGCCTTGCGCCGTGGTGCTGATCAGTGCCTTGGAGACCCGTGGAACATGTGGCAGGGGAATCTGTTCACAACCATTGAAGTCAGCAAAACGCCAGAAAGCAATTGCCGACATCTTTGGTTTCTTCGGTTTCTTCATATATCCAGAGGATCCAGAGTGTTCCAGATGCCAACACAGTAAACACAGACCGCATGTGGCTTTGCCAAGGGATGAACTCAGTCACATCATTGAGGAAGCCTGGGACCTCAGCACATTTCGGCATGCTGGTTCATGGAATGTGCAGCTGGCACAGGTCAGGAGACCTGTCTCTGTCTCTGTCTCTCTCAAGTTTCGCTTCATTTTGGCGGTGGCCATCCCCGGCCCAAGTCATGCTTGAAGTTCTTTCAATTTATTGAATTTTCTACTGCATGTTTATTGTTGTTCATATCGTCTAGCCAAGCGTCCAGCTGTTTCAGCGGCAGACTGAAACTTCCGTATGGCTGTGAGGATCACCTTTCTTCATCTTGATCTTTCTTCACCTTTTAATGTTGAAAGTAGATTTTGATTTTCTTGCAAGGCCATGATCCAAGATCTTCCTCAACGAATTGCGTCGACTGGATCCGGTGAGGCCGGTGTCCTTCAGGTGCCTTCACCAGTGTAAAAGATGGTATTCACCAAAAATGGATGTAAAATGATGTAAAGAATCGTAAAGATACTATATAGAGCAGCCGAATTACCTTGACATAACATGGGCCATCGAGTTTCACCTGAAAGTTTCGCAGAACGCAGAATGCCACGAGTTGCCATGAGAATGTGTGGTTTCCACAACATGCATAACATGCCATGGATTGGCCAAGCCAGAGGCACGACATGAAGAGACTTCATCTACAGTGACTCCTCGCACAGGCCAGGTGGTTCAACGATTGTGTTTCGGAAGAATGCCGGCCGGTGTGCACCTGCTGCACCTGCTGATTTTGGAGTCTGCTTGTCCGACAGCTCAAGGTGACCTCTCGGCACTGATGACACCTCCATGCGAAGCACCTGACGAAGGCCGGCTGTTTGCATTTGTGGGCACACCAACGGTGCAGACCGACGTGAAATCAAACATGAATGACATCATGCGGCATCATGTGACATCAATGATCATGAAGGAACTTCTGTTCTTTGCGCTTTACGATCTTTACGCGCCGTCTTTTAGCTTTGGCATGTCAGATGGCCATATATTGCCATATTATATTGCCCTCAAGTTGTTGAAGCCGACACATCTCAGGTCCTGTTTCGCCACAGTTTGGTGGAGGAACTTCTTCGTTCCGAGGGTTGGTGGGAGTGCACCGCAGCTGTTATGCGGGCTTGTCATGCGAACGTCATGCAGCAACCTGGCAAAGGAAGAGGAAACAAATCTCAACAGACAAACAAACTCAATGTTCGACGCATTCCTGAATGGACAGGGGCAGGAGATGGCAGAAATATGGGGACATCACACATGAGGGAGAAGAAGCAAGACGTGGTCGTAGCTTTGGTTCACAAGGAAATGGATGGAGCACGGCCACTCAGTGAGTCGATCCTTTTCCAGTACGAGGTCCCGACAATTGGCGTTGCCTCGTGGGCATTGGTAGTCCTGATTGACTTCTTGGGCACCTGCAAGCAGACGAGCCCTGCTCTGCAAAAACAGTTGTACTCCGGTTTGCCGGGATTCTATGATTTTTTTGCAAAGGAGTTTGAATGGAGCAAATCGGACTTCACTTGGCGTTCGAGATTGTCTTGGACCTGTTTGGATTGCCCGCATTCTCACTGCCAACTGGACGAGCGTCTCGCGAAACAAGTGAAGGTAATACTGCAGGCAATTTTTCATCTTGATGACTGCGTTTCCTTTTTCTTGGATAGAATGCAACAGAATGTGGCGAAAGGGATGTTGGCTGGACAAGTAGCCTGACTCAGTTTTGCGCAAAGATAGTTTCTTTCTGATCTTGTTGGCGCTTCCCCTTCAGGGGAAAAGAATCGGATTTTTTTCTCCCCTGAAGGCGAAGCGCCAACAAGATCGGAAAGGAACCGATTTGATCAGAGCGGCAAAAGCAGGAAAGGTCTCTGAAATGTAGAAACTCGTGAACGAAGCAGACATGAACTTCCAGGACCTTTCAGGGCCTGTTGAACCAGACACTTTCCATTTTATCATTTGGAATCTTCTTTTTCAAGCAGCAAAACAACATGACTTTTTCACTTCATTTCGCTATCCTCTCACTGTCATATCACTACAAACATTTTGGGGCAGGACAACAAGGGCAACACTCCCCTCTCCTTCGCGGTGCAGAACGGTCATACGGCGGCAGCCCAGTTGCTGTTGGACCACAACGCCTACGTCGATGCCAGGAACTCTTGGGGCCGAACTCCGCTCTTTGACGCTGGAACGAGAGAGTTGCAGAAGCTCCTGCTCCAGCACGGCGCCAATCGAAAGGCCAAGACTTTTAGTGAAGACATTCTCCAGTTGAAAATCTAGCCGTTCAAAAAAAGGCCAACAGAACCTTGCCGTGGAAAAAAGGAGAGCGACCCCAGTTTGGCAGAACGCCCTTGCCTTGTTTGTATTCCAACCCTTTGCAAGCCCAGGCGTCCATTCAAATGAATTGAAGAGAAATGTCATCATGGTCTCAAGATTGCCATGAACAATTTCTCACTGCTCAATGTGTTTTTGCAAGGCGTCAGAGGGATTTCGCAAGTGTTTTTTTTCTCCGGACGTACCATTTGGTATTAGTCCCATAAATGGTCATAAATGAAACTATGCTTACTTAAGGCAGACGAACATGGTGAGAGTTGTTTGTTCTTCAATTGAAGCGTTGTATCGATCTTTCATTTTAAAGGTGTTTTCAGAGCGTTTCCATCCAACAAAATTGTTGTTTGCCGTTCTACGTTTAGGAGTTTCTAGGATGATCTCTCAACAGCTGATCCTTCATGAGTCAAACATCATCAAACATCTATGTATCCAACATCTATGTAACATTTATCATATTGATGGGGGTTTTTAACCAGAAGCCATGGCTTTTGAATGGGTTCTTACAAGAAAAACTGCAACCAACTCCAACATTTATGACAGTAGGTAGAAAATACATAGGTCTCTAAAGGAACATGTTTTGCAACAATATCCAACATCTATCCCAATAAAGACATTTGCAGAGTTCTTTTGCGGTCGGAAGATGGAGTTTAGAGAACAGTCTTGACCCAAGTGATGCTTGGCAAACAAAATGCTAAGGTCCAAGAGGCTAAATACTGATGATTAGCAACACGGAGACATCATTGTTACCAATCGGTGCGACACTTCTGCAGTCCGGCAAGGCCGCACCCTCTGTTCGATGCTTTGCCGAACCTCCACTAGCTGGGAAACCCAGAAGTGCAGACCCGGGTCAGGAGGTGATTCATTGAATCAGTGACTGTGCAGTGACCCAATGGGAATGTCGCAAATGACAATCTCTGTGTGAAATGTCAGTTGAAACTTGCAGTGGTGGAGAGGAAATGCCAACGGACAACCTGGGGGTGACTGTGGATATCAGAGACCGCTCACATTTGATGCATGTCAACATAAAGGTGCTGTTCAGGAGCTTGGAAGAGGACCAGGTCTTGATTGCGACAGTTTTCCCTCACCGAAGCCATTAGGCAAAAGTGAAGTCATATTTAGGTTGCCTTCCAAAATCTGACATCCTTCATGCTTCATATGTTCTCGTGCGTTCCTTTGCTGTCCGTTTGCCTTTTGGTGAATGCCGCGCGCTTAGAAGAGGAACCTGATCTGTTCGACACTTCAGCAAATGGCGCAAATGATCTCAGAAATTTGATTGATTTCGAGCACAGCGGCCTGTCGAACCATGAGAATTCCAATTTCATCGAGGAGACCTCAGAGGAGACCTCAGAGGAGGCACCGCAGTCGCGAGGAGGTAAAAGCGGCAAAGGGCCTAACAGTGGCGGACCGTCAGGGGAGCAGGTTTCGGCCGATGAGATGCAGCCTGGACTTCTGGAGTTCCTGAAGCAACACCATGACACTGGTGGTTTGCCGGAGTACAAGGACCCCCCCAAAAAGTACAAAGCTCTGTTGGCGACTGCCATGGCAAAAATCGAGGGCTGGAAAAGTTGGAAGGTTCCACCGAGTTCGTGCCTCGAGCAACTGGGGGGTTTGCTTTGGGAGCTGAACTCCAATGTGCTGGAAAGCCATGAAAGGAAAGATTACATGGGCAAAAACAAGAACCAAGAGCATCACAAAGTTGGTTCATTTCGGTCATCTTGAAGATGTACCAATCCCGAGATGTATTGAGAATGTAGAAGGCCTTTTCCTTCACGGAAGAGATGTAGTGCAAGCGCAGCAAGTGGGGGATGACTTTGCAGCGAACGCCCCCCTTTCCACCAAACCGCTGCTGCAAACTGGAATGACTCTGAAAGCATGGATCATCAATCTGGCTACTGCGAAGAAAGCTGCAATTCTTTGGGCTGGATTTTGGACCAACGCAACTTGGCACCGCTTAGCAAGGCTTGAACCCGAACGTTGTAGGTAATGGCCAGAATCTTCGTCAAGCTTCTTCTACATTCATTTCCACGTTTGATTTGCTCTATCAAAAATTGATGACATCTTTTAAGTGGTTTGTGAACTGCATGGGTGAAATCAGGCCTCAGACCCGGAGGGTCACAAGAGTCGCACGTCCAAAGAGAGTCTCTTCCGCTTTGCCGACCTCATCGAGAGCCAAACCGTGCACCCCTCCACAAAACTCGGCCAATTGGCAGAGAAATATGGCAATTTGGACGCTTGCCAAGGTCCGGTCGAGAACGAACTGAAGGGCAACATGTGGAGTCTTTTCAGTTTTGCCTTTGTTTATGGCATGAGGGAGAAGAAGCAAGACGTGGTCGTAGCTTTGGTTCACAAGGAAATGGATGGAGCACGGCCACTCAGTGAGTCGATCCTTTTCCAGTACGAGATCCCAACCATTGGCATTGCAGCATGGGGCTTGGGCTTTTGGTCCCCACTGGTAGTCCTGATTGACCTCTTGGGCACCTGCAAGCAGACGAGCCCTGTGCTGCGAAAACAGTTGTATTCTGGTTTGCCCGGATTCTATGAACATCTTGTGAAGGAGTTTGAATGGAGCAAATCGGACTTCGTTTCGCGTTCAAGATTGTCTTGGACCTGTTTGGATTGCCCGCATTCCCACTGTCAACTGGACGAGGGCCTCGCGAAACAAGTGAAGGGAATACTGCAGGCCACTCGGCATTGTGACGTATGCGTAGTTTGGAGCAGAAAGGAATGTTGGTTTCAGTATAGTGGATGTACCCTTTGGATCCCTTTGGAGGTAAGGAAGACATGTTGGAGCAAAGCACTTTTGTACAAAGGTTTTCTTAGAGGACCGGGCCGTTTTCTTGTACAAGAGTTCTGCCACACAGTGTTTTTCCTTTGAAGGCAAAATGGCAAGAAAAAAGCGAGGGGCCGCGTTGATCAAGGCCGCGAAAAAAGGAGACGAGTCCAGGCTGGAACAGTTGCGGAAGAATGGAGCAGATGTGAACTTCCAGGACCAGATTTTAGGCACGGACTCGGCATGGACTCAGCATGGACTCACGGACCCTTTTGTCACTCTTCCTGGCAGACTTTCCAAACGGGACTCTTGACCCTTGTGACATTGTTCTGCATATCAAATCACTGTCTCTCCTTTCGTTGTCATGTCATTTTGAGCATCTGACAGCCTTGGTCTTTGCATCGCTCTTTCTCCAGGACAAGGAAGGCGACACACCCCTCTTCTTCGCGGTGCAGAACGGTCACACAGAGGCAGCCACGTGGCTGTTGGACCACAACGCCTACGTCGATGCCAGGAACTCTTGGGGCCGAACTCCGCTCTTTGACGCTGGAACGAGAGAGTTGCAGAAGCTCCTGCTCGAGCACGGCGCCAAGCGAAATGCCAAAGACTTTGCCCGAATATCCCCGTATGATTTTATTTCTGCAAATCGCCCGTACCTATGATTTTATTATATTTCTCAGGGTCCAGCCCCACCTGGGTGTACCCCAAGGGGATATCGAATTGCATGAAATCCTAAATGCCACAGCACGAAAGATGCAGAGCAGTGAAAAGAGCCGCTGTGGGAGGTGAGGGCCAAGCTGAGAAGCTGTGAACATTGCAGGTTTCAAGATTTCATGGTGAAAACAACATCTACGCAGTCTTATCCAACTCATATATCATGTATGTTTTCAGACATATCTTTTCCTGTGACTTCTGAGCAAGGGATCAAGCCTGAAACCACCTGGTATTGTGCTGTAGCCCACTGCACCGAATTCTCCTGAGCTGCGGGCCCTGTCCTCTGAGCTGCGCAGGTGGAACCAAGGTCTTTGTCCACTGAGACCCTGGCCTAGTTCGAAGCTTTTCGATGCTTAGACATGCTGAGACCAGCAAGACACTGTAGGCATTAATCAGATTTAGATGACTCTTAATAGTGTTTAATGAGAAGTCCAAGTCATTCCAGCCAAACAGTTGGATGACATTGAAAAATCAAAGAAAGGCTCGGGCTTGGTGGCCTTGGCGGCCTTAGGCTTGCACATCATGCTGCCCACATTCTCGTAATTTTTTGGGAGAAAGGTTGGAACTTCGGGAAGTCGGAAATATCTCGAAATTCCTCTAGCTGCCACACCTATCCATATATGGCTCATGACTGTGCCGGAGAAAGATATTGTACCTTTCTCGGTTCTACTTTCAAGGGGCAAAGATGGGCAAGGCATCAAGTGTACATTTCACTTGGTTTAAGTTTAGGTAATGTTTTGACTCTTTTAGCTAATTTGGGCAGGTCTTGGTTTCTTTGTAGTGGCAGGCAAGGAACTTGCCAGAACGTTGGCACAACTGATAGTCATCGACATTTATCATTCTTGTTGTGGATTTCTCAGGATCTTAGAATTCGAACATTTCGAACATGGCAATGTGTGGAACTGTGGAACCGGACGTGGAACCTTGGATGACACGGAGGAAGCTGCACTCTCCTAGCTTGGCTCAAAGCAGCCACTGAAGCAGTGATAGTGGAGCCACAAGTGGAAACAATTGGAACAAACTTTGAGTACTCTATCAAGCTGGGTAATCCTGGAATGGTGTGATATGGTATTGATATATTTCAAGACTAAGTGCCCCGAATGACTTGGCCTCTGCCTGTAGCCCGTTCGGATTGCTGACATTAACGTCAAAAACCATGTCCCTTGATGTCCCTTGATGTCTTCTGATGTCCCTTGCGACATTTCTTGATGGAATGCGCTGAGAACCGGATTCTCGGCATAGGCAGGGACCACAGTGTGATTTGTGCCAAGAAAATCAGTTTCGCAGTTGTCGAGGTGCCGGCCTCTTCGCAGTGATCCTCATCTTCACCTTGAGCTTCTCAGCTGTTGCGGGGCTTCTCAGTTCTTCGATCTTCCCAGCCTTTAGTTTCTAAAGTTCTATTTTCAACCAACATTTCCAACGCTTCCAAATATTTCGAAATATTTTCAAACATTTCAAATAATTATTTCCAAATATTTCCGACGTGTGTTGACGTCCTAACATCGTCGTCCTTCGTTGAGGCCTTGGTGTCCTGCGCCGCCAGGCCGTGGTGGTGGCGGTGTCGCCCGATGTGCGGTTTCCCATGGTTTCCCGGTTGGACAGGTCCTGCCGACAGAGCTCGTTCTGCCTGGTGCTGCTGCTGAACGTGGCATTGCGCAGCAGCCCAGTTCACCATCAGTTACAACCGATGATGGTGATGAGTTCACCATGGTTGAACCCCGTTGTGACATTGAGTTGGGCGGAAACCAACTGGGTGGATTTGTTTCATGACTCTTCCATTTTTCATGGGAAAAGAAGTGAGGAAAAGTGATGGATTTCGCTAAGGATTGGGCTTTTGGTAGCCTTGCCGAAGGCTCTGAACGGGAAATTTCATGTGGCGACATCATGGGATCAACTGCTGCAAACAGATTGATCAGATTGCTGTACTTCGGAGTGTCCTGCCAGGGATGTCGGCAGGTGGTGCAAACCATTGGCATCAACCGCACCTTGGCAAAGAATCGTTCATCCTGCCGGCTTTTTCTCAGAATCAGGTGAAATCAGATGCAATTGGATGACAATTTTTCAGCAATTTGATGTATACCAACTCCCAAAAAGATAGAACAGTAATGAACAGGAGTATTTTCCGTCTATTTTAGTATATAGGATTTTACTTTCGGATTCTTTTTTTGGTTGCTTTTGGTTGCTATACTGAAAGTGGCAATGTATCGCTGAGGTCAAGGTCAGTTCTTGGACATCGCTGTGGCAGGTGCGGCCTGAGCCAAGCAGGGATACATCGACTCCAAGTATCTCAAAACCAAACCACACTTAATGCATCTTAATTCTATATATATTCTATGATTTTGAGAACCACAGTTAATTCTATAAAGGTTTTCCCATGGGTTTCCCACGATTTTCCGGTCATTTTCCGGTGGTTTTCTCGCCAGTTGTGATCATTGGAGCCCTGGGATCCACGGCGCTGGCAGCCAACGAATTTCTGCTGCGCAGCACTTTGGCGGTTCCCCGGGATGAACGCCTCGCGGGCTGGCGCTCCTCGTCCTGAGAAAACAAAAAAGGCTCGGGCACGTGGATCGGAGATCCAAACAGTTGTGATTGGTGTCTTATTGATGTCTTATTGATGTCTTATTGATGTCTTGGAGTCTTAACCTCGGCTATTGATGTCTTAATCTTACTGTAACTAAGAAGTTGAATTCCTGAGAGAGGAAAAAAACCAACCGCCTGCCGAAATCGGAAGATGATGGTCGTTTGGCGCCGGTTTTGGACGGTTGTTTGAAGGAGAATGGTGGGAGATGTTGTGCATGGACGTGTTGAAAGAACGTTCATCTCAAAACAGTTCCCACGGCCTGGCTGAGGCTCAAGACATATCAGAATTCAGGATAGGTATCAGAGAAGCCATGAGAAGCCAACAGCAGTTGCAGCAGTTGCAGAGACGTTAAAACCAAGTCCTTCAGAGCCACGTTTTTTTGAGGGAAATGAGATGTGAACCGTGTGGATTGTTTGGCAGAGGTTATGAGGTGATCCCAACTTCACATCTCCAACCTGACATTCTTTGCCATTCAACCGCCTTTACTTTTCGATTTCCATTTTTTGAGGCTGCAGGTCCACAGGTTGTATCCACTATACAAGATTGAACTTACATCATATAACTTTAATTGATGGTTTCATCCTTACATAGCCTTCCGTAGTCCTCCATAGTCTTCCATAGTCTTGCTACCATACCAGTCTTGTTACGTGTCCACAATGCATCCGCTTTCCGACCCTCCATGAAGAGCCTTCCGCGACTCCTCGGTTTGGTGGCACGGCACCCGGACCAGCGCCCAATGCAAAGATGTTCCATCCGGTTTCCATCCGACTTCCATGGTTTGGTGGGTTTGGTGGATAAGTGGATCATTTGATGATCATTTTCATGTTGATCATGTTGAGCACTGTCGAATCGTGATGTTGAGGGTTGCCGTTCAGGTCTTGGCTACACAACTCCAGGACAACCTGGGGCCTTTTGCAGCAATTTGTGAGTCCAGTTGGCTTCTTTGACGGTAGATTCGTAGATTCTTATCCAAAGATGCAATATGGATTAACTGTTTAACTTGAAAACACTTGGAACGGATCGTACTTTGGATTGTACTTTGGATCGTCCTCGATGTCACTGGGATGTCACCAGGCCTCCTTCGCTTCCTTTGCCTCCTTGGACTCCCTCTACATCGATGGACACTGCGATGCCGCGGTGAACGGCGTGTGGGAGCAGTCGACCTCCACGGCGAATGTGGAAAACGTGACCTTCCAACGGCAGGACCTGCGGCTGTACCGCAGAGATGACGGCGACTGGGTCCTGGTGGCGCCAATCGGCACCCTGGGCCGGTCGCTGGAGCCGAGCCCGGTGCCACCGACACCGAGCACGCGGAGCTCCGAGTGGGAGATATGGTGTTCCGACGCGTCGAATGCCATGAATGGCACCTTGTTGATGGCCCGCTTCTCCCAGGACATGAGATGCTGATTTGGGCAATTCACCCCCAGCTGGTGAACATGGTTCAAATATGTTCAAATATGTTCAAATGACAGGTGGGTTTTGTGTCTTAAACCCGGAGATCACCAAATCGGCTCAGGAGATTTACGACATTTCGACCAATCTCTGTGGTGAGAGGCTTTCCTTCAGCCGCATCAGCAGACATCTATACTTCGCCGGGAATGCCTCAGGTTCTGGACATTTCTTGTTCTTCAACTGTAGCAGATCTTCCTGGCATATCACAACATCCAGCATGGGTCTGTTGGAATTGTCGGAATCTTGGAGCAGTTTTGGGCAAATTTTCATGCCAGTTGTGGGACCACCGCAACGTCAGATTCGGGTTGAGAAGCGGGAAGTATGTCAGATCCAAATCTATAGCGCTAGATGCGTGAGTGACAATTCCATAGAATTCCATTTTTGGTGTATGTTGGAGATTTGCGTGAAAAAGCCGAGAATTTGTTTCTGTGTTTGGGTCAAAGATTGTGCGCCAGCCGCGAAAAATGTCTCTGGATCCAATGATTTCAAAATTCGACCATATAACCCGATCATAAACCCGATCATATCTCACTACATCATGCCATCAACCTCCATTTCCAGCGATTTGGAGCCAAGGGGACGTGCGAACCATCATATCCTAGCCACTCCTGGGCCATCTGCGATGGCAGCATGATCAATTTGACGCTACACCAGGAGCAGGGTAAGCAGGGCATAGCAGCTCTGAGAGGATGGAAAGGAAACAAAAAAACCGCACATCTAGGTCCCTTACCATGAAACGGTGTGACTCACTGATCAAGTCCAACACAGCACCTCCCCTGGCAGTGGAGTCTCAAAATTCCTGGAACCATAGAGACATTTGATTGTTTGTGAATCCAGTTCTCTTTAAACGAAAGTCTCTGATGTCTCAAATATAACTCAAATGAGTTCGGATGATTCATGTCCTTGAGCGATTTTCATGAAGGGAATGGACGAGAATGCTTAGCGAATCCAACTTTTCTTGTGGAATTTGTAGATCTTTTACGTGCATAAACTCGGAGGAGTTCTACCCCGTCACTGGATGTGGATCAGAGTTCTTTCCAGAAGGGCGCACTGCCAATGGAGCGCCTCTCTACCGTGACCCGGATTGGATTAGGAGCGCTATTCATTCCATATGTTGATCTCCAAGAACAGTGAAATCAGAGTGTCACCTTCTGCATTCACCAACGCATGGCATGTTGAGATATGTTGAGTGCGGTTGTTTTTTTTCAACTTTGTTTCTAGGGTATTTCTGCCATTCACAAAAACGGAAGGCATCAGAGACTTTGATTGCCTGAGATGATCTGTTTTGAATTGGTTTCATATGTTTTTGCAGTTTACCATGTGAATCATCAAACGATGGCGATGGATAAAAGATGATGAACGTGGCAGGTGCGGATGATCCGAGTGGTGCGAATCGTTACAATCGTTACCTCTACTTCGATCACTGTGCTTCGGGAACCGCTTCGGGCACCTTCCGGTGGATTCTCAGTGGCGGAAGCTGTGAGGGCGAGACGGGTGAGACATCCGCTGCCACCGGGCCTCCCTTGGGAGATGCCGATACCTGTGACTTCGCGGCCAAGGTGCACCCCACTTGAGATCACTAGGGTAGAGATGATTTTTTCATATTTTTTCCTTAGGCACATAGATTCTCATAGATTCATTAGATGCTATCTCAGCAACGGCCCAGCAAATGAATTCCTCTGACCCTAGGGTGGTAGAGATACAGACACATTTTCAAAAATGGCTGAAAGGAGTTGAAACTTGAAAGCTGTGGGATCGTGGCCATTTAAAAATATTAGGACGCGCGTTTTTACAGGGTTCATACTCCTTGGTGAAATTGCTTGATTCCGTGTGTCAGGACAACATTCAGTTGCCCCTGGACGTCTACAAACTTTGGACATTGCCGGGCTTCTCTGAGGCCTTGTCCGAGAAGCAGAAGCTCTGCGACGTCGCACCCACGGCCTTCGTGGGGGAGTTCCAACCGGACTTGGAATATCTGAAGGCCATGGCAGGGCCAGAGACCCTGATCAGGCCAGCGTTTGGATGGGTTCGGGAATTGGGATGATGATGGGGATGATGGGGATGTCTTGAGCATGATTTTTTTCTGGCTGAGTTGAATGGGACGTGGGGGCTGGAGACTCAAGTCTAGCGTGCAGTTTCAAGTCAAGTTGTGAAAAGAGTTCAGAAATCTGCAGAACCCCCAGCCCCTCCAGAGTGAAGCAGTCTGGACATAGGTTTTGTCGGTTTCTCCTGGCCTTAGGAGGATGCTGATCTACTCCCGAAACCCAGAAGACCTGGAGGAAGTCGCCAAGGTTCGCCACACATATTGCTGGCATAGATCACCATTATTCACCATTGATAGATCAGATCTGAATCACCATTATCAATGGCATCAATGGCATAATCTAATCATTTCACCACTCATTCGATCCCCAGGAACTGGACGTGACCTTCGTGGTATCTCAGGGATGGCCCTTTGTCTCTTGGCGTTGCGGGTTCTTTGCGGCCAAAGCTGGTGAAGATCCGAAAAAAACTGGAACTACGAGTTCAGAGCTGTTGGATAGTTCAAACTGAATTCTTACTGGAGAAATGTGGATTGATTACTATGAATTCTGATCAAACTGTTGCTGGATGATTAAGATGATATTGGATACTTGCTGAGAATTTGAAGCTTCCAGAGTCATCAATCTTCTATAAATGGAAGTGTGATCCTTCAATCAACCATCATTGCTGGGGTTTTCACGACTGCTCAAGTGGTTTGGGATGGCTTGGGTTTGGGTTGACTGGGGTACAAACTTTCATGTCCTTCAATCAAGCACATATTTTGGTCTTCCAAATTTCACCAGATCTGTAGACCCACAGGTTTGACCCAAACCCACTTGAGCCATTAGAAAACAATAGCATGTTGTACCACCAAGACTGTTCCCGAACCGATATTTCATGGGATGGGCTTGTGGTAGTTGTGTATCTTTCATGGCATTGCAATAAGCCAGCAATTTTTTCCAGTAACATCCATAATCAAGTACATGATCTATTTAATAATCCATTAATTATAGCAAGTATTGGATTTTCCATGGATTTTCCCTATGGTCACGACGACCTCAAACGACGTCGCGACGAGGCATTCATCTTCGTTTGGCTTCCCCTGGCCTTGTCGCTGCTGTGCTCAGCCATTCCAAGCTGTCACTGCTGTCGTTGCTTCGCCAGGGAGCGTAGGAACCTGGTGAACCGCCACCGCTCCAAAGATTGAAATGCTGATCAGTTGTGGTAATCAGTTGTGGTCCAAATTACCAGATCATTTCTGATAATTTGTGATGTTATCACAGTTATCACATTGAAATCATGAGATCTTTGTGACTTTTATGTGATTTTCTCCTGGCCCTGGAAATTACATTGAAAGTCCTCCACCCAAATATCGGATTTTTATCCTAGCCAGGACCAAATATCGGATGAAGGTCCTTCTCTTCATCATTTTGACTTTGGTCCTGATTGGAATAGCCACCTGCATTGGCATTGCTTCAGCTGGCTTGCAGACTCTGGAAGAAGGACAGTTGATGAGCCATTGCGCATCATCGTACCTTTCATTCGCAAGGAAATCACTTTCAAATTTCCATTTTATTTACTTTGGGCCCTTCTTTGAAGCATGTGTTTTTCCCTGGTATTTGTTCGAGAACTTTGTTTTGTTGCACAAGGTGCTTTTCTCTCATCCCCAAAGCCTCGTTTCGAATTGGTCAAAAACCATCAACCATTATCCAGCGCTTACATGACAGTAGTTTTCCCATTCTTAACATTTTGAAGACATGTTGAAACACACATTTTTTGTGGGCGTAAATGCAACCGTCTAACCATGGATTTTTGATTTATGGCTTCAATCTTAAATCCCAATGTTCTTCGGGATTCTCCCATATCTTTCCACACAAAAATCCAGGTTTTTGGGGGATGTTTCCGAATGTTTCCAATGGTTTTCACCAACTTTTGCCCAGGCAGCTGATGTCCACCACCTTGGATGGCGACGGTGTTGACTTCGTTGGCCTCCGACCTCTGCTGCAGCGCCTTGATGCGGTGCTGCAGGGGCAGGAGAAGGAGGCGCGACCACGACGTGGAATTTGGATGTTACAAAGATATAGAAAAAGTATAGACAAGTATAACATTAATTATATAGTATCAGTATCAGTATTAGTATTGGTATTAGCATTAGTATTAGTATTAGTATTAGTATCAGTATCAGTACTAGTATTAGTATTAGTATTAGTATTAGTATTAGTATCAGTATCAGTATTAGTATTAGTATTAGTATTAGTATTAGTATAGTATAGTATAGTATAGTAATAATAATGCAGTATATAAGTGGATAAGGATGGTATGTATCTCTATCTCCACCGCATATCCAAAGTACTGAACCATATCTGAAACATCCACAGATTTCTGGTATTTTCTCGTATTTTCTCGTCTATCTCGTCACTCCATCGAGCCCTTCAGGCCTTCCTGTCGCGCACGCAGCGTGTGGTGCGCAGTGCCCAGTTGGCCACGGCCACGCTGCAGCTGCTGTCGTCCACCTTGGACGCCCTGGACGTCGACGTCGCTGCCACGTGGCACCGCTGCGGCTACTGCGAGGAGCTGCGACCCACGGTGCAGGCGGCCCTGGAGAAACTGGAGAACTACCTGGCGAAGTCGCCGGTGGCCACACAACGAGCACTGGAAGGCCTGGAAGATCTGGAAGGTCCTGGAGGATTTGAAAAAATTACTTTACTTCGTGTGATCCCCACCATGACATTTATACATTTTCTTACTGGCAAATCTTCTGGCATTCTATCTGACATATCTTCTGACATTCTATTTGACATTCTATCTGGCAT